>MTLD01000153.1_pt1 | contig 295271 bp, 255 predicted proteins | sample 1982471 | NCBI WGS metagenome assembly MTLD01 (sample SAMN05712604, study PRJNA340218) | biofilm metagenome | isolation source: sample SPM anode biofilm adapted to -50 mV | place: USA | collected 2012-02-03
GTGCTTACCCCAACATTTATTATAGAACCTTTTTTACGGATGAAAAAACAAGGGTCATCAAGGGCTAGGAGCTTTTGCATAAACGGCGGCATAATTGTATTTGAGACAAGATTTCCGCGCGACTCGCAAAAATAGGAGTCAACGGCAGTTCCGCGAACTCGCTGGCGCTCAGACATACGGAACTTTTATCCGTCGCCTCCTGTTTTTGCGTCCTGAGGACCGTCTTGCTCCAAAAAGTCTCAAATACAATCACGGCCACCGTAGTCTCATTCGTTCTCTCACTCTTAAATTCCAGCAGACGTCGGTTGCTATGCCGTCCATGGCGCAACCGACCCTAGCCGCTTCCGGCGACGTCGTACTCCTGTTCAATTTCCGTTTTCTCCGTGCGCCGCGTTTTAGCAGGAGACTGTTTTCATGTGTCGAAAAATAACCAAAACAAACACTTCAGACAATGTGGAGAGGGGATGGTCAGCATGATGCGCATTTATGCTCCGCTCGAAAATCCGGAAAATGGCTGGAGGCCGCTTTTGGCCAAGGAGGAGCTGCATTGGCAGCCAGGCAGCCCGTTACGGGCGTTGGCTTATTGCTGGTGCGGCGCGACAAAAGGGTTTCCTAAAGAGGCAGCTGCCGTATTTGCGGCGGCCGAAGAGCCGGAACTGCAAAGCATGCGGCTGCTTTTTGCTTTTCCGGAGTTTCAAGTTCATCTTCCCGACGGCGAAACGGCGTCTCAATGTGATTTATGCGTGCTGGCGCGGACCGATTTAGAGCAGCATGTGCTTATTGTGGAAGCGCAAGGAGAAGAGTCTCTAGGGCCTACGGTGGAGGAGTGGCTGCCGCCGGCAAGCTTGCAAAAAGGCAAGAGAGAACGGCTGCGGGCTTTTTTATCCTTGTTGGAGCTGGAAGAAGAAGCGGCGGCGAATTGCCAGTATCCCTGGATTCATCGTACCGTTGCCGCTTTGTTGGAAGCCAGCCGCCTTGGAGCGTCTAATGCCATGCTGGTAATCCATGCTTTTCAAGCGCCGCCGGAGGTATGGGAAGCCTATGTGCAGTTCTTGGCTTGTTTAGGGCTGGAGGCGCGCCGCGGCGGTATTACGCCAGCCGTGCGCCGGGGCGGCTGTCAATTGCGCTTTGCCTGGGTGGACGGAAATCCAGCCTGTATGCGCCGTTAGAAAGATTGTGCAAAAAAGCAGGGAATGCGTTATAATTAATGATTGTGAACATATGTTTTTGTTGCAGTACAGGAGGAAAGAAATTTGTTGATTGAACGTGTTCCCCCCCAGAATATAGAGGCGGAGCAAGCCGTCCTTGGGGCGATGTTGATAGAAAAAGAAGCGATCGCCAGGGTGACGGAACTTTTAAAAGGCGGCGACTTTTATCGTGAGGCGCATCGGCTGATTTTTGAGGCTATGCTGGATTTGTACAACCGCAATGAAGCAGTGGATATGATTACGGTCATCGAGCTTTTAAAGCGGGAAGACAATCTGGAAAAAGTGGGCGGTATTGCCTACGTGACATCGTTGGCGAACAGCGTGCCTACGGCGGCGAATGTGCATTATCATGCTAAGATTGTGGAGGAAAAGGCGCTTTTGCGTCAGCTTATCCAGACCTCGACGAAAATTGCCGCGTTGGGTTATGAGGGCAGTGAAGAGGTATCGCAAATTGTCGATCAGGCGGAGAAGATGATTTTGGAGGTATCCAACCGCCGTATCGGCGGTGATTTTACGCCGATTAAAAGCATCGTTTTGGACGCCTTTGGCAAGATTGAGCAGCTCTATGAATCCCGCGGCGGCATTACCGGCTTGGCTACCGGTTTTAAGGATCTGGACCGTTTGACTTCCGGCCTGCAAAAATCCGATTTGATTCTTGTGGCGGCTCGCCCCAGTATGGGTAAAACAGCCTTTACCCTGAATATTGCTTCCAACGTGGCTATTCGGGAAAAAAAAGCGGTGGCATTTTTTTCGCTGGAAATGTCCAAGGAGCAGTTGGTGCAGCGTATGCTATGCGCCGAAGCGTCCATTGATTCGCAGAAACTGCGTATTGGCGAGCTGGAGGATGACGATTGGACCAAGCTGATCAATGCGGCAGACCGCCTTTCGGGAGCTCCTATTTTCATCGATGATACCGCTGGTATTTCGGTGCTGGAAATGCGCTCTAAGGCGCGACGCCTTAAAGTAGAACATGATTTGTCCCTCATCATCATTGACTATTTGCAGCTGATGCAGGGCAGCGGCGGCAAGGGCGGTGAAAATCGTCAGCAGGAAATTTCCGAAATTTCCCGTTCCTTAAAAGGCTTGGCCCGTGAGCTGGGCGTTCCCGTTGTTGCGCTGTCTCAGCTTAGCCGCAGCGTGGAGTCTCGTCAGGTGAAAAAACCCATGCTCAGCGACTTGCGGGAATCCGGTTCTTTGGAGCAGGATGCGGATATTGTGGCGTTTCTTTATCGTGAAGATTACTACAACCCGGATACGGAAAACAAAAATATTACGGAGATCATTGTAGCTAAGCACCGCAACGGTCCGGTGGACAGCGTGCAGCTCTTCTTCCACAAGCAGTTTACGCGTTTTGCAGATTTGACCCGTATGCCTGAGTAAGGAACCGCTGCTGAAAGACGTGAAAAGGTTTTTAAGGGCGAGGAGCTTTTGTGTAAGCGGCGTCATAATTGTATTTGAGATAAGATTTGCGCGCGACTCGCTAAATCCCCCCTGGCCCTGCGGGCCTTCCCCCTTTGGCAAGGGGGACATGGCTGCAGCTGTTTCAGCCAGCTCAGGGGACAAAACCCTGCCGCCCTTGTTAAAGGGAGGTGCCGCCGCAGCGGCGGAGGGATTCGGCTCTTGTTCAACATATTCTCTCTGGCCTTTCTTTGGCTTTTCTCTGTTGCTCTGCGTGAACCGTGCCTCATACCCTCCCTCTACTCTCTTTACTCCTGTTGAAAATTATACCGTATAACCCTCCATCGTACCCTCTCGCGACTCCGATTCTCCTGTTCAATCCTGTCTGTTCTGCGTAGTTTTCTCTTATTGGCGAATTGAAAGATTTTTGCAAAATAGAACAGGCGGCGGCTCTTTGTAAATAAAAAAGCAACAAAGGTGTATGGGGCGAGCGTGAGCGACAGGCGAACGTACGCAACAAGGCGGTTGAGGCGAACGTTCAAATGGAAATGAGGAATAACATTCGGCAAAATATTGACAGGAGAAGATTTCCCTGTTATGATATTTATGGTGAAAAATGAATAACTTGCGGGAGACTCAATCTCGGCGCTCCATGATGAGACCGTATTGAGTTCTTTTTATGCGTGAAAAATGGCTAAGCTAAATTAATCATGGCTCGTTTTGAGCTATAAAAAAGGTGAGTGATATCATGTCAGCAATTATTGTTATCGGCAGTCAATGGGGCGATGAAGGAAAAGGGAAAGTAGTCGACTACCTGGCGGAACAGGCTAACGTGGTTGTTCGTTATTCCGGCGGCAACAACGCCGGCCATACTGTAGTGGTAAACGATGAAGCTTATAAGCTTCAACTGTTGCCTTCGGGCATTCTTTATAATGGAAAGACCTGCGTTTTGGGCAATGGCGTTGTCATTGATCCGGAAGCCATTTTGAAAGAAATCAATGGCATGAAAGAACGGGGCATTGATACTTCCAGTCTGCGCATTTCTACGCGGGCGCAGGTGTTGCTGCCCTATCATCGCCGCCAGGACGAAGCGGAAGAAGTTGCTCGTGGCGAGTTTAAAATCGGCACGACCAAGCGCGGCATCGGCCCTTGTTACATGGATAAAGTGGCTCGCTGCGGCATCCGCATTGTGGACTTGATGGACCCGGAAGAGTTTGCAGCCAAGCTGAAACATAATCTGACGGCTAAAAATGAACTGTTGGTGAAGCTTTACGGAGCAGAGCCTTTTGAATACGAGCCCATGCTGAAGCAGTACTTGGCTTTTGCCGAGCAGCTTCGTCCGTATGTGGCTGATACGACCTACCTTCTCAACGACGCATTGGACAAAGGCGAAAAAGTGCTCTTTGAAGGTGCACAGGCGACCTTGTTGGATCTGGACCATGGCACCTATCCCTATGTGACTTCTTCCAATCCGATTGCCGGCGGCGCTTGCACCGGAGCCGGCGTAGGCCCTGGCAAGATCGACAAGGTAGTTGGCGTAGTGAAAGCCTATACCACGCGCGTCGGCGAAGGTCCGTTCCCGACTGAACTGCATTGCGCCATGGGCGACACCATTCGCGAGGCTGGCCATGAATTTGGTACCGTTACCGGTCGTCCGCGTCGTTGCGGCTGGCTGGACGCCTGCATTGTCAAATATGCCGGCCAAGTAAGTGGTCTGGATGCGCTGGCCATTACCCGCCTGGATATTCTGGACGGTTTAGACAGCATCAAGCTTTGTGTTGGCTACCTTTATAACGGTGAGATCATTAAAGAATATCCGGCCAGCTTGAAGGTATTGTCCAAGGTGGAGCCGGTTTACGAAGAATTTGCCGGTTGGAAGACCGACACTACCAAAGTGCGCCGCTACGAAGACTTGCCGGCGGCTGCCAGAGCCTATTTGGAACGCCTCAGCGAAGTGGCGGGCGTCCGTCTCGGCATCGTTTCTGTCGGCCCGAATCGCGAGGAAACGATCATTATGGAAGAAATGTTTTAAAAAACTGTTGACACGGGAACGACATGGTGATATAATTTCGTTCTGTGAGACATGACCTACTAGCTCAGTCGGTAGAGCACCTGACTTTTAATCAGGGTGTCGTTGGTTCGAGTCCAACGTGGGTCACCATCAAAAACTCAGCCTTTCAGGTTCGCCTGAAGGGCTTTTTTTTTATCGCAATCATTGGCTTATGCGCACCGCACGCCAAACCGGTCTTTTTTCCGCAAAGCTTTGTCAGAAAGCCTCGGCATAGATCCACTATGCCTGCGTTTTCTTTCGCGCTTAACGAAAAAAATACTCGATTTGGCGTGGATGCTCATTGAGTCAGTAAATGCTGATTGCTTTAGGATTGTGAAAAAACGTTGTTCGTTAAATTTAATGGGATTCTTCGTAACCCTCATTCGAGCTCTCCGATTACTCCCTTTACTCCTGTTGCATTTTAGTCCCTCGCGCCTTGCACGGAAGCATTATTGCTTTTAATAAGAATTCGCGATATAATTAATGGAATGCATTGAGCGGATAGAAGTCAGCCCCTACTTGGTATACGGAACGGACGACAACCATATAGCGGTTATATAGGAACTCGCATGCAAGCGAGCTTTCTTTTGTATGTAAAAATGCAGTCGGCAATAAGAAATTTATAATAAAACATGGAGGATTTTTTAGTGAGATCATCAAAACCAAAAGGAAAATTGCTGGTTATCCCCTTGGGCGGCCTAGGGGAAATCGGCAAGAACATGACGGTGTTTCAATACGGCGATGACATCGTGATTCTGGATGCAGGCCTGTCGTTCCCGGAAGATGACATGCTGGGCATTGATTTAGTCATTCCGGATATGTCGTATCTGTTTGAAAACCGAGACAAAGTGCGCGGCGTTGTTTTGACCCATGGTCATGAGGACCATATTGGCGCGTTGTCTTATTTGTTGCGGGAGGTTAATGTTCCCGTATACGGCAGTCGCTTGGCCTTGGGCCTTGTGGAAGGGCGTCTGAAAGAAAATCGCGTAGGCAAGTACAATCTGGTGCCCACAAACCCAGGGGATGAGTTGACGCTGGGTGTCTTCAAGATCGGCTTTATTCAGGGCAGTCACTCCATTCCTGATGCCTGCGGCATTTACTTTAAGACACCGGTGGGCACGGTAGTGCATACAGGAGATTTCAAGATTGATCAGACTCCTGTAGACAATAAGCTTATTGATATTCATAAATTTGCCGAATTGGGCAATCAAGGTGTGATGCTCCTGATGTCGGACAGCACCAATGCGGAACGACCCGGCTATACCGCTTCGGAGAGGACCGTAACGGCGGCGCTGGACGTGCAGTTCCGGGCGGCGAAAAACCGTATTATTATGGCTAGCTTTGCCTCGAATGTGCTGCGTGTGGGTCAGGCCATTCAGACCGCGGCTAAATATGGCCGCAAAGTAGTAGTAATGGGCCGCAGCATGGTAAATGTGGTGGGGATTTCGACGGAAATGGGATATTTGGATATTCCGGAAGGCGTCTTGATTGAGCCGGAAGAGATGAAAAACTATCGCGACGATCAGTTGCTGATTTTAACTACCGGCAGCCAGGGCGAGCCGATGGCGGGCTTGAGCCGCATGGCCTCAGGCACCCATCGCAGCGTAGCTATTGTGCCTGGCGATACGGTGATTTTTTCCGCTACGCCGATTCCGGGGAATGAGAAGTCTGTTTCCCGTACTATCGACAGCTTGCTTCGTCTGGGCGCGCATGTAATATATGAGCGTTCTTCAGGGGTTCACGTTTCCGGCCATGCCAGCCGGGAAGAACTGAAACTGATGCTGAATTTGGTGCGTCCGAAATATTTCATCCCCGTTCATGGCGAGTACCGTATGCTGCGGCAGCACGGCGCGTTGGCGGAAGAGATGGGCGTGCCTTCGGAAAACGTTTTTTACGGTGAAAACGGGCATGTTTTCGAGTTTACGCGTAAAGCGGCGCGCATGGCTGGCAAGGTAAAGGCGGGACGCGTCTTTATCGACGGCTTGGGCGTGGGCGATGTGGGCAACATTGTGATTCGGGACCGGCAGCAGCTGGCGAACGAAGGGGTCATTATTGTCGTCGTCACGCTGGACAAACAGCGGAATGCACTCTTGTCCGGACCGGATTTGGTCTCGCGCGGCTTTGTCTATGTGCGTGACGCTGGCGGTCTGATGAACGAGGCGCAGCAAAAGGTGCGTCAGGCGCTGGATCGCTGCTCGGAGCGCAACTTGAGCGACTGGTCCTCCATCAAGGTTCAAGTCAAGGAAACTCTGGGCAAGTTCTTGATGGAAAAAACCGGCCGTCGGCCGATGATTCTGCCGATTATTATGGAAGTGTAAGACTGGATTTGACAAGAAGAAGGTCTTCGGCTATATTGATGCATATACGAACAATGTGACGAATGGGAGAAGTAATGGCAAGGCGTCTTTTAGAGAGCCGGGGGACGGTGCAACCCGGTAGGCGTGTGCGATGAAATACACCCAGGAGCAGCAGGCTGAAAACCCTAGGGGGTTAGTAGGCTGGGCCGGCGGATCGCCGTTACCGATCATAGTGGAGCGGTCAGCCCTAGGGCTGGCAACCAGGGTGGTACCACGGGCATACGGCTCGTCCCTCATTTGATGAGAGACGAGTCTTTTTTATTAGGGCCGCTCGCTTCCTCTCAGCTCACGCTAAAATGTATTTTTTTACGACTGGCTTTGTCAGAAAGCCTCGGCAGAGCGCCGCTATGCCTACGTTTTCTTTCGCGTCAGACGAAAAAATATTTCTTTTGGGCGAGAGCGCTCAGAGCACGAGCGGCCCTTGAAAATGAGAACTAAAGGGTTCTAAAACAAGTAGACCTTTGGACAGGTTTCTGTGAAATTTTGATAGGATAGCAAGAGGAGGAACTGAAAATGAGTGTATTAGACGTATTGAAAGAACGCGGCTATGTGCAGCAAATGACCCATGAGGATGAAATTGCCGAGCTGCTGGAAAAGGAAAAGATTACGTTTTACATCGGTTTTGATCCGACGGCGGACAGCTTGCATGTGGGGCATTTCTTGGGCATGATGGTTATGGCGCATATGCAGCGCGCCGGGCACCGTCCGATCTGCCTGATTGGCGGCGGCACGGCGATGGTGGGTGATCCGTCGGGCAAGACGGATATGCGCAAAATGATGACGCCGGAAACCATTGAACAAAACGGCGAGTGCTTTAAAAAGCAGATGGCTCGCTTTATTGATTTCAGCGAGGATAAAGCGGTGATGGCCAACAACGCGGATTGGTTGATGCAGCTGAATTACGTCGGCTTTCTGCGGGAAATCGGCGCGCATTTCTCCGTCAACCGCATGCTGACGGCGGAATGCTTTAAGCAGCGCTTGGAAAAAGGCCTATCCTTCCTCGAATTTAACTACATGATCATGCAGGGCTATGATTTCTTGGAACTGAACCGTCGTTACGGCTGCGTCATGCAGATGGGCGGCGATGATCAGTGGTCCAATATTCTTGCCGGCGCTGATCTGATTCGGCGCAAGGAAAGCAAGGCGGCCTTCGGCTTGACCTTTACATTGCTCACTAAGAGCGACGGCAAGAAAATGGGTAAAACCGAGAAAGGCGCTCTTTGGCTGGATGCGGAGAAAACTTCTCCTTACGAGTTCTACCAATACTGGCGCAATGTGGATGACGCCGATGTGGAAAAATGCCTGTCTCTGCTGACCTTCCTGCCGATGGAAGAAGTGCGCCGCTTGGGAGCTCTCAAAGATCAGGCCATCAACGAAGCCAAGAAAGTGCTGGCCTTTGAAGTGACGAAGCTGGTACATGGCGAAGCTGAGGCCGCTAAAGCCAAAGAAGCGGCGGAGGCTCTCTTCGGCGGTTCCGGCGCTTTGGATAACGCTCCTACCGTTACGATTGCCCAAGCGCAGCTCGGCGGCAAGATCATTGACATCATGGCCGAAGGCGGCATCATTGCTTCTAAGAGCGAAGGACGCCGCTTGGTGCAGCAAGGAGGCCTGCTCCTGGGTGAAGCTAAGGTGGCTGATTTGGACGCCGTGTTGACGGCGCAGGACTTCACTGACGGCAGCGTGCTGTTGCGCAAAGGCAAGAAAAGTTACTTCCGCTTAGTCTTGGAGTAAGGCCGGAGGGTTACGGTTTTAAACAGGAGTAAAGGGAGTAATCGGAGGGTACGCTGAGGGTTACGGAGTACGATTTTTGAAAATGCTTTAAAAATAAGAGGCTGTGTCGCTAGATTAGCGGCGCAGCCTCTGTTTCTTTTTTTGTGCCCTCCCTCTTAACTGCCAGCAGACGTCGGTTGCCATGCCATCCATGGCGCAACCGACCCTAACCGCATCCAGCGCCGTCGTACTCCTGTTAATTTTTCGTATCCCTCTGTCGAACCCTCTGGTTCTCATCGCGATTCCTGTTCGTTTTTTCTTGTTTATCGTTCTTGCAGCGTTCCCATGAGACCATGCTTGAGGGCGTAGTTAACCAGCTCGCTTTTTCGTGTAGCGCCGACTTTTTCCATTACTCTCGTTTTATAGGTTTCGACGGTTTTGGCGCTGAGGGTGAGTTTTGGGGCGATTTCAGTAATCGCGTAACCGTGGACAATATAGCGCAGTACTTCCAGCTCGCGGGTGCTGAGCAGGTCTTCGGGCCGGTCAGCAGCGGCCGTTTCTTCGCCCAAGGTGCGCAGCAGGCGCTGTGAATCCTGCGGCGATAAATAACGGCTGCCGGATAAGACGGTGCGTACGGCGTCGAAAAATTCCTTGTCAACGGCGTTTTTCGTTAAAAAGCCTTGGGCGCCCAGGCGAAAGCCCAAGCGGATGTATTGCTCGTCTTCGTGCATGGTCAAAAGCAGAATGTGTGTTTGCGGCGAAGCGCTGCGGATGTGTTCGATGCAGGATAGGCCGTCCAAGGCGGGCATGGAAATATCGAGAATGATCAGGTCTGGATGTAAGTCTCGCACCAGCTCGATGGCTTCCAGGCCGTCGGCGGCTTCGCCGACAAGCTCCAAAGACGGGTCTTTTTGCAGCATGGCTTTGAGGCCGGCGCGGATTAAGCGATGATCATCGGCTAAAACAATAGTATTCATAAAGGAGTCTCCTTTGTTAACGGAATTTCGACGCGCAAGAGCGTGCCTTTCTTGGAGTCGGGAGCGAGGGTGAAACGACCGCCTAAGAGTTCTACCCGTTCACGCATGCCTTGGATGCCCAACCGTTCTGTTTCGGCGGTTTGCTTTTCGCTTACGCCCAAGCCATCGTCGGTCAGGTCAATGCACAGCCAAGTGCCTCTCTGCTGGAAACTCAGGCGCAGGGAAGAGGCCTGGGCGTGGCGGATGATATTCGTGACCCCTTCTTGAACAATGCGGTAGAGCGCTACGGCTACATCGGAGCGCAGGTTCCACTCTTCTTGTTCGCTTTCCAGCGTCCACTGCAGGGACAGCGGCGTGCAAAGCCGCTCCAGATGCCTTCGTAAGGCGGCAATAAGGCCGATGTCGTCCAAGACCGGCGGACGCAGCTCGACGGCCAGGTCGCGGATGCCTAACAGCACGCCCTCGGCAACATCGCGAGAGCGCAGCAGTACTTCCCGGTAGGTGGGATCGTCGGTTTCTTCGGCCAGCATACGCATGGTTACCATCAAGGAAGCTAAGGCTTGGCCGGTTTCGTCGTGGAGTTCCCGGGAAATGCGTCGGCGTTCGTCTTCCTGGGCGCGCAGCAGGCGCTCCATAAGATGAGCTCGCACGGCTTCTTTTTGCTGAAGCTCCTGCAGCAGACGTTCTCGTTCATCCAGGTTGCGGGTTAAGGTGCCGGTCATGGCGTTAAAGGCGGTGGTGAGGCGCTCTACCTCTGGCGCGCCGCCGCAGGAGGCCTGCTTTTGCCATTGTCCGGCGGCAATCTTGTCGGCGACAACCGCAAGCCGCTCCAAGGGCGCGGTAATGGCTTTGGCGATGCGGCCGCTGGCCAGGGCGGCTACAAAGCAGACCAAGACGGTCAGCAGCACTACTTCCGCCAGCTTGCCTGCCAGGTATTGCCTGGCGGCGGAAGTGGAAAGACCGACATGAACGCTGCCCAACGAACCTTGGTCGATGGGAGCTGTCATTTCCAGCAGGCGGCCTTCGTTGCTGGTAAGCTGGCGGCTTTGGGGCGATTCAGAAGGCTGGGTTTGGCGGGCTCGTTCAATCAACGCCGAGGGAACGCCGCCGTCAAAGGTATGGGCCAAGATACGCCCGGAGGTGTCGGAAATAAAGATATAGCGAATATAGTGGCTGGTCTGCGCGCTTTGGCGCACTTCCTCGCCTAGCGTGTAGTAATCCTCCGCCATGATCATGACAGCGCTTTTGGAAGCTACATGAAAAGCGGTCTCTTGCCCCAAACTTTCTAATTGCTTGTGCAGCAAATCGTTGCTGACTTCCCAAATAATGCCGCTCATGAGCGAAGCTAGCAGCACCAAGAGGACTACGCTATACATTTGAATGCGGCTGCGGATGGAAAGGCGGCTTACGGCCGCGCGGATGTTCATGGCAGCCCCTCGCGGCGGCCAAAGGCCTGGCGGAAGCTGCTGTACCATTCCTCACTGGGCGGGACGAAGCGGTCAATGAGGAGGCCTTTGAGGGCTTCCTTCAGTTCGGGCTGTTCGTGCAAGCGGAGGAAAAGCTCCTGTAGTTGCTGGCGTTCTTCCGGCGGCATACTGCGCCGCACGACTACCGGCCCGGTGCCCATGGCGGGAGAGGTCTCAATGATGCGTACCGCATCGGCGACTTCGGGGTAATTCTGTCTGGCGTGGTTATAGGCCAAAGTGGAGACGGACGCGCATTGGACCGAGCGGTTGGCGACGGCGTGGAGCGATTTTTCGTGGCCGTAGGTATAAACCGAATGGGAGAAAAAGCTTTCCGGCGTTTGGCCGAGTTCCTGCAGCCTTCTGGCCAGATAGACATAGCCGGAGTAGCTCATGGGATCGGAAAAGGCGACAGTGCTTCCTTTTAAATCGCTTAGTGTTTGGCAGGGGCTGTCACGGTGTACCAAGATGACGGCGTTATAAAGAGAACTGCCCATACGTTCTTGCGCGGCGATGACGTGCATGTCCTCAAGGGACGGGTATACGCCAAAGGCGCCTGCTGGGAAAAAGGCCAGATCCGTACCGCCGTTGCGCAGCAAGACCGATACCTCTAGGTAGTTGCGCCTGGGGATCAGCACGGCTTGACGTCCTGTGGCTTGACCAAGGTAGTCTGCGATGCGCCGAAAATGCGCCGCTGTTTCGGCGGGCGAGAGACTCGAGATGACGGCGATGCGCAGGATTTTATCGCTGGTATGCAGCTTGTCCGGCGCGCCTAGAGGCTGGGTTTGACGAAAATCTACGTCCGGAACGGCATGGGGGCTGCAAGCGGTAAGGGTTAGGCAGCAAAGAAGCAACCATAAAATACGCAGTGGGAAAGACACAAAAACTCCTCCTTGAGTGTGAAAAATACAATGTAAGGAAAAGGCTTACGAGCGTGGGAAGAAATCCTGCCATAAAGTTCAGCCAAATCCCGCTGGGGTGAAAACTGAACATTTGTAATAATGATAAAGGAAGTTATTACTTTTTAAAAGAGGTGGCAGCTATGTTTTCATTCTTGAAGCCAAGAGCCGCGACGCAGACGGTGGCGGCGGCCGATGTGGAACGCACGTACAAAGTCTACCGGATTCAAGCTCTTTTAGGCGTGTTTTTCGGCTATATGGCGTATTACATTGTGCGGAATAATTTTGCTCTTTCTACTCCCTATCTTAAAGCGCAGCTGCATCTGAGCGCAACCGAAGTAGGCATGCTCAGCAGCTATATGTTGATTGCGTACGGCGTCAGCAAAGGTATTATGAGCAGCTTGGCCGATAAGGCGGATCCAAAACGCTATATGGCGCTGGGTCTTTTGATGTGCGCTGCAGTCAACTTGACCATGGGCTTTTCCACGGCGTTTTGGATGTTTGCCGGCTTAGTGGTACTGAACGGCATGTTTCAGGGGATGGGCGTAGGCCCCAGTTTTATTACCATTGCCAATTGGTTTCCCCGGCGGGAACGCGGCATTGTAGGGGCGGTTTGGAATATTTCTCATAACGTAGGCGGCGGCATTGTGGCGCCCATTGTCGGCGTGGCCTTTTCTCTTGTAGGCGGTCCGGAAAACTGGCAGGTGGCGAGCTACCAGGTTCCTGCGCTTGTAGCTGTTTTCTTTGCCATGGTGGTGCTGCTTTTATGCAAAGGATCGCCGGCCAGCGAGGGCTTGCCGACTTTGGCGAAAATGAGGCCGGAACAGGCCAATCCCGCAGAACTGCGGAAAAACAACGCCCAGGCGCCGGAAGATATGACCGCTTTGCAGATTTTTTGCCAGTATGTACTGAAAAACAAAAACGCCTGGTTCGTATCATTAGTAGATACCTTCGTTTACATGGTTCGTTTTGGCATGATCAGCTGGCTTCCTATTTATCTGTTGGAAGTAAAGCATTTCAGCAAAACCGAAATGGCTATCGCCTTTCTGTTCTTTGAATGGGCGGCCATCCCGTCGACTTTGTTTGCAGGGTACTTGTCGGACAAGTTTTTTAAAGGGTATCGCATGCCTCCGGCCATTATCGCCATGTGTTTGATCTTCTTCTGCGTCATTGGCTATTGGCAGAGCACTACGCTGTTCTGGACTACGGTCTTTGCGGCGATTGTAGGCTGCTTGATCTACATTCCCCAGTTTTTGGCGTCCGTACAAACCATGGAGATTGTTCCATCCTTTGCCGTTGGCTCGGCAGTGGGCCTGCGCGGCTTCATGAGCTATATTTGCGGCGCCTCCTTGGGTACCAGCTTGTTTGGCTTCATGGTGGATCGAGTGGGTTGGGACGGCGGCTTTTACGTACTCTTGACCGGCGTGGTTTGCTGTGTGTTCTTCTGCATCCTGACGCATCGTGGTGCGCAACAGTTGGCTAAAGAGCGTGAAGAGCTGCAGCGCGCAGCAAGCTAATTGGTCTTAAAATAGTAGAACGTTGAATTCGGCTTGGCTGGGGCGGGTAACTGCAACGGCTAGGCCGAATTTGCTTTAATATACCAGTATTTATAAAACGAACCGCGAAATACACGAAAAACGCGAAAGGGGGTTGTTAAAATACTCTTTCATAACCCTCACTTTACTCCCTTTACTCTTGTTTAAAAAACGTGTCCTCCGTCGTACTCTCTTTCTCGTCATGTCTCCTGACAATGGAATTCCTCCATTGCAAGTTGACTTTAAAAAACCAGTAAAAACGCGACATGTACAGTTTGTAAAGTTTCTTGGTGAAGGACAAAGTATATTTTTTTAAAAGTTAAGAATTTGTTTTCTACGGCCTTGGAGTGTGCTATGATGAGATAGCAGTCGATAACACGACGAGGAGGATGGAACGTGAGAAAGTTTGAAGAAGTTCTAGAGAAAGCAAAGGGAATTCCTACGTGTAAAGTAGCGGTAGCGGCAGCGGAAGACGAGCATGTCTTAGAGGCGGTGCTGGCGGCGAAAAAGCAGGGAATTGCCGAGGCGGTTCTTGTCGGCGATAAAGAGAAAATCTTGGCCTTGGCGGCGCAATGCGGCGTAGCGGCGGACGATTTGACGATAGTGCATGAGGCCAATCCTGCTAAGGCGGCGCTGGAAGCAGTGCGTTTAGTCAGCTCCGGAGAAGCCCAGGTAGTCATGAAAGGCTTGATTCCTACGGCTGATTTTCTGCGGGCGGTGTTGAACAAGGATGTAGGCTTGCGTCAAGGCAAGCAAGTGTTGTCTCATGTGGCGGTGATGGAGATTCCCGGGCGGGAGAAATTGCTCTTTATGAGCGACGGCGCCATGAATATGCGGCCCGATTTGTCGCAGAAGGTACAGATCTTGAAGAATGTCGTTCATGTGGCGCATGCATTGGGCTTGGAAAAGCCACGTGTAGCGGCGTTGGCGGCGGTAGAGGTCGTCAATCCGGATATGCCGGAAACGGTGGATGCGGCGGCGTTGACTAAAATGTGTGAACGCGGCCAAATCAAGGGCTGTATTGTAGACGGCCCCTTGGCGCTGGATAATGCCTTAAGCGAGGAAGCGGCGCATCACAAAGGCATTGTCAGCGAAGTGGCCGGGCGCGCCGATGTGCTCTTGGTGCCGGAAATTATCTGCGGCAATATGCTGTACAAGGCAGCTACCTTTTTGGCGCAGGGCGCTGTGGCCGGCGTGGTGGTCGGCGCTAAGGCTCCAATCGTCATGACTTCTCGCGCCGATTCATCCGCTGCGAAGCTGCAATCCATCGCGTTGGCCGTGCTGGCGGCGCAGCCTCAAAAGTAGGCTAAATGGCGCATGAAATTTATTTTATAAAAAGGCGTTGACAAGGTGAGGTTATTCCGTTAATATATACATTGTCCCGGAGCTGCAGTAGCGGCAACGGCAAACGGCCCGTTGGTCAAGCGGTTAAGACACCGCCCTTTCACGGCGGTAACAAGGGTTCGAATCCCTTACGGGTCACCAAACTCGCGTTTAGCGCTTCGGCGCTGGACATAGAGTGGGCGATTAGCTCAGCTGGGAGAGCGCCTGCCTTACAAGCAGGATGTCGGCAGTTCGATCCTGTCATCGCCCACCAAAAAAATGCGGCCCCGTGGTGTAGCGGTTAACATGCCGCCCTGTCACGGCGGAGATCGTCGGTTCGAATCCGATCGGGGTCGCCACTTTTTTTTTGCCGCGGTAGCTCAGTCGGTAGAGCAGAGGACTGAAAATCCTCGTGTCGGCGGTTCGATTCCGTCCTGCGGCACCATTGTAACAGCGACGCCTTTCCTGTTTGGAAGGGCGTTTTTTTATGTTCGGAAAGGCCTGAGTCTTCGGTCTGATACATAAACAAAAACGAACACATAAAACCGAAAATTCACTTAATTGCAAATGTTTATTTCGAGAGTATTTTCAAACGATATAAATAAAAGTATAATAAACATACAATAAGCTAAGATTGGCAAATGGCAGAAATGAGGGGGAGGACGTTATAATGAATCAGAATAAGAGTCGTACGCCTATTGTTGCACAAATTGTGGTTATGTTTGTCTTAGCAGTGTCCTTGATGGCAGGGGTCGTAGGATACACCTACTACCATTTGCGCGCAGTCGGGGCGGAAGCGCAAAACGTCATTGAAGCGGATGCGCTGGATATGGTGGCGGCCAAGGATGCGCATACGCAATTTACGAGAGCGCTTTTGGATATGCGCGGTTTTCTCTTTTATCCGGACGGCATGGATACTTATGAGAAGGGATATCGGGCGAACATTCAGTTGAGCTATTCCATTATGAACGACTACGTTGCCAAAGTGCACAAGCCGGAGCTGAAGGCCAAAGGAGAAGAAGTAAAAAAGCTCATTGGCGATTACGTTAAGCTGGGGGATCGGGTGATTGCGGCGAAACGCGCGAATGATCCTAACTTGGCTAAGATTACTGGCGAAGGACGCGCCTTGGTTGCGGCGATTGATAAGGGCTGTGTGGAGCTGACGGAAGCGCAGCGACAGACGTTGCTGAAAGAAACTCAAATCATGGTGGCTCATGTGCAGGAGCGTTCCAACAACGCCTTGCTTGTGAGTGCGATTATCATCCTTTTTGCCTTGGCAATGGGCATTTGGTATAGCCGCAATATGGCGGCGCGCTTGGCTCATGTGAAGACGGAACTGGAATGCATCGGCAACCTGGATTTGACCCGGGCCGATGTGGTTCCAAAGCGCAATGACGAAATCGGCGATATGGGCTTGATGATGAATTCTATGCGCAGGCAGCTCAAGCAAGTGGTGCAGCAGGTGCATAGCGGCAGCCAGACCTTAGCCGCCGCCAGCGAAGAACTGAGCGCTACGATTGAAGAGACCATGCGCGCTCTGGAGCATGTAGTGACCAGCGTCGAGGAAATCGCCCACGGAGCTACGCAAAATGCTGACAACATTACTACCGTTTCGGCGACCATTGAAGAAATATCAGCCGGGACGGAAGAAATGACCGCCAATGCCAACGAAGTAAATAACGGTACGCAGACGGCTGTGGAAGAAGCGAACCGGGGCATGGTCATGCTGGGCGAAGTGGTCGCGCAAAATGAGAATATAGGCCGTTCAATGGGCGAGATTACGGCGGTTACGAATAAGCTGGCAGCGGCGTCGGAAAACATCAAAGGCATTGTGGATGTGATCAATGGCATTGCCGGACAAACCAATTTATTGGCGCTTAATGCAGCCATTGAAGCGGCTCGGGCGGGAGAAGCAGGTCGAGGCTTTGCTGTAGTGGCGGAAGAGGTGCGCAAGCTGGCGGAACAAAGCGCCAAGGCCACCGAGGAAATTGCCGGTATTATCGGCAGCATGGGCGAAGAAATCGCCTTTTCCGTTGCCCGCGTAGAAACGGCGAATAAGGATGTTCTTTCAGGTAAAGAAACGGCCCACCGTACGGCGGAGGGCTTTAAAGCCATCATTGATCGCCTGGGAAAAGTAAAGATCGGCATTGAGCAGATTACCGCCTCTGTGGATGAAACGGCGCACGGAACCCAGGCCATGGTGGATAATGTGCAAAGCATCAGCGCTGTGGCGGAAGAGACCTCGGCGACATCGCAGTCCGTGGTGCATGCGACAGAGCAGCAGCGGGCCAGTATGCGCGAGGTCAACAGCAGTGCTGAGTCGCTGGCTACCTTGGCGACGGAAATGAATCAGATTGTGGGTCGCTTTAAAATTTAATACCTCTTCCTCTTGGCGGCGGGGGCGTTAGCCGTTACAATAAGGACAGGATATTTTTACAGGAGAGGGGCAGTAAGGTTGGCGACACTGCATGAAGCGCTGCAGCAGCTTTGCGACGAAGGTTTTTTGGATGTGATAGGGGACGGAGGCTCGATGCGAGACATTGAGGACGTCTTGGAAGAGGCGCTGGCGATCGCGTCTTTTGACGAAGATGAGTACCGCGTGGTGCGGGGCGTTCCTGGCGAGGCCTGGGTGGTTCGTTTGGAAACGGACGGACGGATGGCGCAGCGGGGACGGATGTTTGTAAAAAAATAAACCCTTGGTTTTAAGGAGCGGCTTGTGTGCAAGCCGCTCCTTTTTCGGTATTTTTTATATCTCCTAACCTTCAGCTGCGCCTTCACGCGACTCCTGTGACTCTTGGTCAATGTTTGTACTTTCGCGTGGCGTTTGCGAAGGAATAATTTTCTGTTACAATTAACTATATAATGGATTGCATGACGCAGAGGGAGTCTGAATAAAATGGGAGAACAAGTGGAACGCGGTTATCGGGAGCTGTTTGAGTATTCGGCTGTGGGCATGGCGGAAGTTACTTTGCAGGGCGTGTTTCGGCGGGTTAACAAGATGTTTTGCCGTATGATGGCTTGCGAAGAAAAAGAATTGCTAGGCCTTCGGTTTCAAGATATTACGCACCCGGACGACCTGGAAGCAGATATAAGGCTAGTGGAAGAGTTGATAACGGGAGTAAGAGACCGTTATGAACTAGAAAAGCGATATGTACGATTTGACAACTCCTTTTTATGGATTCATCTTTCCGTTGCGGTCGTACGAGATGAAGCGGGGAGTCCTTTGTATTTCGTTTCTACCATTGTCGATATTTCGCAGCGCCGTGCTGGCGAGCTGCGTCTGAGGGTGTTATCAGAAGCGGTCGAGCAAAGTCCTGTCAGTATTGTCATTACCGATCCCCAAGGAGGGATTGAGTATGTAAATCCGATGTTCTGTCAGGTTACTGGTTATGGAAAAGAAGAATTGCTGGGCAAGAACCCTCGCATTCTCAGCTCGGGGAAGATGAACAAGGCTTTTTATCGCAAGCTTTGGCAAACAGTGACTTCAAGAAAAATTTGGCAGGGTGAGTTTGTTAATCGGCGCAGGGATGGCGTCGAATACTGGGAGAAAGCCAGCATTTCTCCCATTGTAGATGAACAGGGACGAATTTTGCATTATGTCGGCGTCAAAGAGGATGTTACCGAGCGTAAGCGCAATATTGATGAACGGGAACATTTGCTGGCTGCGCTGGAACGGCGCGTCCGCGCCTTGCAGTGTTTAACGACGATTTCTAATGCTATTCAGCAGAAGGAGAAACTGGAAGACCTGTTCTGGGAAGTGCTGCGAATCTTGCCGGAAGGCTGGCGGTATCCGGCGCTGGTGCATTTGGTGTATGACGGCGTGGATTACGCCTACCCTGGTTTTTTGCAGACTGCGGATCGTTTGCGGGCGGTCTTGAAAGTGGGCGAAGCTACGCGAGGCTGGGTGGAGATTGTTTATCCCCAAGAGCATCCGCGAGCCTATGAGGGGCCGTTTTTGCGCGAAGAACGGGAGTTGTTAGAAACCGTGGCGCGTATGCTGGGGCAGAGCCTGCGGCGGCGGGAAAGCGAGGCGAAGCTGGAGCAGGCCAGGGAAGCCGCTATGGAGGCCAATCGGGCGAAGAGTCTGTTTTTATCAAATATGTCTCATGAAATTCGCACGCCCTTGAACGCCATCCTCGGCTTTTCGGAAATCTTGTACCGTGATGCCGCCATGGGGCGCGAGCAGCGGGAAAAGCTGCAGATTGTTAATCGCAGCGGCGCCTATTTGCTGGCGTTGATTAATGATGTGCTGGAATTGGCCAAAGTGGAATCCGGACGCGTCGTCCTGCAAAACTCTCTTTTTGACTTGCGCCGCTTGGTCCGGGACATGGGCAGCCTGTTCCAGGTGCGCTTGGACCAGAAAGGCTTGCAGCTTTTGCTGGAAACCGTGGAGCCTTTGCCGGAGCAGGTAAAGGGAGATGAAGGGAAAATACGGCGCATTCTGGTCAATTTGATTGGCAATGCGTTGAAATTTACGGATCGCGGCGTTATCAACGTGCGTTTAGCAGGAAAATCCTTGGGAGACGGGCAATGGCGACTGCAAGTCACTGTGAAAGACAGCGGCATAGGCATTGCGGCAGAAGACCAGGAGGCTATTTTTGGATATTTCGAGCAGGCGTACCATCAACGGCATGATCGAGGCGGTACAGGGCTAGGGCTGGCCATTAGCCGCGAATTTGCCCGGGCGATGGCTGGCGATATTTCCGTGTCCAGCCGGCCAGGTGAAGGGGCCGAATTTCTGGTGACCTTGCTTTTAGAAGAAGGAACTCAGCAGGAGACGGCTATACCTCGGTCGGAGTTGGTGGCCGGGCTGCTGCCGGGACAACAAGCATATCGGATTCTTGTCGCCATGTCCGTAGAAACGGATGCGCTTTTGCTGCAAGCGATGCTGGAACAAGCCGGTTTTTTGGCGATAGCCGTAGCTGGCAAAGAGGAATTGCTGCAAGAAAGCGCTCGCGGCGCGGATCTCATTTTTGCGGACTTGGCCTTGCTGCAGACCGAGGAGTATTGGCTGGTTCGAGAACTTCAGCAGCGTTCGAGCCGTTGCGATTTGCCGATTATTGCCGTATCCGCCGGCTTGGGGGCGGACGAGGTGCAGCAGGTCTTGCTGCAGCAGGTGAGAGCCGTACTGAGCAAGCCTTTTACAACCGAGCAGGTTTTGAATATGGCGGCGGCTCAGACAGGGGCTCAATATGCCTATCAAGAACTGGAGAAAACCTCCCCGGCCACTTGGCAAGGTCGATGTTACTTGGAGAATCCGCTGCGGGAGTCATTGCTGGCGGCAACCCTTGACGGGGATATTGAACGGCTGGAAGAGCTGCTAGTGCAGGTTGAGGTGAAGGAGCCGGGACTGGCGGCGTACGCGCGGGAGTTGGCTGGCGCGTTTCGACTGGATGCGTTGGCGGCGTTGTGGGAGCAGGGAGAGGAGTCTAGAGATGGAACGAAAAGCTGATATCATGATTGTGGATGATACGCCGGAAAACTTGAAGCTGCTTTCGCTGCTGCTGCGCGAGCAAGGGCATCGAGTGCGGGCGCTGCCCAGCGGGAAGATGGCCTTGGCGGCCATGCGCAACCAGCGCCCGGAAATTCTCTTGCTGGATATTACCATGCCGGAAATGGATGGGTATGCTGTGTGTGAAGCTATGCGCGCCGAGGGGCTGTTAGCGGATGTGGCGGTGATTTTCGTCAGCGCCCTAGCGGAGACCTTTGACAAGGTGAAGGCTTTTCAGTGCGGCGGCGTGGACTATGTGACCAAACCGTACCAAGCGGAAGAATTACAGGCGCGCTTGGAGACGCATTTGTCTTTAAAGCGGTTGCGCGAAGAGGTGCAAAGACACAATCGGGACTTGCAGCAGCAGGTGAAGGCTCAATTGGATGAACTGCACCATGCCCAGATGGCTACGATTTTAGCGATGGTTAAGCTGGCGGAAGCGCGGGACGATGATACAGGGAAGCATGTGGAACGCATTCGAACGTTTTCAGCGATGTTGGCGGCCGAAGTGCAGCGGCGAGGCGGGTATCGTGAAGTAGATGACGCCTTTGTGGAAAATATCTATAACGCCAGCCCGCTTCACGATGTAGGTAAAATCGCCATTCGCGACGCCATCTTGCTTAAACCGGGGCGATTGACACCGGAAGAGTTTGAAGAAATGAAGCTTCATACGGTGTGTGGAGCGCAGACGCTGCGGCAGGTTCGCCAGGAGTACCCGCACAATGCCTTTTTGAATATGGGCATTGATATTGCCCAGGCCCATCATGAACGCTGGGACGGCAGCGGTTATCCCAACGGTCTGCGGGGCGATGCGATTCCCATAGCGGCGCGCATGGTGGCGGTGGCTGACGTGTATGACGCTCTTTGTTCTAAGAGGGTGTACAAAGAAGCCTATTCGCATGAAACAAGCTTGGACATGCTGCGCCAAGGAGCGGGCGCTCATTTTGAGCCGCAGCTGATTGAAGCCTTCTTGGCGATTGAGGCGGAGGTGCTGGCGCGCAGCCGCGAGCTGCGCGAAGGCGAGTAAAGATTAAGAAAGGGGGAACTTGAACAGGAGTCGCGATGAGAACAGGAGGGCTCGACGGAGGGTTACGGAGAACGTATTTTTTAACAGGAGTATAGGGAGTAGAGTGAGGGATACGATAGAAATTTTGAAGGACGGAACTTGGCGGCGGTGAGCCGTCAAGTTCCGTCCTTCTTTTAGATTGTTACTCTGTGCAGGTAAGGCGCGCCGCTATTTGGTGCAGCGCCAGGAGGGCCCGGGGATCGACGGCCAAAGTTAGGTTTTCTTGGCCGCTGCCGCCGTAGACCAGCGGATAGCGCAGAAGGGCCTCGTCGAACAGACAAGGGAAGTTAAGGCCGAAAAGAGGCATGTTTCCCGGTTCAAAGCCGGTGATGTCGTAGACCCTCTTGTATTTGACAGGCGTGAGTTTTGGTGCGTTTAAGAGTGTAGCCGCTTTGACGAGATCCAAGCGGCCACGGTCACCGGCAAGGAGGCAAAGAAACCGCTGCGAAGGGTCCGCTTCCACCAGCAGTACAGGGGCGGTTTGGCCGACGGCAATGCCCAAATAAGCTGCGCCGTCCTCGGCAGAACGCAGAGGCCTTGTTTGCGGCAAAAGCTGGTATGCATAGCCGTTTTCCTGTAATGCTTTCTCCCAAGGGAATTGATAATGCATTATCGTACCCTCCTCTGCTTCTATTCAATCCTGTTGTTTCTTGCGTACCCTCCCTCTACTCACTCTACTCCTGTTAAAACTCCCGTAACCCTCATTCGAGCCCTCGCGCGACTCCGGTTCTCTTGTTCAATCCTGTTCAATTCTTGTTCTACCCCACGATAATCCAGACGCTGACGGCCGCCATGGCCGCCAAAGTCAGGTAGTCCGTGATCCGCAAAGACACTTTACCCGCAAAGGTGCGTCCGGGAGCGCCGAAGCCGCGCAGCTCCAGGCTGACCGCCATGGTCTCTGAGCGGGTGATGGCCCGCAGTACCAGCGGCTGTACAACTGCCAAGTAGGAAGCAAAGCGTTTCAGGGGATTGCCGCCGGGATGGTAACCGCGGCAGGCTTGGGCTTCGCGGACCGCTTTGCTTTCCGCCAGAAAGTCAGGGACAAAACGCAGCGCCGTCGTCAGCATGAAAGCGTATTCATAGGGCACTTTGCACTGCGTTGTCAGGGCCGTAGTTAGATCCTGCAGGCGCGTTGTCGCCAAAAGCAGCACGAAGATAAGCGTCATTACCAGCATTTTCAGGGCAATGGCGATGGAAAAATCAAGGCTGGCGCCAAAGGCATATTGCATCAACCCTAGGAGTACGGCAAAGACGAACAGGCCTGTAGAGGCGGCCAAGGTGTTGCGCAGCTTTCCTGCTAAGGCCAGAGCCAGGAGCTCCGCAAAAATGAGCAGGTACAGCTCCAACGGCGTTTGGAGAAGCATGGCCCAAAGCGTGACGGCCAACGTGAGGAGCAGCTTTGTCAAAGGAGCTAATTTATTCATGGCGAAGCCCTCCTTTCAGCAAGGGCAAAAGCTGCTGGCAAAATGCTTCGGCATCGCTAACGCCCGGTTGCTTCAGCAGGCGAGACAGTTGCAGCAGAGAAGGTTCGGCCAGGCCCCATTGCTGTAAATCATGAGCGCCGGAGAATAAATCCGCTACCGTGCCGTCAAAAACTTTGCGACCGCCCCCGAGGACGGCGACACGTTTAAAATGGGCGGCTAGAAGTTCCATATCATGGGTGATCATCAAAATAGCCATGCCTTGACGATGCAGGTCCTGTAAAAGTGACATCAACTGTCTGCGTTCCCAAGCGTCTTGGCCGCTGGTGGGCTCATCTAAAATGAGCAGGCGCGGCTTCATGGACAGGGCGGAGGCAATGGCGACGCGCTGCTTGAGACCTTTGGGCAAAAGTCGCGGGTCTGCTTGCGTTTGGTCAGTCAAGGAGACGGCCTGCAGGGCCTTGGCGACGGCTTCGCTTGTTTCTGCGGCGCTGAAGCCGAGCTGCTGGGGGCCATAGGCCACTTCCAGAGCGACAGTGTCGCGAAAAATCTGGCGGTCCGGATTTTGAAAGACATAGCCGATGTGTCGGGCTCGTTGAGCGGTGCTGTGTCTGGCCAAATCTTCATCGTCCAGGAGGATGCGTCCGCCGGTGGGCTTGATGAGTCCCATGATTAGGCGAGTCAAGGTGGTTTTGCCGCTGCCGTTGTGTCCGGCGAGGGCCATGAAATCGTCAGCCTTTAGCTCCAGCGAGACTTCGTGCAGGGCAGGGGCTTGCTGGCTGTATTGAAAAGAAATGCATTCAAGTGTTAGCACGATGGACTGTCTCCTTTAGCATAGGCTTGCAATTCGGCGGCTGCTTCCGCTTCGCTTTTCCAGGGGCGCAGAGAATGTCCCAGCGTTTGTTCCAGGTGGAAGCGGGCTTGCCAGAGCGGCGGCAGGGCCGGATGCAAGGATTCTTCCAGCCACAAATGGCGAAGGACGGTGTCGGCATCGCCTTGGCTGGCGATACATCCTTCCTGCAGAAAGACAAATTGGTCGGCGTAGGGAAGGACGCAGGCTAAGTCGTGCTCGACGGCTAAGACCGTCAGTCCTTCTTCCTGGTGCAACCGATGCAATAAAGCATATAGCTCGCTGCGGCCTTTGGGATCAAGAGCCGAGGCCGGTTCGTCCAAAATGAGAATCGAAGGCTTGGTCGCTAAAAGGGAAGCTAAAACCAGACGTTGTTTTTGGCCTCCTGACAAGGCGGCGGTTTCGCGCCGCTCCAGACCGGCCAGGCCTACCTGTTCCAGGGAGGAACTTACGCGAATCTTGATTTCTGCAGGAGGCAGCCCCATGTTCTCCAGGGCGAAAGCTACCTCTTCTTCAACCGTCATCGCCACAAGCTGCGTTTCGTAGTCCTCCAGCAAGATGCCGGTCATGGTAGCTAAGACGGCAATGCCGGTTGTGCGGGTGTCTTGACCCATTACATAAACGCGGCCGCTCAAAGAGCCGCCGTAGTAATGGGGAATGATGCCTGCCGCAGCCCGGCATAAAGCGGTTTTACCGGCCCCGTTGGGGCCGGTAAGTACGGTAAAGGAGCCTGCCGAAATGGCCAGGTCGATGTCTTGCAGGACGGCGGTCCGGCGAGGATAGCTATAGGTGAATTGTTCAAATTTTAGGGCGTCAGTCATGATGCGCTCAGTCCTCCTGGCGGTTCAGCAATTTGCGCGCCGGCAGGTACAAAAGCTGGGTGATGACCCCGTTGGCGGCGCCGACGGCCAGTACAACCGGCAGCATGCCGTACAGATATACTTCGTTAGGAATGGAAAGAATGACTTTCAGCAAGGTTACAAAGGTAAAGCCGCTGGCGACGGTGCTGAAAAAGCCGGTAAGTCCGGGGGCTAAGGGCAGGCCGCCGATGTTGAGGCGCGAGACAAGGGGCAGGAAGAGCGCGCATGTAAGAGCGCCGATAGGCTCGCTGATCAGATTGGCGTAGGGGATGGCGGACTTGGAGGTGGGTACATTCAGCGCCCCTGCTACCAGTCCGATGCCGATGACTTGTCCTAAAGTCGGGCGGACTAGGTTGATGGCCAGGCAGTACATGGCAATCATCCAGTTAAGAGTCAGGCCGGCGATGTTCGGCGTGACTAAATGTAAAATAGCGCCAATGGCTAAAAGCAGAGCCGTAACTGCTACCCAGCGGAAGCGGCCGCCTTGGTTGGCTTCAAAAGTAACGGTCTCCTGTGCTTGTACTTGTGCTTGTTGTTTCATGTGAAACTCCTCCTTTTTCTTTCTGAGCATACAAAAAACCCCTCGTCTATCGTAAAACGATAGGGACGAGGGGTTAACCCGCGGTGCCACCCTAATTGGCTGCAAAACAGCCCGGCTTGACAAGGTACGGCTATGTAAGCGATACCTGCTTTCGGATAACGGCGAAAGATTCCGGCAGCGACTACCCCGCAAGCGGCTCGGGCTGCATCTTCCAGGTCCATTCCACATCTCGAGCAGTACCGGACTCTCACCAACGCCGGCTCTCTGAAACTCTCTTGAGTAAGTGTACTCTTCCTGGTCATGGATGATTGTATTATGGATTTGTTTACTACTATACCGTCGTCAAAGACCTTTGTCAATGCTTTGCAAGACTCTATGGAGAAAAATTATTCTTCTGCAGGCAGCCATTCTACGTCGCCGAGGACGAAAAACGTACCCTTGCCCTTCATGACCAGTTTGCCTCTTTCGTCATACAGCTCGCCGTCGACGACCATAGTGCTGCGGCCGGCATGGATTACCGTGGCTTTGGCGGTAACTTCTTCGCCGCTGGGTACGTTGCGGATGAAAGAAAGGCTGAGATCGGTGGTTACGACCTTGCGCCGCATGCTGAAGCAGGCGGAACCCATGGCGGTATCGATCAAGGCGGCAAAGGCGCCACCGTGAACGGTCTTGTGAATATTGGTATGAATGTCTTCCTTGATCGGCATGGAAAGCACGGCCTTGCCCGGTTCGATAGAGACGAATTTCATGCCTAACAGTTTGACGAAGGAATTCGTTTCATAGATATGTGTAAAAAATGCTTCCAACATGGCTGTCTCCTTGTGACCGCGGCTGCTTAGTTCTTGCCTTTGCCGTTGCCTGTGTTTTTATCTTTATCGTTGTCGTTTGGCTGCAGATGGACTTGGTGCTTGTCAGCGCCAGGCGCGTTGCGTCCTTTGACCGGTGGATTGTGTTTTTCATCTTCCAGTAGTTGTTCCAAATCGGTTTTTTCCTTGTCCATTTTGCCGTCTTTAAATACTTTATCGCATTTTTTGCGGACATCTCCTACGGACAGACCAAGTGCTTGGGCTACCTTGCCCCAACCCAGCGGTTTTTCACGCAATGTAAACACTTCGCTTACCGGCTTGCGGCTGCGGTCCGCCAGGCTGTATGCCAAGGCGATTTCGCCGCGCCCATAGTTGCGGTTTTCCCGCAAATCGCTGATACGGGAGGTGTCGACGGAAACGCCGAAAACTTTGGCCAACGAGCTGGCTAAAATGGCGTCTAAAGATTCTTCATCCGGCGCCGGTGCGGCTGCCGTAGTAGCGGTAAAACCGAAGCAAAGGCAGCACAAGAGTAATGCGATACGTACAAAGGACATAAACCAACACTCCTCTCCTTTAATGCCCAATATTATGAAGGCATTTATCTGCTTTTTATGATAACACAAAAAATACGCCTTGCGAACCGTATTCAGGGTCTTTGGGGACAGGAAGAAAGGAAAGAAGAAACTGAAAAAGAAAGAAAAATCTGTGAATTAATAAAAGAATACCAGCATATGGCAGGAAAATAGAAATAAAAGCGAGAAATAAAAAGTTATTATTACTATATAAGCATATTAAGGATAATTATGCGAAATGACGCAAGGGGAAAGCAAAGTCAGGGGGGTGAGGGCATGTTCAAAAAAGCGGTGACATCCAGTTTGGTGATGCTGGCCATGTTACCTGTCATGGCTACTGGTGAAGCGGTGGCGCCGGGTTCAGCCGCTGACGCGGCGTCCGCTAAAACCCTGGTGCAGCATCAGGCTGTTCAAGAGGGCGTGATGCAAGCGCACCAGCGAGCGATTGAACTTTCACGGGCCGGGAAAATGAATGAGGCCTTGGTGATTCTGCAGGAAATTAGCCAGCATCCGAGCGCGGGCGATGCCGTTTGGTATGATTATTTGACGGTGCTGCAGTGGGCAGGAAACAACAAAGCGACCATTGAAATGTATCAAAAACGCTATGCAGGCAAGGAAGGCGCGGTTCCCGGGTTTGTACTGCGGTCTTTGGGCGGCGCGTACTACCAATTGGAGGACTTTGAGAAATCGCAGCAGTACTACACTCTCGCTGTGGCCAAAGGCGAGCTGCCTTCGCGGCTGCAGTTGGCGGAAGCGGCTATGCGTGCAGGCGATACGGCGACAGGACAGGCTATGTATGGAACGCTCTTAAAGGAGACTCCCGATAATGGCGCACTGTACTTGAGCCGTTCCAATATGGCACTATACCGCAAAGATTTCTTGCAGTCCCAGGCGGATTATCGCAAAGCCTTAGAGCTTTTAGCTGGTGAAGGGAATTTCGAAAAGAAGCGGGATTTTGATTCGGAGCGGGCGGCTATTTTAATACGTACTGATTCGTTACAGGAAGCCATTCTTTTACTTAAGCCCTATATGGAACAGGGGAAATCCAATAAACGTATGGAATGCGACTATATTATGGCGCTGCGCTTGCGCGGGGACTATAAGCAGGCGATTGTCGAAGCGGCTCGCTTGTGGCCGGATTTGGGCGATGTCCCTACGTATGGCTTGCAGGCGTTGGGCGACTCTTATTTGCGCACGCAGCAGTATGAAAAAGCCGAGGCCGTCTATGCTGCCTTGCTTAAGAGGGAACCTGCAAGAGCTACAGCTTCTTTGGGGCAGGCGTATTCATTAGTAGCTAGAGGGCGTGTGGCGGATGGGGTTGCTCTTTATCGTAAGACCTATGCCTTGGAGCCGGGAGCTGCCGCGCGGATTTTGGCCGCCGACGCCAACAGCTTTTTCGTCAATGACCGTTATGAAGCGGGTAAGGCGTTGTACGGGCTTTTGTTAGAGCTGGAACCATCCAAAGCCAGCCATTATCGTGAATACGGCAATAACTTAGCCAGGACGGAGATGCCTCGCGAAGCTTACGGCGTGTTCCGGCGTTTAGCGGCGCTACCGGAAGGGGAATTGTACGGCTTGGCCGGCGAAGTCAAGACGGCAGTGGCTGCTGGCGACTACCAGTCGGCGCAAAAAGCGCTGGCGCAACTCCAGGAACGCTATGCCAAACATGCCTTGACGGCCGAAGCGGCGCAGGTGTATGGCGCGCGCCGCATGGGATATGCCACGACAGGTTTTGTCTCCTTCGCAGATTATAAAGGAAATCGGGTTCGCACATGGGATCATTCCGGCGAGCAAGCGTTAAACGGCGGCAATTGGGATGTACTGTGGGCGTTCGCAAACAACCGTGTTGCCGATGATGTGGATGTGAGCCGCATCAATACGCAGAGTGTCGGTCTAGCGTACCGAGATCGCTGGTGGTCTACTTATTTTTGGGGTTCCGCCTATAGCGGCGAAGGTTTTAGTATGAGTGGTCTGCGCTGGGAAACGCGGCTGTATTTGCGGGATTATACGCAACTGACCTTTGCGATGGGACGCCGCCCGTTGCTGGATGCGCAGGCCTGGCGTAACGGACCTATACGGGACTCCTTTCACTCGGTGTCTTTGACGCACCGTGTAGGAGCGAGGGACACGTATTCGCTGGGGTACGAATGGAGCGGCTATACGGATAGCAACCGCTACAGCGCGCTTACGGCGGATTTTACGCACAATGTCTATGCGACGAACAAGAAGGTTCTCAGTTGGTTTTTGTTCTTTAACCGGTCGCGGTATAATTTTGACTCGCCCTTATACGAATCGCCAGCTTTGCGTTTGGGCTACGGCGGCGGCGTGTATCAGCGCTGGAATACTCCTAAAGGATATTGGTCCTTGACTTCAGCTTTGGGCTGGGGTTATGACAAACCGGATCCGACCGATTTCTCGCCGTATTTCCGCTTGGAATATGGACACGATTTTTCGGATTTTCACTCCCTAGTTATTGGTTTCGAGTATGGTTTGCGCACTAATAGGGCCAATAGCGTAAGAAATTCGTTTTTTGCCTACCGGCAGTTTGACATTCGTTACAATGTGCGGTGGTAAAGGAGGGGAGCGGGCATGAAAGTCAATTGGCAAGAGGTTATAAACGGATGGAAACGGTTAACTCTGGCGTTGGTATTTGTCTGGGTTGCCTTGGGCGGCGCGGCGTCAGCCGGCGGTTCGGTTTCCGTTATTTGTTACCATGATGTGGGAGAACCGTTAAGCCCGTGGTCCGTGTCCGAGCAAAATCTAGAAAATCATTTTAAATATTTCCATGATAATGGCTATACGGTGATTCGGGTGGAAGATTACATTGCGTTTGCCAAAGGAGAACGACAGGCGCCGGATAAAGCGGTGTTGTTAACCTTTGATGACGCATATATCTCGTTCTATGAAAAAGTATATCCTCTTTTGAAGCAATACCAATATCCTGCTGTCTTGGCCGTAGTGGTGGGCTGGGTGGACGCCTTGCCGCCGGGGGACGTAGGCAAGCTGGTAAGCTGGAAGCAATTGAAGGAAATGCAGGACAGCGGCTATGTGGAAGTCGCTTCCCATTCCTATAACATGCACCGCCGGGGCATTGTCAATCCCCAAGGCGATGGCGCCATTGTAGGAGAAATGAGGCTTTTTGACGGTAAGCGCTACGAAAGCGAAGACGCCTATCGGGCTCGTCTGGCGTATGATTTTGCGCAGGCGCAAGCGGCTTTTGTCCGTGAATTAGGGCATCCGGCGCGGACGCTGGTGTGGCCGTATGGCGGCTATACGGAGCAGGCGTTGGAAGTGGCCCATGAGGCGGGCTTTGAGGTGGCTCTGGGACTGGGGGGCGGTGCAAATCGGATGAGCGAAAGGTCCTTGAGCGAAGGGAAACGCAATATGGTGTACGGTAACCCTGATGCAGCGGCTTTTGGGAAGTTTTTGAAAAGCAGGCTGGCGGATTGGCGGCTGCGTCCGATGCGTATGGCGCAGGTAGATTTGGATCAGATTTATGACAAAGACGCTCGCCAGATGGAGGAAAATCTGCGGCAGCTGATTGAACGGCTGAGCGCGTCGGACGCCAACTGTGTGGCGCTCCAAACCTTTGCCGATCCTAATGGCGACGGCAAGCTGGAAAAAGTGTATTTTGCCACCTCGCACGCACCGATGGAAGCCGATGTGTTCGGCCATGTGGCGCTGCGGTTGGTGGACTCCGGCTTCCGTGTTTTTGCTTGGTTTCCGACGCTGGGAGGACAATGGCTGCTTAAAGGCCATCCAGAGGATGCCGTTACGGCCAGCGAAACAGATAAAATAGGCTGGTATCAGCGAGCTACTCCCTTCAGCCCTCGCGTGCGGGAACAAATTCGCGCCTTGGCTAATGATTTATCGGCGTATTCCCGCATAGACGGCATTTTGTTGCAGGATGATCTGTATTTAAACGATTTTGAAGACTTTTCACCGGCGGCGCAAGCTGCTTATCAGCGCGAGTTCGGCCGGGCGCTAACGCCGGAGGTGCGCAAGGACCCGGCGCGTATGGCGGAGTGGAGCGCCTGGAAGACTCGGGAGCTGGAAAACGTGGCGGCAGAAGTGATTGCCGAAGTGCGAAAAAATCGGCCGGATACGCTGGCTTTGCGCAATATTTATGCGGAGCCTGTGCTGAATCCGCAAGCAGAAGAATGGTTTGGCCAGAATTATGCACATTATCTGCAGCAATACGACTATACAGTAGTCATGGCCTATCCGTTTATGGAAAAGCAAGGCAAAGATTCGGCGGGGTGGCTGCGTAAGCTGGCGGCGGCGGCGCTGCAGCAGCCGGACAACAATGTCAAAGTTCTTTTTAAACTGCAAACCTATGACTGGGCCGGCAAACGTTGGCTGAGCCGCCAGGAGCAAAAACAGCAGACCGAAGCCCTGCGATCTAGCGGCGCTCGACACCTGGGATATTACCCGGAAGGCTTCTTTGATCCCCAGGCCGTTCTCGTAACGTCGGAAGAACGGGAGGTGCTTGATCAGCCATGACAACGCTTGAAATATTTGGCGCCTATATTTTCTACTATCCCATCATCATGAGTCTGATCTGGATGATCGGGGGCGTTTACTATCATTTTCGCTACGAGCGCAACCAGCCGGAATATCCGGCGCTGACAGCGTACCCGTTGATGTCTGTGCTCATTCCGGCTAGGAATGAGGCTGGCAATATCCGAGAAACGGTGGAAGCGGTGCTGGACAGCGTCTATCCGAACTATGAAGTGATTGTTATTAATGACGCCAGCACAGATGAAACCGAAAGCATTTTGAGGCAGTTAGTGGCGGAGCATCCGCAGGTGCGCATGTTGAACCTGACAGTCAATCAGGGAAAAGCGGCGGCGCTCAATTATGGCTTTTTGATGAGCAAAGGCGAGATTATTGTGACTGTGGACGCCGATTGCATGCTGGATGCGCGGGCTCTCCACTGGATGGCTTGGCATTTCATCAACTTTCCCCGCGTGGGGGCTCTTACAGGCAATCCGCGGGTGCGCAACCGCACGACGCTGTTGGCGCAGATTCAGACGGCGGAATACGCCAGTGTTATCGGTCTGATTAAACGGACCCAGCGGGTGTTGGGCAAGGTGCTCACCGTGTCCGGCGTTATCGCCGCCTGGCGTCGTCAGGCGCTTTTGGATGTGGGTCTGTGGAGTAATGACATGATTACCGATGATATTGATATGACTTGGAAAATGGAAAAACGCTTCTGGGATGTGCGCTATGAAACCAAAGCGATTGGCTGGATGCTGGTGCCGGAGACGTTCTGGGGGCTTTGGCGGCAGCGCTGCCGCTGGGCCCAGGGCGGCGTAGAGGTTATCCGCCGGCATCGCAACGTTTGGGCCGATTGGCGGCAACGGCGCATTTGGCCGCTGTATATCGACTATGTACTCAGTATTGTTTGGGCGCATATCTTTCTGATTTGTATGCTCTTTTGGGGCTATGGCCAGCTTAGCGGCGATTGGTTTTTCATCGCCCAGTTGGGCAATCCGGTCGCTCTATGGAACGGCTCGATTATTGCGGTGGCGTGTATGCTGCAATTTGCCGTCAGCCTGCTGGTGGACAACAAATACGATAAGCGTATGTGGCTTACGTATTTCTGGGTCATTTGGTATCCGGTTGTCTATTGGATATTCAATGCCATGACGGTGCTGGTGGCTACGCCCCGGGGGCTGACCAAAAAATTTGGCAAGGCGGCGATCTGGGCCAGTCCAGACCGCGGCTTGAGGGCGGTGACGCATGATGCGCAACAAAAATGAACTTCCCATTATCTTTGTGCCTCAATTAGAGCCCAAGGGGCAGCGGACGTTAGAAGGAATGCTTAAATTTGTGCTGACCGTTCTTTTGATCCTGATTTTGGCGGTGCTTACCCTGGCTATCTGGGTAGGATCCGGCTTCTATGTGCAAGAACAGATTCTGGCGGACGCTTATATCAAGAAATCCTGGGGCATGCTATTTACTGTGGGTTGGGTAGCCTTGGCGGCGTTTTTGATCATGTTGATTTGGCAGCAGTATAATCTGCGCGTCTTTGGCAAACGTACGCGGCGGCAATTTCCGCCGCCTGTGGGCCCCGCGGAAGTGGCCAAAATGCTGAAAATTTCGGAAGACACTGTGGTTCATGCACAAAGTCTGCGCATCGGCGTCTTTTATGTAGAAGATGGCAAACGAATTCTCTGCGATGGTGAAAAACTGTGTATGTCCTTGGAAACGGAGAAGAAGGAGTAATAAACCGGCTCAAAGTGTTGTTTCAGAAGTGGTTTTGCGAGAACTGGAGTTACGAAAGAATGAGTAATTCCAGTTCTCTTTTTGATGCAGCTTTAAGCGTTATCCTGGAGGATCCTGTTAATTTTGCAATCCGTCTTTTTTATAAAACAATACATAGTGAGGGAAGGAGTTTTATGAAGCCAAACCGAAAGTGATAAAGTAAACTTGTAGGGAAGAGGAGGCAGACATGAACGAGAAAACAGGGGCGCGAAGAGTGTTTTTACAGATCTTTATGGCCTTGGGAAGTCCACTATTTTTATTGGCCATTGTGGCCTTGTTCTTTTTTGCTTTTGGCGCGGGCTATTTAGTAGCATGGGTATTGAAGCCGCTAGGATTTTGGCCGTTTGTCGGTTATTTGGATTTTTTGATCAAAGAAGTGGTAGGGTGCTTTGTGCTTAGCTTTTTAGCGATTGCCTTGGCGAGGCGCTGAGGAAGCGTTGAAAATACCGGAACCGTAGGTTTCGGTATTTTTTTGTCTCTTTTTGTATTAAAATTGTTTTTGAGTATACATGAAGGCGTGGATTTCGAGTGGCAGGATTTTGACAGTGTAACGGGAATAAATATAAAGCTTTATGCATAACGAATATATACTTAGAGAGAAATAGGTCGGGGGAGGAAGTCATCGTGCAGGAAAAAGTGTTACATAGTGACGAATTGGGGGATAAAATTCGTGAAGCAGAGGCCTGCTTTGATCGGCGCAGAAAAAGCCTGGGGCTTATTTTAGGGCCAGCGTTAGGGATATTGGTTTATACGCTGCCGTTGAGCGGTCTGCCGGAGGAGGCCCATCGGCTGTTGGCGATTATTGCTTTTATTGCGACTTGGTGGATTACTGAGCCGGTTCCCATACCTGTAAGCGCTCTTTTAGGGCCGGTATTGGCCATTTTGTTTGGCGTTATCTCTCCGGCTAAGGCGTTCGCACCCTTTGCCAATCCTTTGATTTTTTTGTTTATGGGGAGTTTTATGCTGGCCACAGCGATGATGAGCCACGGTCTGGACAAACGTTTTGCCTATGCCATTTTGTCTATGAAATGGGTTGGCTCCAGCCCAACGCGCATTTTGCTCGCCCTGGGACTTGTAACTACGTTATGCTCCGGCTGGGTGAGCAATACGGCCACCGCGGCGATGATGATGCCCATTGCGATGGGGCTGCTGTTGGCGATTAAAGACATGCATGCAGCGGCTGGCAAGGGCGATCTGGATTTGCATCAATATAAATTTGCTACCGGTCTGATGCTGATGGCTGGCTACGCTTCCTCCGTAGGCGGGGTACTGACGCCGGTAGGAACGCCTCCGAATCTGATTATGATTGGACTTTTAGAGCAACTGGGCGCGGTAAAGGTGTCTTTTTTCGAATGGATGATTTGGGGCAGCGTGGCGATGGTTGCTTATTTTGTGATTATGTTCGTCGTAATTAAGAAGATGTTTCCTGCCGATGTTGACTACATTGAAGGCGCCGAAGAGATGATCCGTGAACAGCGTTCCAAACTGGGGCCTTGGAGAGCGGGAGAAATCAACTCGGTTATTGCCTTTGCCGTAGCAGTGTCTTTATGGGTGCTTCCCGGCTTTTTGGCGATGGCGCTGGGGGCGGGGCACCCTCTGTTGAAGACGTACAATACGTATTTGTCTGAAGCGGTCATAGCCATGCTGGCGGGCTTGCTGCTGTTTTTGCTGCCTACCAACTGGAGCAAACGAGAGTTTACTCTCAGCTGGCCGGACGCGGTCAAGGGCATCGACTGGGGAACGCTGGTGCTCTTTGGCGGCGGCTTATCGTTAGGGAGCATGATGTATGTGACAGGTCTTTCTAAGTGGATTGGCGTGCTCATTGTAGATGCTACCGGGGCTCATTCGCAGCTGGCGCTAGTGACGACTTTCGCAGTTTTCTCTTTGCTCATGTCGGAGCTGACGTCTCATACGGCGGCTACCAATATGGTAGGACCCTTGGGGATTACGGTCGCCATGTCGGCAGGCCTTAGTCCGGTGCCGGTAGCGGTGGCTATTGCGCTGGCGTCTTCCCTAGGCTTTATGCTGCCGGTTTCTACGCCTCCTAATGCCATTGTCTATGCCAGCGGCTATATTCCCATTACCAAAATGATTAAAGCAGGTTTTATCTTAGATGTTATCGGCATTTTTTTCATTACCATCCCCATTGTGCTGTACTTAGTAACGTGGGTAGGCTACTAAAAAGAAAACAGCGGGGTGACCAGTGCGGTCATCTCGCTGTTTTTTCTTTTGGAAGGGCTTACTTGGTTTGTGTCAGAATAGCTGTTGAAATGACGAATCTTATTTCTTTGAAATCGGCTTTTCAGTGTGAGGAGAGGAAGGGAGCAAAGAAATTAGCAATTTGTCGATTCTTGCTCGGTCCATATCTACGATTTCGATTCGCAACCCTTTCCATTCAAAAGTATCGCTAGCTTTGGGAATCGTACCAAGGTGTGTGGTGACAAAGCCGCCGAGGGTATGATACTGTTCTGAATCTTCTTCAGATAGTTCTTCGATTCCAAAACGTTCTTTGAATGCTTCGATTGGTAATAAGCCGTCAACTAGCCATGACCCGTCTTCTCGTTGGATTATTTGAGGTTCATCCTCTTCATCTTCTTGAGGTAGATCCCCTACTAGCTGCTCTAATATATCATGAACTGTTACCAGACCAGCCATTCCGCCAAATTCATCCATTACAATGGCGACGTGACGACCGCTTTGGCGGAAAAGCTCCAATAAGCGAAACGATTGCATGCCTTCAGGTACTATAAGCGGCTCTTGCGTATTTGCGTTTAATCCAAGTTGTCCTGTCGAGCAATGCTTGGAAAATACTTCTCTGGCTTTAACTATTCCGACAAGCTCATCAAGACTTCCTTTGGCGACAGGAAGCCAAGAATGAGTACTTTCGTTCAAAACACTCATATTATAAGAGTCGTCGCGGTTAAGGTCCAACCAATCAATTTGGGTTCTAGGGGTCATGAGAGTGCTTACTCGTAAATCTCCGAAATGAAATACTCGTTCAACTAAATCTTTCTCAGCATGTTCAAAAGTGCCGTAGGCCGTTCCCTCGGCAATGAGTATTTTGATTTCTTCTTCCGTTACAGGCGGTTCGTCCGATTGCTTAATCCGCAAGAGCTGCAAAGCAAGCTTGGTAGATGTACTTAGGATGGTTACAACAGGAGAAGTTGCTTTAGAAAAAAGTCTCATTGGAATTGCGATGATTACAGCGAGGGACTCCGGATTATTCAAAGCGATTCTTTTAGGAACGAGTTCGCCGACGATGAGAGATAAATAGGTAATGATCGCGACGACCAGAGTCATGCTTATGGTATCTGCATAAGGGCTTAGCGCTGACCATGCGTGCAAATACTCGGCCAATGGTTTGGATAAGGTCGCTCCTCCGTAGGCGCCAGTAACAATGCCAATGAGAGTAATTCCGACTTGGACGGATGACAGAAATGGCGTAGGGTCTTTGGCCAGTCCTAGCGCAGCACGGGCGCCGGAACTTCCTTCGTCAGCCATCCTTTCCAAGCGAGCTTTTCTTGAAGACACGATGGCGATTTCTGACATGGCAAATACGCCGTTTGCTATAATGAGTAACAAAATCAAAACAAATTCGGTCCAAATAGATGCAGGGCCACTGTCCAATTAAAACCACACCCCTTATAGCTTTTAAATATACTATAGCATACTCGCGCAGTTTTGCTAACAAACCCAAAAACAAAAAAACGGCTATCATTTCGATAGCCGCGATTGCTTGCGTGGCGGAGTGGGTGGGATTTGAACCCACGCACGGGTTACCCCGTCTAACGATTTAGCAAACCGTCCTCTTCAGCCACTTGAGTACCACTCCGTGTGTCTTGATTACCGTAAGGTTGTCTGGCGGAGGGGGTGGGATTCGAACCCACGGTTCCTTGCGGAATCACCGGTTTTCAAGACCGGCTCCTTAAACCACTCGGACACCCCTCCGTGTCCGATACGAACCAAATTATAGCAGGATTAGCGGGGTATTGTCAATGGGAAAATCAGAAATCTTCTCATGGAACCTCTTGAAAACTGTTTCTAGGTTATTTATTGGTTAAATAAGCGGAATCGCGAGCAAGAGCCTTGACTCGCGTGTAAGGGGAGAGTAATATCTATTCGTGGGTTTCTATGATGAAAAATAGCCAGAGAAAGCAGGTGAAAAGAATGGATGCCGATCGACCTAGTAGTTTGAAGGAAAGTGCAGTGAAAGATGAAGTACCTCCCGGAGCAAGGCCCGTTCTTTTTGCCTGCCTTAGACGACGCAAAACCATTGTTATTTAACGTGAAATTTGCATAAAACAGCGGCGGTTTTAAGAACGGTTGCTTTCCTCTTGGAGTCCAAGGGGGAACGAATATGTTAAAAGTATATAAAAGCGTTTGCGAAGCCTGCGCACAACTGCAGGAGCTGACCGTGGATACGGCGGAAAAAGGAACTTGGTTTAACTTAATCAATCCTACGCCGTCGGAACTGGAGATTGTCGCGGAAGCTACGCACGTATCGATGGATTTTCTTAAAGCGGCTTTGGACGAAGAAGAACGTTCCCGTACGGAAATCGAAGATAACTGCATTTTGGTTATTACGAACATTCCGGTGGTACGGGGCAAAGACATGTATGATACGCTGCCGCTGGGCATGATTGTGACCAAGGACTATGTTATAACCGTTTGCCTGGAGAACAATGACGTATTGTCAGAGTTTAATCCGCATAATGCCAGACTGTTTAGTACCTTTAAAAAGACGCGTTTTATTTTCCAACTGTTGTATCGGTCTGCGACCTTGTATTTGCGTTATTTGCAGCACATCAGCCGCAGAACAAACGACATTGAAAAGCAACTGCGCAAGTCCATGAAAAACAAAGAACTCTTTCAACTCTTGGAGCTGCAAAAAGGTCTTACTTACTTTGCCGCTTCCCTGAAGTCCAATGGAGTGGTATTAGAAAAACTGCTGCGCTTGCGCTCCAGCACGCATCTGCAGACCTTCATCAAACTCTATGAAGAAGATGAAGATTTGCTAGAAGACGTCATCATTGAGAATAAGCAGGCTATTGAGATGGTGGAGATGTATAGCAACATCTTGAACGGCATGATGGACACCTTTGCTTCGATTATCTCGAACAATCTCAACATCGTCATGAAGTTTTTGGCATCCATGACGATTATTCTAGCCATACCTACTATGATTTCCAGCTTCTTCGGCATGAATGTCGTCGGTTTGCCCCTGGCGGAGCATGAGCAGGGCTTTTTGATTATTTCTGGTATTGCCGGGGTCATGACGGTTTTGGCGGCGGCCCTTCTTTGGCGCCGTGGCATGTTTACCTTGTAAAAAGAGCTATCTGGATATAAGTAAGCCCCGGCGCGGAGTTAATCCGTTCCGGGGTTGGTTTTTTGTCACTATACCAGAATTTATAAAACATTTTTAATACGAACCGCGAAACACACGAAAGACGCGAAAAGGGTTTATGAATCAAAAATATATTTCTCTGATTTCCCCTGGCTTTGTTCTGTTACTCTACGTTTCGTGCTTGTTTGTTCTTTCTAAACCCCGGCTTTGGGAATATGTCGTTTGTCCAGCACTTCGCGGATATCTGGATCGAATCCGAAGACAGGAATGCGAGTTAGGTGAAAGCTGGCGGAAATCTGCGAGCAGAGCCCTTGTTTTACCGTGAATCCTTCGCTATACCCGTAGGACTGAGCAATTTGGATGGTGCTTTCATCGTAGCTGCCTTTGGGATAGGCGATGGAGTTGACTGATTTTCCGAGAATATCCTCTAAGGCGATTTTGGAATAACTCAGTTCCATGCGGCGTTCTTCCTCGGCAAGCTCCGCTAAAGATTTATGGCTAACTGTATGAGAGCCGAAAGACATGCCGTGAGCGGACATTTCGCGGATTTGAGCAGGCTTTATGCGATCGGCGTTGGGCAGCATGCCGGTGATGATGAAGAAAGAAGCCAGCATGTCGTTTTTTTGCAGAATCGGAAACGCATTCTCGTAGTTATCTAAATAGCCATCGTCAAAAGTAATGAGCAATGGTTTTTCCGGCAGTTCAATCTTTTGGTTGAATAAGAACTGCTCAAATTGCTCCAAGGAAATAGATGTATATTGCAGTTCCTTTAGGGTGCGCAAATCGCGGGCAAGCCGCTTGGGCGTGATGGTTAGATCGTCATTAGTGTAGCCCACGCGATGATAGAGCAAGATGGGGATGATGCGATCAGCAACGCCGATGCTGCTGTGCGACTGAAAAAGCAGACTGCAGCCTGCGGTGGCAGCCAAAGTGGTAGCGCAAAGACGAAGAAACCGACGACGCGAAAGCATGACAGACAAACCTCCTGCACGGCAAACTAAGCAATAAAAACATCCCTTCTATTGTAGCAGAACGGCTGAGTCTTTGTGCAATAAAATAGTAAAAAAGGCGTTAAAAAGACATTTCTTTATGAAGCGGCGCAGAAAATAAGAGCTGGAACCTTGACTTTTGGGCGCTGAGAAGCTAAAATTATTTCCGTAGCGCCGATATAGCTCAGCTGGTAGAGCGGCTCATTCGTAATGAGTAGGTCGTAGGTTCGAATCCTATTATCGGCTCCAGTAATTTCGCGGGTTCCCAGGTTTGTGGGAGCCCGCTTTTTTCTTTTTGTTCCTTACGGATTTTGAGACGAAAAAATTATAAATAAAAATGCGTTTTTTAGAATAAGTATGAAAAACGTAAAACGGGTTATGCAAATAAAAATAAAAGTTTTTTGCCATCGGCAAGGGCTGATTTTTATATTTTCTGAAAATAAAAAAGGATTGCTTAACGGCAACTAGAATTTATTATATTAAGAATTAAGAAGATGGAAAGGAGCTGAGTGGTGGATGATCAACGCAATTCCAATACTTAGCTCTTTTTAGTATAGTGAAATTATTTGCGTATAGGAGGGATTCTTATGATAAAAGAAATCAATGAATTAGCATTAGATATTGAGGTGCTTCGTAATTATTATGATGCAATTAGGGTGGTTAACCCCATAAATCATAGAGTAATCCAGCTAACGAAAGTGGGAACGGAATTTTTAGAGAGAGAATTACCTGATGAACGTTGTTTTGATATATGGAAAGTTGACAAGCCTTGTGAAAATTGTATATCCATGCAATGCGCTCAATCCTTGAAAACCTTTGTGAAATTGGAGTTTGTTGATGAGAAAGTTTTTTTCATCGTTACTATCCCGGTGAAGAGCAGTAAAGGATCTATTTTGATCATGGAATTGTTGCGAGACGTAACTGGACAAGATGTGTTAGGAGGACTTCTTTCTTTTGGCGATTCTCGAGGAAATGGCATAGATATTCGGACGCGCATACTGGAACTTAACGAAATGGCTGTAAGGGATGGGTTAACCGGATTATATAACCGAAGGTATCTAAACGAAAAGTTGCCAGTTGAAATGTTACAATCCAAACACAATGAAAAAGAGTTGTCTTTGATTATGCTTGATATTGATCATTTTAAAAAAGTGAATGATGTGTATGGACACGCTGCCGGAGATATCGTCATACAATGGATTGCGGATGAATTGGTTCAGCAAATTGCACATAATGGGTGGGTTGCTCGCTATGGCGGCGAAGAATTTACGGTTTGTTTGCCTGGATTTAACTTAGAGCAAGCTAGTGAACTGGCGGAAAACGTACGCCTTTCTGTGGAAAAAGCCAAAATTCCCATTTGTAATGGCGAAGAGTTAAACGTCACGATCAGTGCTGGTGTCAGTTCTAGCTCGGAATCCAATCGGGAAGAGTTGTTGAAAGTAGCGGATAAACGCTTATATGCTGCAAAGAGAAACGGGAGAAACCAAGTTATATCAGCTTGTAATTTGCATCCATAAGAATTCGTTGAAAATGCGAATCTTTTAATGCGTATGGTGAAAAAGGAGAAAATTATGCTGAACGATGCGATTATTTCGATATTGAAGACCCAGGTCTGTTTTTTGGGTACTGTGCATGAAAACGTGCCACGCGTGAGGCCGATGCGTCCGTTTGTTAGTGAAGAGGGAACCGTTTGGCTCATCAGTTATACAGATACTGAAAAAACAAGAGAGATAGAAGCTAATAATACGGTTGAACTATGTGCGGTTGATGAAAACAGCAATGTTCTTCGGCTGCAGGGCAAGTTAGTGGGGGAAGAGAAGCTTCCTTTAGAAGAAAAAGAAAAGGTGCGTCGTAAAATCGTTGAAGAGCTGCCAGGCGCTGCGGACTTTTTTGCTGGATATACCGATCCGTGTATGGCGATTTTCAAATTTGAGATTGAAAATATCATTTTTCGTAGCTTGGAGAATGTTGTGCGCGCTGAACTTCATTTTCGCAAGTAAACGCAGAAACTGCTTGCTTTAAAGAAGGAGGGCTTGAGGTGAAGAGCATTTCTAAGTTTATTCTTTCCCTGCTCAGCTGCTTTGGCGCCGGAGCGATTGGCGGCGTACTGACGCAAAGTTCGTTGAGCACTTGGTATGCGCAGCTAGTTAAGCCGGAGCTTTCGCCGCCAAACTGGGTGTTTGCGCCTGTATGGAATGTTCTTTATTTCTTGATGGCCATCGCCTTGTATCGCCTTTTAATAAGCGAGCGGAGACAAGGAAGGCGGCTTGCGCTGACGCTGTTTTTCCTGCAACTGCTGCTCAATATAACATGGTCGGCGGTGTTTTTTGGACTTCACTCGCCAGGGGGCGGGCTTGTGGTAATTGCCTTTTTAGTCTTGGCCATAGGGGCAACTATGTTATGGGGCCGTCGCGTATCTAAAGTGGCGGCGGTACTGTTGGCTCCTTATCTGGGGTGGGTTTGTTTTGCTGCGTACTTGAATTATCAATTTTGGCGGTTGAATTGACTCTGCAAGGAGGCGTTCGAAATGGATCGTTACTATCAAAAATCTGTGGAAGATACGCTGGCTAGCCTGGTTATAAGCGACCAGGGGCTGACAGATGCGCAAGTAATTCAGCGGCGGCAGGAGCAAGGCTTTAATGAGTTGTTGGAAACGGACAAAAAGAGTTTTGTAGAGGTGTTTCTGGAGCAGTTCAAAGACGTCTTGGTTCTGATCCTTATAGCGGCAGCGGGACTTTCTCTTTTGCTGGGAAAATGGGAGAGCTCCCTTGTCATCATTATGGTGGTCTTGTTGAATGCGATGCTGGGTACGATTCAATATATTAAAACGGAACAATCCTTGCAGAGTCTAAAAGCCTTGTCGTCTCCTAAGGCGAAAGTGATGAGGAACGGCGAAAAAGTGGAAATTGCCTCGCGCGAACTGTTGGCGGGGGATATTCTGTTCTTAGACGCAGGAGATTATGTAAGCGCCGATGGCCGAATCCTTGAATGTTTCAGTCTGCAAGTCAATGAAAGTTCTTTGACGGGAGAATCGGAGAGTGTTTTAAAAACGCAAGAGGTGATCGACGGAGATCATGTCGCCTTGGGAGATCGGAAAAACATGGTTTTTTCCGGAAGCTTTGTTACCTATGGCAGGGCTGTGGTTGTCGTTACGGCGATCGGCATGGCTACGGAGATTGGCTTAATCGCCAATTTATTGGAAACAGCGGAGGGGAAAAAGACGCCCCTCCAGGTTAGCCTGGACGAGTTCGGTAAGAAGCTTGCCGTTGTGATTCTTCTTATTTCTGCTGTTATTTTTGGCTTGAATACTTTTGTGCGCGGCAACGATTTCCTTGAGTCTCTTATGTTTGCGGTATCTCTTGCGGTTGCAGCCATTCCGGAAGCGTTAAGCGCGATTGTTACCATTGTGCTGGCTATTGGTACGCAAAAAATGGCCAAGGAAAAGGCGATTATTCGCAATTTGCATGCCGTAGAAAGCTTGGGCAGCATTACCGTAATTTGTTCGGATAAAACAGGGACCCTTACGCAAAATAAGATGTCGGTGCAAAAGGTATTTGTCGATGAAACGATTCGTTCCTTTGATGAGCTGGAGCTAAGCCGGCCATTAGAAAAGAAGCTGGTTCTTATGGCGATGCTTTGCAATGACGCGGTAACGATGAAGGACAAGGAAATCGGCGATCCGACGGAAGTGGCGTTGGTCAGCCTGGGAGAAATCTATGGTTTGGATGAATTGGAGGCGCGCAAAGACTTTCCGCGTACAGGCGAGGCGCCCTTTGATTCCGAGCGCAAGCTGATGAGTACGGCCCATGATTTTGCGGGCAAATGTCTGATGATTACGAAAGGCGCTCCCGACGTGTTGCTCTCGAAAATTACGAGTATTGCCGTTTCTACTGGCGAGAGGCCCGTAAGTGAGGCGGACTTAAAAAAAATACGCGATGCGATCTATAATTTTTCTTCGAACGGTTTGCGCGTGCTGGCTTTGGGTTATAAAGAGCTTGCTGAAGGACAAGTCATTACCGCGGCAGATGAAAACGGCTTGAGCTTTTTAGGCCTCCTTGCGATGATGGATCCTCCAAGAGAAGAGACGTTAGGCGCAGTTGAGGAGTGTGTAAGAGCTGGAGTCAAACCGGTAATGATCACAGGGGACCACAAGATAACCGCTATGTCCATAGCGAGGCAGGTCGGTATTTTGCGGGGGAACGAGGAAGCGTTAGAGGGATTTGAGCTGGACGGCATGAGCGAAGCGGAACTTAAAGAGCGAGTAGAACACGTAGCGGTCTACGCGAGGGTGTCGCCGGAACATAAAATAAGAATTGTACGCGCCTGGCAAAGCCGCGGGGATGTGGCTGCCATGACGGGAGACGGCGTAAATGACGCTCCCGCTTTGAAACAGGCGGATATTGGCATTGCGATGGGGATTACAGGAACCGAAGTGGCCAAGGATTCGGCGGCCATGGTGCTGGCGGATGATAACTTTTCTACGATTGTGAAAGCCATTGCCAACGGCAGAGCGATTTACGCCAACATAAAGAACTCGATTCGCTTTTTATTGTCCGGCAATACCGCAGGAATCCTTTCGGTCCTATATGCCTCGGTGGCGGCGTTGCCCGTGCCTTTCGCGCCTGTACACCTCTTGTTTATCAACCTTCTTACAGATAGCTTGCCAGCGATAGCCATTGGCCTTGAAGCCCATAACGAACGCATTATGGATGAAAAGCCAAGGCAGGCGCGTGAATCGATGATTAACAAAGCGTTTGCAGTTCATATTTTCGGGGAGGGCCTGCTGATTGCCATCTGCACCATGGCCGCGTTTTATATAGGGCTGGCGGACGGAAACGCTGCGGTTGCCAGTACGATGGCCTTTGCCACCTTGTGTATAGCCAGACTGTTTCATGGATTTAACTGTAGAGGCAAAGAGTCGCTTTGGGCGCTGGGAGTTTTCCGTAATCTTTATGTTTGGCTGGCTGCGGCTTGCGGCTGCTTGCTTTTGGAAATCGTCTTGAACTACGCTCCTTTGGCCAGAGCCTTTGAAATCGAAGTCTTGACTTCATCTCAACATGCTGCGATCTATGCGTTGGCGCTGACGCCGCTCGTGCTTATCCAATGCTATCGAGTGCTGTTTCAAAGACAGCGTAAGGTAGAAAAGTGATGAAATGGCGGGGGTGAATGCAAAATGATTTGGCTGGCGTTTGTGTTATGCGCTTTGACTATAATCTATTCTGGTACTAAGTTATCCAAGTATGGCGACGTAATCGCTGAAAAAACGGGTCTTGGAGGTTCGCTAATCGGGCTGATTCTAATTGCGTCGGTAACTTCCCTGCCGGAGCTGATTACGGGTGTAAGCGCTATAACTGTATTTAATGTCCCGGATATTGCAGTAGGCGATATATTTGGAAGCTGTGTTTTTAACTTGTTCATTTTAGCGGCTATGTTGGATGCGATTCATAAACCGCTGCCGATTTCTACTAAGGCGCACCATGGGCATATCTTATCTGCGGCTTGTGGATTGCTGCTGTTAAGTCTAGCTGTTTTTGGCATGGTTTTCCCGGAGTACAATAAGCCGGTTAAGTGGCTTGGTAGTATCAGCATTCTAATCGCCGTTGTCTATTTTTCCGCTATAAAATTAATAAGCTCTTATGAGAAGAAGCAGCTAGAAGCTCATTTGCATGATGTGTCGGATTCTCTCAAATATCGTGAGGTTTCCTTGCGTGATGCCGCTTTGAAATATTCAGTAAATGCAATTGTCGTCATTATCGCAGCTGCCTTTTTACCAATGCTTGGTGAAAGGATGGCTCTTGCTACAGGCTTAGGAGAAACCTTTGTGGGTAATGTTTTTATTGCTTTGGCGTCATCGTTGCCGGAGGTTGTCGTTTCGGTGGCGGCGGTCAGGATGGGCTCAGTGGATATGGCTATCGGCAATATCTTTGGCAGCAATATTTTTAATCTCTTTATCTTATTTATAGATGACTTGCTGTTTTGGCAAGGGCCGTTGCTGTCGCGTGTAAGTTCAACACACAATATTGCTGCCTTGGCGGCTATCTTGATGACCGCGATTTCCATTATGGGATTAACTTATAGGGCGGATAAAAAAGATCTTCCATGGGGATGGGACTCTATTTTAATGATGATCGTGTTTGTCTTTAATATTGCGTTGATGTATTATCGAATCTAAGGTAAAAAACTGTGAATCAGGTCTAATAAAGAAATACGGAGGCGGAAGATGGCCGTTTCATTAGAAGGAAAATTAGTTATTGCTATATCTTCACGGGCGCTCTTTGATTTGGATGCGAGCAACCTGGTTTTTGAGAAGGAGGGAGAAGCCGCCTATGCGGAGTATCAAATTCAGCATGAGAACGAAGCCCTTGCTAAAGGGGTAGCCTTTCCTTTAATCAAGCGTCTCTTGAAGCTGCGGCATCCGAAAACGAACGAGGCGCTGGTAGAAATTATTCTGATCTCTAAAAACGATCCTAATACAGGGTTGCGCGTATTCAATGCGATTGAGACGTACGGCATGGGGATTACGCGCGCCGCCTTTACACGCGGCAGAACTCCTTATAAATACTTGCAATCCTTTGGGGCGGATTTGTTTTTATCCGCTAACGCAGAGGATGTAAAGCTGGCTCTTGAAAACGGTCATGCCAGTGCGGCGATTTACAAAGGTTCCTACCTAGAACAGATGGATGATATAGGGGAAATCCGGATTGCTTTTGACGGGGATGCGGTGCTCTTCAGCGATGAAGCGGAGCGGGTATTTCAAGAAGGCGGTCTAGCGGCTTTTAAGCGGCACGAAACGGAAAAAAGCGAAGAGCCTTTAGGGGCGGGGCCGTTTAAGTCCTTTTTAGCGGCGTTGAATAATTTGCAAAAAATATTTGCGGACCAGAGAGAAAAACCCATTCGGACGGCTTTGGTGACAGCGAGGGACGCCCCGGCGCATAAGCGGGCTATTAAAACATTGCGCGCCTGGGGCGTCAGCGTCGATGAGGCGTTCTTTTTAGGCGGGCTGGATAAGGCGGCTGTCTTGGAAAGCTTTCGACCGCACATCTTTTTTGATGATCAACAAACGTATTGTCTCAGCGCCTCGAAGGTAGTGCCTACAGGGCATGTGCCAAGCGGCGTGAAAAACGGATGAAATCTGTTTTTCAAAGATAGGAATAGGTATGGAGGCTTTATTGAGGGGCCTTGCAAACCTGGTTGCGACCGTTGCTTTTAGCGACGTATAAAGCGGCGTCGGCCCGGGACAGCAGCGCTTCAAAAGTGTCGTCCGTGTCGAGCTTTTGTGCGGCTCCAATGCTGCAGGTGATGGTTGTCGTTGCATTTGAGGATACGGCGAATTGAGCGTGTTCCAATGATTTTCTGATGCGTTCTCCTAAAATCCAAGCTTGCGCTAGCGTTGTTTCCGGAAGAAGCAGGGCAAATTCTTCTCCCCCTAAGCGACTCAAGCAATCTTGAGGACGAATGAGAGATAAGCAGTGCTGCGCAAATTTTTGCAGCAGCAAATCGCCGGCTGCATGTCCGGCAGTGTCATTTACCTGTTTGAAATAATCGATGTCAAGCATTAAAACGGAAGTGGACTTAGTGTAGCGAGCGGCGCGAGCCAATTCTTTTTTTGCAATTTCAAAAAAGTGACGGCGATTAGTAAGTCCGGTTAGCTCGTCCGTTGTAGCAAGTGCGTGCAGTTTTTCTTGTAATGATTTTCTCTCGGTTATGTCTTCCATGACAACAATGAAAAAACGATTGGTATGCTTGCTGGTAACCGGAGAAATTAATATGCTTGCCCAATAAAGAGTTCCGTCTTTTTTACGGTTTAGCAGTTCGTTTCTCCAACTTTTACCCGCTAAAACCGTGCTCCATAAATGGCGGTAGGTTGTTTGCGGCGTTTGTCCTGACTTTAAAAGGCTGATTTTTTTACCTGAAACCTCTTGAGAAGAATACCCTGTCATGGCGGTAAAACTGCCATTTGCATATTGAATTCGGCTTTGTATATCGGTAATGATGATTGCGGCTATGCTGCTGTCTACAGCGGCTTTAAACATAAGCAAATTTTGCGATAAACGATAGCGTTGATCAACTCCGCCTAAGACTGTTAATAACAGGAAAAGCGCGAGAGCTTCAACCCACATGCTGGAAAGCGTTTGCCTCCAGAGGCTGCTTAGATCTACTATGAAAATAAGGCGCCACGGCGTATTTTCAATGTCCATCGCAAAAACTTTCCAACCGGCTATATCATGGTATTGATTAGCAGGCAGTGTTAGAAGCGTACTTGCACTCGCCTGCAATGGAGGCGGCAGCAAATCTTGCAATTGAGGAACTTTCGTTTCTGCTAACCTGTCCTGAACTGGATCAGCCAAAACATTTCCGTGATTATCAACTAATAAGGGAGTGCCTATTTCTAAGCCTGGGCCGCTCAAGTATTGGCGTAAGCTGCCAAGGGTGAAGTCAATGCCAACCATAGCCCTAAAGTGATCCTGTTTATCAAACACAGGGGCGACAAGGGAGGTCATCAATCCTTTGCCGGCTTCGTCTACATAAACTTCATGCCAACGCAGCAAGCGCTGGGGGTTTTTATCTGGTTTGGTTTCGGTAAACAGAGGGTGGGTCATCCAAGCGTCAGACCACAAGAGGGCTTGAGGTTCAAAGGGGTACATATTAATAAAATAATTTGCGGAATAGTAATAGATCCAAGTGGCGCTTGGCACTTGTTGCTTAATATCCTTTAATAAAGGATTAAGCCGCCAGGCAAGCTCTATTTCGTTTGCTTTGGAGCTTGCCGCATCGGGAAGCGTACCGCCGCCAACTAAATAGCTGCAGTCTTCTTTTTTTAGTTGCGCAGGGAGCGTTTGCAGGGAGTAGCTTTTTTTATCTGGGTTTTCTTTTAAAGCCAAGAATAAGGGATGCAGGGAAGCAGACCGGTTTTCAGAAAAATTTTCCTGAGCTACATGTTGTAAAATGCGCAGATGATTGGCGGCATTCGCAGCAGCGTCGCCAATGGACGTTTGCACCGTCAGCAAGTTTCTTTCCGCAATATTCAAAGAGGAATTTATACGGAAGGCTAATAGATTATCAAAGCTAGCCACTGCTATCAAAAATAGAAGGAGGTAGACAAACAGTAACAGGCGGCGGGATATGAGCATGTACAAATCGTCTGCCATTTTCGTTGCTTTCATAGCCATACTCCTCCTGGTGGTCTTTTTGCTAATGTAATACCTAGTTCGAGCCGATGCGGGAATTTTCCTTGCATAGACAATACTTATCTTTATAAAGTTACAAACACCTAAAACAGAAAGCTTGCGAAAGGAATTGCCTGGTTGTAGCTAGAAGATCAATTTCCTGGACTAATGAGTGAAAGGAGCGCTGGAACGTGGATTTATATACTATAGCTGTTCATGAAGCAGGGCATGCAGTGGCGTCAATTCTCTGGGGGAGGCAGGTCGAATATGTGACAATCGCGCCGAGGGGCGACCTTCTCAGTGAGTGTAATAACGGCGAGTTGCTTTTTTTCTTAGAGGATTCTCAAGAGGTAAACGGGCAGCGTTTGTTTCGGGAAGGCGTGATCTTGTTAGCGGGCCTAGCGGCGGAAAACTTGATTTTGGGGATTCAGCCGGAAGAGTCGCGCGCCCTGGAGGATATGAAGAAGTTCGAGCGCCTTCTGGGTCGAATGAGCGAGCGGCAAAAAGATGAAATGCATGACAGTGTTTGTCGCATGGCTTTTAGCACGATTGGCGCGCCCATGACGCAGCGGCATATTATTGCTGTTGCGGAGGAATTGTTGAAGGCGAAAACACTTTCGGAGGAACAAATAAAAAACGTCATGGAAACCGCTTCTTGGTGAAGCGGTTTTTCCATGACGCCTAGAGATTCCTTTAAAATGAATGGCTGATGGTGGCGACAAGTTTGCGCTTTTTCTGTCCGGTGCTCAAATAGGTTTGATTGGCATATAAAATATCCAAAGAATCGCGGGCTGTAATTTTGCGGGTAAGACCATAGTAGATGCCGCGGCAGTCATTGTCGAAGCCGGTCTGTTTACCCATGTCGCTGTTTTGTTCTACGTGAAAAGCCGTAAGGCAGAGCGTGTTTTTGTCATCAACGTCATAGGCCCAGCTAGCCGCTAAGGCTTTGTTGTCGGAAACGGCGTTGGCCTGGGTATACTCGGCGGAGAAGGTGTTTTTGCCAAGCTGCCAAGCGGCATCGACCGCCCAGTGTTGGGTGCGCTGGCCATTGCTGTACTGGTATTGCGCTAGGGTGCAGCCGTAGTTCACGCCAGGGGCGGGATGGTAGCCTGTGCGCAGGGCGTATAGTTTATTTGTTTGTCTGCCTGGGTTGTCTTCGCGTGCCGCTACAAAGTCGAACTCCCACTTTCCTGCAGACGCGGCGGCGGTGACTCCGTCGACAAAATACGTGCGTCCGATATACGTGGCGGGACGGCTGTAGAGTAACTCGGTTTTGCCGATGCTTGCCTCTTGACGGCCGATTTTACAGGTTAGATTCGGTGTTTTGTAAATGAGACCGAATTGATCCAACGCTGTTACCGCCTGACGGTCCGGGCCGTAGGCATCATTGGCGGTATTGAAATCAGCCAGGGCGGGCTGCGACGTGTACTCCCAGCCAAGACGCGTATAAGCTGACCAATTTGAAGACAGGTCTTTTTCGAACATAAGCCGCAAAGTATGCGTGATGCCGGAGATCGTTGGCTGGTCGCTATAGGAGTCTTTTTCATAGGTAGTGGAAAAGTCCCCCGTAATTCGGAGCGGCGAAGCTTCTGCTGAGGCCAGAAGCAGGAAGCTGGCTGCCAATATTGGCAGCCAGGCTGTTTTTTTGTAGAGGTGTTTGTCGAAATATATCATAGAGTATCGCGGTTATTGACGCCGCAAGGCGTCGCCTAGCTGTACGGATTGCGTGGCTAGGTTGTTGGTAGTTTCTGCGAGGAAGCGAATGGTTTGCTGCTTATCTTGTCCGTAGAGGCGCAGGGCTTCTTGTTCCCATTGGGGCTGGGCGACAAACTCTTTTTGCTCAAAGAGCGCGATGCGCTTGTGAATAGCGCTGCTCACGCTTTGGTAGCGCACGTCGGCGTAACGGGACAGATCGCGGAAGGTCCAATACGCAGAGTTTTCGGTATAGAGATTGGTGCCGTTTTTAAATGCTTCCGGAATGGTTGGATTCCCGTAATACCAGGGCGTAAAGACGCTGGTGCAAGGCGTGGCCATGGCTCGCCAGGTGATAGCGCCGATTTCCGTCGGCAGCCAGGATCTTGTCTGGCAAACAACGCTGACTTCGGTGTTGGCGCTGCAGAGGGTTCGCTCGTCGGTCTGATGGGGGGAGCCTTTTTTATAGTCGTTGGTCAAATCATAAGGGGTTCCTTCGTAATGATCGCGCAAAATGGCGATGAGCGAGACTGGGGTCATCTGTGCTGGCTCCTGCGCCAGCAGTTCTTCCGCGCGCCATTGACGGCGGGTGTTGTAAGGGTCGTTGAGTTTTTCCGGGGCGGCATACACCTTCGCAAAATGAAAAGGTTCTCCTTCTTTGTACCAGCCCATGTTTTGGGCATAGCTGACAACATCGGAGGAATACTTGAAGTTTTCGGAGTCCGCAAAATCAATTTCGCCGATTCGGAAGATGTTGGCTCTGACGCCAAAGGAATTGTCCGGCACTCGTTGGGCGGCCCATTGTCCTTCCAAGGTTACCTCTACCCACCAGCCTTCCTTAACGTCGGTGACGGCGAACATGGCGCCTGAATCACCGCCCAACTTATAGGTATGTACCAGGTCGCCGATGATTTCCACCGCTTCCCGGGCGGTTTTAGCCCGTTCCAGGGCCAGCTGCGTCAGTTCCGTCCAGATGATACGGCCTTCTGTCGGCAGCGTGGCGGGGGCCTCGCGGCGGTAGGACATATTGTTGGCAATGGCTACTTGATGCTCGTTGACGCCGCTAGTAATATCTCCAGGAGAGTAGGCTTTGTCGAAAATTTTGGTGGCGGAGTAGCCGTAGGTTTCGGCAGGCTGCGGGACGATGGTTCCGCCAAAGAGAGTTGCGGTTTCGCCGGGCAGGTGTTTGGCGTGAGGCGCATACACGTAGTGATGCGCGCAATAGTTTGCCAGGTCTTCGTTGTGGGCCAGGAGTACGGAGCCGTCCTTGGTGGCTTCTTTGCCGACGATGATAGAAGAACAACGTTCTACGACAGCCGATGGACGATCTGTTTTATCGACTGTCGCCGCCGGATTGGCTAACGCATCGGCAGGTGCAAGAAACAGGGCCAAGAGAATGGCGAACCAAAGCGCTTGGACCTGAGAAAGTTTAAACTTTGGCATGGGTGTCAGCTCCTTTTGAACTTAATCAAGCGGTGTAATTACTTCGGGATTGTAGGGGGCCGTCTGCGGTTTGGTCAAAATCAGGCCGAAGCGATTGATGGGTGTATTTTCGAAGGAATCGTAATCATGCCAACGGGTGATGAATTCTGCTATAGGAATATAGGTGTAATGCCCTAGGGTAGAAGGGTCCATAAAATAGACGTTGTTTTCGTCATAGCCAACGGCGACAACATAATGACCGTCTTCACTCTGGTAAGAACCATAGCTGCCTTTTGTGTCGGACCAAGCTTGAATGGCCAGCAGTACAGGTTCTTTTTGGTCAATATGTTTTTTGAGTTCTTCTAAGGTCATTCCTGTACGCATGGAAACTTTCAAGCCCAAAGAGGCGGCATAGTTAGCCATATTTAGGTAACTTGTGCCATCTTGGGAAGTTGGTTTAATTTCCGCGGCCAGCATATCCAAACGCTTGTCAATTTGGTAGTAGCCAAGAATGGATTGTAAGGCGGTGATGCCGCAGGTATAGTCTGTGTCTTGGCGTGTCAGCGGAACGCGAATCAGGTTTTTAACATTCGAGAGGGACGGGGCGGAACTTGCATAAGCTAGATTGCTTGCTAAAGGTAATAGGCTTAGAGATAGCAGCAGAAAAATAGTAAAAAGATAGCGTTTTTTCATGGGGGCCTCCTTTGTCGAATAAAGAAATCTTTGTTTTTTCAAATACAATACATATTCTATGGGTTCCAATAAATCCCTCCCGGAGGAATTGTTTTATGATAAACTGTATGGGAAAATAGTAATGGAGGACTAGAGAACACGAACGGCATAGTTATAAGGAAAGGTTGGCGATGGCAGTGATAGAGGGGCTGATTCGGGGTAAAAAAACCTTGGGGGCCGTACTGGCTCTCTGGACATTAATCGTTATGGGAATGAGCGGCGTACAAGCGGCCGCTCTGCCGCACCTTGGAGATGCTAAGGCCGCAGTAGAAACGCAGTATGGTGCAGCCTATGTGGTGCAAGAAGATAAACTCCATTTTCAGAGCGGCGAAGAGTGGAGAGAAAGCCTAAAAACGAAGCCGTCTCCGGCGAAAGCCTATGGGTATGCTATCCTAGCGCAAGGGAAAAAAGGAACCCTGTGGCTGGAGTACGGCTCGGATGAGCGAGTGCAAAAAGAGACGTTGCTGATGGAAGAAAACTTGAAGATTCGCCATTTGGGAGAATACTTTCCGGAGTTGCAGGCGGCTCTTACTGGAACAGACAGCCTGGTAGCTATTCTTGAGAGTTACCCGCGGGCACAGTTGGCAGTTCGAATTGGTAAAAACGCGCAGGCGGAGCGGTGGGTTCGCTTTTTTGTCGTTGGCGATGGGAAAACACATATTAACATGCACTCGGAAATAAAGGGATTTGAGATAACCGAAAGTTCTTGTCTGCCTGGCGAAGTGAAAGCGCCGACCGAGGGGGCGTGGACGAAGAGCGATAATTATTTTTTGTCGCAGCTGTATTTTTCAGAGCCGCTGTTGAAAAGGAAGAAGACGGAACTGATTGTCGTTCATCATGCGGCGATGCCGCTCACGACGACGCGCGAAGATATTCAAGACTTGCATTTAACCAATGGCTGGGCCGGCATAGGTTACCATAAGCTGGTCTTTGCTGACGGGAAGGCGGCCGAAGGGAGACCGGAGAACGTGGTCGGCGCGCATGCTCTTGGAGTTAATCAGCGCAGTCTGGGCATTGTGTTGGTGGGGGATTTCAGTAAAGAACGTCCACCTATGGCGCAGCTCCAGGGCGCGGCGAATTTGACGCGGGAATTGATGGAGAAATATCATGTTGCGCTGGAAAACGTGAAGCCTCATCGCGCAGTGACGGAGGGAACCGATTGTCCCGGGGCGGCGTTTCCTTGGCAGGAATTTGTCAGTCTTATTGCGGCGGCCGGGAAGTAAGGGTAATGTCTTTCCTGTATTTCGCGGTTCGTTTTATAATTTCTGGTATATCAAAAAGAGAGCTGCGCCGTGGCACAGCTCTCTTTTTTCTGGTTTTCTTGGAACTTATTTCACTACAACTACAGGCATTTTAGCATGGGTCACAAGCTCGTGCGCTACGCTGCCCAAAAGCAGGCCTTTAAAGCCGCCGGCGCCGCGCGTGCCGGTTACCAGCAAGTCGGCCTTGCTTTCCATACTGTAATCGAGCAGGGTTTCGACGATATTGCCGTTGAGAACATGAGTGGTAAACTCCTTGCCGCAGGCCGCCCACTCCTGGCGCAGCTCTTTCAATTTTTCCTCCCGCATGGCTTGCTGGTCTTGGTGAAAGGCGGTTACTTCCAGCGGGAATGCTTCAGGAATCGAATAGTTTGCAATAGGTTCCACCACGGTAACAACTTCAATGGAGGCAGTTCCGGCTTCATAGGAATTTAACGCCCACTCCAGAGCTTTGCGGCTATGCTTGGAACCGTCAAAAGCAACCAGGATTTTTTTTACCGGCATAGTTAGACCCTCCTTGCAATTTATTTCCTATATTATAAATTATATGACATTGCGACGGGTAAGGAAAGACAAAAAACATTTTCTGTTTTGAGAGGCTGAGATAGGAGGAGCGGCAAGGATTTGTGGGTAACGAACCGCGAAATACACGAAAGACGCGAAAGGGGTTTTTAAAAAATAGAGCCTTTTTGGGCGAGCTGTTCGATAACTTCTTGAATCGCAGCCTGCACTTTTTTGTACTCGATTTCTTTCCAGGACTTCAGCAACGGAATAAATCGCGCATTGCCATTTTCCTCGATTTTGTCGAGAAGGAGAAAAATCATGCCGCGATTGCGGTCCTTTAATTCCTGCACAATGCTGTAATCATTGCCGTCCAGCAGGGTAGTAAGCTGCTGAAACAGTTCTTCAGCGTAAGTTTCCCGTTCAATTTCCCAGCCGAATTCCGAGAAAATAAGCAGTGGCAGTTTACCGTTATACTGGATTTCCAGATATCCCTTCTTGATTGTCCAGTCAATGCGGTTGGTTATTTCCGGCAGCGTTAGCTCCTGGTAATAGCCGTAAACAGGGCATTGGTCCAACTCGTGTTCCAAAATCTTCTTGTCTTTGGAGCCTTTGAGAATTTTTGCCAACAGGCTGCGGCCGCCAGTGCCGATCAACTCATCCGCAGCTCGGAGAATGGCTTTTATTTCTTCCTCGGAAAGCTGGCGTATATTTCCGTGATCTAGTTCATAGCGGATTCTTGATCTTCTTCTGTCCATGCTATGCCATCCCTTCTATGTGCAAATGTAGTTTCTTTTAAATTATATGACAGTATGGCAGGAAGAAAAACCTAAAAACGCAATTTATTACAAGAAATAATTCCTGTATTTGCCAAAGCGAAGGATGTATTGTACTGTTAAGGAAAATGCAAAAAATAAAGGAGCTGGAAAAATGAGAGACTGGCAACGCTGCTTGGTGCGCAGCTTCTGCGGGATGTTTTTGATTATGACGCTGTTGGCGGCGCTTCCGACGCAAGGGTTGGCCGAGGCGGCGTCCTTAGAGCTAATCAACAACAAAGAAGAAACACTAAAAGTGACGTATACGGCTTGGGACGCTGTGCGAAACAGTAATTCTACCAAAGGCTGGGTAGTTCTAAAACCGTATACATCCGCAACAGTTACGATTGACCATTATGGCAATTGGGAACAAGTGCTCTGGCTGTATGCTTTTTCGAAGAGCCGAGTTTGGCAGGGCGATCCGAACGCTAACCTTTCCGATCCGGATCTCAGCTTCTTCGTTAATCCAGCCATGAATTTTCAGTACTATGGTAAAGGCGGCCAATATGCCGGACAAAAAGGCTGGGAAGAAGTTACTTTCTTCTCTATAGCTGAAAACGGCGCACATGGACAGTTTACGTATACATTTGAATAGAAAAAGGAGCTCCAACTAATGTTGGGGCTCCTTCTTTTAAAGTCCTTGTTCCGACGGGGCTTTGTGCGGGCCGTCTGGGGTCATGCCGCGATGTTGAAAACCAGGATGCTCGCCGGGATGGGCTTTTTGCCAGTCCATGCGTTCTTGCATTCGCTTGAGATGTTGGTCCGCCCAGTCTTGAGAGATGAGGCCTTTGGCCACTTCTTCTTTAATGAATTCTTTTTGCAGTTCCATCATTTTTTCATGGTGCTTCTGCATATCTTGCTGAAACTGTGCACGCTGCTCGGCGGTCCAGTTGACGCTGTCCATCATGCAGGGGCGATCTATGCGGGGGCCTGGACCGGCGCCTGGAACCGGTTCTGCGGGGGAAGCCGAAACCAAAGCGGCTGAGGCTAAAATGGCTCCCGTGGCCAAAGTGGCAATTAAACGCTTCTTGATCATGTGAATCCCTCCTGTTTGCTTGATGTCTTTAGTATAAGTGGCGAAGATGACAGGAGGTTGGCGGTTTTGTGTACAAATGGTGAACAATTTTAAAGCTGCTTTAGTCGGCCAAAACAAGAGAAACAGAAGTGCCTTTGAAACGTACTACATCAGAAGTGCTTAAGTTGTTGTCGGTAATGAGGTAATTGATTTTTTCCAGAGGGGCAATACTGACGGTTACATCACGGCCAAATTTGCTGCTGTCAGCAGCTATGAAAATTTCCTTGGAACGTTCAATGATTTTTTTTCGGGTAACTGCTTCGTGCATGTTGAAATCAGAAATTCCCTTTTCGGCGGTAATGCCGCCAGCGCAAAGAAAGCTTTTTTGAATGTTTAGTTCGGAAAAATTGAAGATGTAGTCGTAGGTGACCACGGAACGCTCGTCGTGGCGGATTTTGCCGCCAATAATGATGAGTTCGAAATCAGTAGGGAGTAGTTCGTTTACTATGAAAAGAGAGTTGGTTAAAATCGTAAGGTTCTTTTTTGTGGAAAGATTTTTGGCGATCTGATACGTCGTGGAGCCGCTGTCCAAGAAAATGCAGTCGCCGTCATTAATAAATTCACTGCATTTTTTGCCGATGGCTTCTTTTTCGGATAGATGGCTGATCATTCGGTTGGCCAGAGCGGGTTCGCTTGTAAGGGGTTCCGCCAAACGGGCTCCGCCATAAACTTTTTGAATAAATCCTTGTTTTTCCAACAAAGTTAGGTCCCGGCGGATGGTTTCGATGGAAACTTGAAACTCGGCTACAAAGTCGGGAATGGTAATGATGTTTTTGGCGGAAAGCAGACGTAAGATTTCTTTCTGTCGTTCGCTTGCTAGCATATGCTGTAACTCCCTAGTTTAGTATTGTTGTTTTGAGTGTACGGGAATTTGTGGCAATATACAAGAAGTTGGTCAGGAAGCTTAATGAAAATTTCGCAATATATACATGAGTTGATCAAAAACAAGGAAAAAGTTGTAAAGAAATTGCAATAACATGTTAACAATTTATTAACAAAAGCATAACAAGATACGCCTTGTGAGTTTGTATACTGAGAGCGGAGAGAATGCAACAGCCTTAGCGAGGTGAAACCATGTTGATATTAAAAAACATTCACAAGCAGTTTGACGGGAAAGTGGTATTGGATGGTATTGATCTGGAGATTCAAAACGGTGAAATTGTTTCCATGTTAGGGCCGAGCGGCAGCGGCAAGACAACATTATTGAACATTATTTTGGGACTGACAGCAGTGGATGCAGGGGAGGTCTTTTTTGGCGGTGTTGATATTACGCAAGTACCGATGAAAAAAAGAGGATTTAATATCGTATTTCAAGATTATGCGTTGTTTCCTAATCTGGATGCCTATCATAATGTTGTATATGGCCTGAAAAACAAACCGGATATGGCTACTGCAGAAGAAATTGAGGAGTTGATCGATTATCTTGAGCTGCGTCCGCATCTGGAAAAACGGATTCATCAATTGTCAGGCGGACAAAAGCAGCGTGTGGCTTTGGCTAGAACGCTGGTTACAAAGCCTAAAATGCTTTTGCTTGATGAGCCGTTAAGCGCCCTGGATGGAGTTATCAAAGAAACGATTAAAGAACGCATTGTGGCTATTACAAAAAAATATAAATTGACGACAATTATCGTTACGCACGATCCGGAAGAAGCGCTGACTATGTCGGATAAAGTCTTGATTATTGATCAGGGGAAGGTTTCGCAGTATGGCACGCCGCAACAGGTAGTTCACGAGCCGGAGAATAACTTTGTAGAAGAGTTTATTCTGCGCCAATTAAGAATTAAACGAGATAATATTTTCCGCTTGTTTAGGGAATGTCATGCGTAAAGGACAAGGAGAGCATTGGTGGATCTTTTGTGGTGTTGTTTTGTTTTTTGTCGTGTTTTTAATGGCGCCGTTAAGCGTGCTGCTGATGAATTCATTACAAACAACTCAGGGGCTTGGCTTTAGCAACTATGCAGTGGTGCTGCAAGAGCGCAGCATTTTGTTTTCTATTCGGAATAGTATCGTTGTGTCCGCGTTGGCTGCTGCCATAACAACTGTGTTGGCTTTTGTTTTATCATACGCCGTGAATTGCACCAATATCCATCGCGGTTTAAAAGGATTGATTAGAACAGGTATTGTTTTGCCGATGCTTCTGCCTACGATTACATATGGCTTTGCGATCATGTATTCTTTCGGTAAGCAGGGCTTGTTAACACGGTTGGCAGGGGGCGAGCTGTTTTCCATTTACGGAATTTGGGGACTGCTGCTGGGGTATGTTATCTATACATTGCCGCCCGCCTTTTTGCTGCTGAATAATGCTTTTGGCTATATCGATAAGAAGTTTATTATTGTTTCTGAACTGATGGGAGATAGTTTTTGGCGCGGTTTTTGCAATACCATTGTGCAGCCGTTGCTAGGGGCATTGGGCGGAGTCTATGTGGTTTCGTTTATTTTGAGCTTTACGGATTTTGGCATACCGGCTTCCTTAGGAGGCGCCTTCAATGTAATTGCTACTGATTTGTATCAGGTCATGCTGGGAGCTGTTCCTAATTTTGCAGGCGGAGCGGTGATTGCCATGCTGATGTTGTTGCCAGCAGTAGCGGGCGTACTGGTGCTTAGCTATCTGGAAAAGTTCAACTTTCACTATGAAACTCTTACAGACAGAGAATTGCCGAGTAATATGCTGCGTGACGCCTGCTTCGCCTCGTTTTCTTTATTGACGGTAGTGGCGGTCTTATCGGTTTTTGTAGTGATGTTTGTGGCTCCGCTGGTGAAAAATTTTCCATATGATATGAGTTTTAGTCTGCAGTTTTTGCAAAGCGCTCTTTTAGGGCAGTCTCTGCTGCAGGTGTATGAAAACTCACTGCTTGTGGCGGTAGCGTCTGCTGTTGCAGGAACGATTGGAGCGTATGGGGCGGCCCTTATAAATGTGCGAACCGCCATGAATAAAAAAGCCAAAATGAGTCTGGACTTGATTGCGTTGGCGACCAATACGGTGCCAGGCATGGTGTTGGGCTTAGCCTATTTATTGCTTTTTAATGATAGTGTTATAAAGGGAACCTTTTTTATTATCATCGCCTGTAATATAGTCCATTTTTTTGCGACCCCTTATTTAATGGCCAAGAATTCTTTGGGGAAATTGAATTCTGGATGGGAAATAACAGGAGAATTAATGGGGGATACTTGGCTGAAAACCGTGCTGAGGGTTATTGTTCCTAATTCCGGCACGACCATTGTGGAGATGTTCAGCTACTATTTTATCAACGCCATGGTAACCATTAGCGCTATTATCTTTTTAGTGGCTGCGCGGACGTCGGTAGTAACCAGCAAAATTAAAGAATTACAGCATTATGCTAACTTTAATGAGATTTTTATTCTTTCTATTTTGATTTTTATCACGAACATGCTGGTGAAAATAGGGTGTGACTATGCCCATAAAAAAATGTCATCTCTCTGAAGGTGAGATGAAAAGATAAACAAGAAAAGCAAATTACAAGGAGGCGTATTAATTGAAAAAAATGACGATGCTTTGGACCGCGTGGGCGCTGCTGGCGCTCAGCATATTTGGGCTTGCAGGCTGCGGGAACAGTGGCTCACAACCTGCGCAAAGCGCTAAACAAGTAGTAATTTACACAAATGCTGACAAAGAAGCGGCGGAAGCTATGGAAAAGAGCTTGAAAGCGGCCGGCTATGACGGGAAATATGTTTTGAAAACCTTTGGCACTTCTGAGCTTGGCGGTAAGCTCATGGCGGAAGGGAATAAAATTGAAGCCAACTTGATTACAATGAGCTCTTATTTTTTGGATAGTGCGCAAAGTAAAAATCAAATGTTTGCAGACTTGAAGTTTGAAACAAAAGCTCTTGAAAAATATCCTTCGTTTTATACGCCGATATTGGGAAATGTAGGAGCTATTATTGTTAATACGCAGGTGTTGAAAGACAAAAATCTACCTATGCCTAAATCGCTTAAAGACCTGACGAAAGATGAGTACAAAGACTTGGTTTCCATTCCTGATATCTCCAGCTCCTCCACATCCTGGCTGATGGTGCAGGCTATTATCAGCCAATACGGTGAAGAAGAAGGAAAAGCTATTTTAGGTAAGCTTATAAAGAATTGCGGGCCTCATGTGGAAAAATCAGGCTCTGGGCCGATTAAAAAAGTTCGGGCAGGCGAAGTGGCTGTTGGTTTTGGCCTGAGGCATCAAGCCGTGGCCGATAAGGCTGCCGGTAAACCGATCGATTTCGTCGATCCGGTGGAAGGCAACTATTCGCTCTTAGAAGGAATTGCCGTTGTTAACAAACCGGACGAAGCAACCACTCAGTTGGCCAGAGAAATGGCCCAGGTTATCATTAGTAAAGCTAGAACGGATTTGCTGAAAGACTATCCGGTTGTATTGTATCAAGGAGAAACTGTAAATGATGCCAATAAACCAGGCAATCCAAAGGTGTTTTCCAAACCTCTGACAGTAGAATTGCTGACGGAGCATCAAAATTTTGTCAAAACAGCAATGCAATGACATAATACCGGAAAGGCAAGGGAAGGCTGATGAATACCTATAAGCTTTTGACTCCTGGTCCCTTGACTACCAGTGCAACGGTCAAAGAGGCAATGCTCTTTGACCGTTGCACTTGGGACCAAGAGTATAAGACGATTACGCAAAAAGTTCGCCGCCAACTGTTAGCGGTGGCGGCGGTTTCAGAAGTAGAATATACGGCGGTTTTATTGCAAGGCAGCGGCAGTTTCGGCGTCGAAGCGGTATTGACTACGTCTATGAACGAAAAGGACAAGTGCCTTTTTGTAAGCAACGGAGCCTATGGCGAACGAATGATTGCGATGGCGAAGCGTTTGGGTTTGGCTCATGCGATTTGTTCATTCCCGTATGATCAGCTTCCTGATCCTAAGGTTGTTCGCGACATGCTGGAAAGCGATTCGGCTATTACCAAGGTCGCTATGGTGCATTGCGAGACGACTACAGGAATTTTAAACCCCTTGGATGAGGTGGCTGACCTGGCGAAAAAGTACGGCAAAACCTTGATCATCGACGCTATGAGCAGCTTTGGAGGTATAGAGATTTCTGTGGAACAGTTAGGAATTGATTTTCTGATTAGCAGTGCCAATAAATGCATCCAAGGAGTGCCTGGCTTTTGCTTTGTCATAGCCAAGCGGGCGGCGCTGGCGGCATGTAAGGATAATTCTCGCAGTGTCTCTCTTGATTTGTATGATCAATGGCAGCATATGGAGGGGAGCGGGAAATGGCGCTTTACTTCTCCGACCCATGTAGTGGCGGCTTTTTCGCAAGCTCTCGATGAGCTAGAAATAGAAGGCGGCGCAGCAATTAGGCAGAAACGGTATGAAGCGAATAATCGCCTACTGCGTGCAAAACTGAGCTCGTTGGGATTTGCGCCTTATATTGTCGAGACAGTGCAGTCTCCGATTATTACCACCTTCCGCTATCCTGACGCAGACTTTCAGTTTACTGAATTTTATCATTTTGTTAAACAGCAAGGGTTTGTATTATACCCAGGAAAGCTGACCGATGCGGATACGTTTCGTATAGGCAATATCGGCGAAATTTATGAAAGCGATATCAACAAGTTGTGCGAAGTCATAACAAGGTATTGCAAGGGAGAACGACATGGATAAAGTTGATGGCGTAATCTTGGATTGGGCCGGAACTACGGTCGATTTTGGCTGCTTTGCGCCAGTGGAGGCGTTTTTGCAGATTTTTCAAGAAACGGGCGTAGCGGCGACTGTAGCGGAAGCCAGAAAGCCGATGGGCATGCTAAAACGAGATCATATTCGCGCGATGCTGGAAATGGAGCGCTTGCAAGAAGCCTGGCGGCAAGTAAAGGGCCGAGCGTCGACAGCAGAAGATGTTGAACGTTTGTATGAGCGTTTTGAGCCCTTGCTGATGGCATCGTTAGAGCAGTATGCGCAGCCTTTGCCGGGTGTGGTGGAAAGCGTTAACTTGCTAAGACAAAGCGGAATTCGCATTGGTTCGACGACGGGGTACACGGATTTGATGATGGATGTGGTTGCCGAAGAAGCTGAAAAACAAGGGTATGCGCCTGATTTTCGGATTACGCCCGATGCAACGCAATCTTATGGGAGACCCTATCCCTATATGATTTTTCGCAATATGGAGGCGTTACGACTGCATGCTGTGTGGACGACCGTTAAAGTCGGCGATACGATTGCTGATATTCGCGAAGGCGTTCATGCTGGCGTTTGGTCGGTCGGGGTGATGGCGGGCAGCTCGCAGCTAGGCCTATCCTGCGAGCGGTATCAAGGATTGCAGGAAAAAGAAAAAAACGCGGCTTTTGCGGCGGTTGCGCAGGAGTTTAAAGCAGCTGGAGCGGACTTTGTGATTTCGACGTTGGGCGAACTGCCGACGTTGATTGAACATATTAATGAGAAAATTGCCCAAGGTGCGCGTCCTTATGGAACCTAACCAAGGCTTGATTCGGGAAGGCGACATCAATAGCGGCAGTCTGCGCGAGCAATGGCTGGCAGGATTGGATTCCCAAAGCATAAAGTCTTTGAAGGAAGACGAAGCCGTGTTTATGCGTCAATCTATGTCCACTCCTTGCTTGCAGAGCATTGTGCGGGCGGATGGGTGTTATCTTTTCGATAAAAATGCCAAGGCGTATCTTGATTTTCACGGCAACAGCCTGCATCAAGTAGGCTATCGCAATCCGTACGTGCTGGAAGCAGTGGTGGAACAGCTTGGCGCGCTGCCCTTTATCCCCCGCCGCTATACGGCGGATATTGCGGTGCAAGCAGCAAAGGCGTTGATTGAGAAAACAACATCAAAAGATTTTAAAGTATTGTTTACGCCGTCAGGAACTGCTGCGGTGGGGCTTGCTCTTAAAATTGCCCGCAAGGTGACGGGAAAGCATAAAGTTATCTCGTTATGGGAAGCCTTTCATGGGGCGAGCCTTGACTGTATTTCCGTAGGGGGAGAATATGTATTTAACAAGGAGCTAGGCCCGCTTTTGCCGGGATGTATCAAGGGTATTCCCTACAATGCGTACCGGAATTTGCTGAACAGCTCTAGTCCGGAGCGAGTGGCTGATTTTTGCTTGGATTATCTGGAATATATATTTCACAACGAAGGGGACATTGGTGCGGTGCTTTTGGAACCGATTCGGGCGACCGATACGCATGTTCCTCCTCGCAGTTATTTTCAGCGGTTGCAGCAAATGTGCGCGCGTTATCAAGCGTTATTGATTTTCGACGAAATTCCGACCGCTCTTGGGCGCAGCGGCGAATTTTACGTGCATCAAAACTTCGCGGTGGAACCGGATGTGCTGGTTCTGGGGAAAGGCCTGGGGGGCGGGGTTGTCCCGCAAGCGGCAATATTGGTAAAGACACGCTATGATCGGTGTTCGGACGTATCCTTAGGCCATTATACGCACGAAAAGCCTGCTGCTGGTTGTGCTGCAATTTGTGCGGCGATTCGTTATATAAATGAGTATCAACTGTTGGAGAATTGCAGACGGCAGGGCGTTTTTGCGAAACAAGCGGCGGCCAGCTTATTTGAGCGTTATGCGTGTATTGGCGATGTTCGCATTTGGGGGCTGATGATTTCCTTTGAACTTGTGAAAGATCGCGCGACGAAAGAACGAGACACCGTTTTGGCGGAGAAAATTCTGTACTACAGTCTGGAGAAGGGCTTGTCTTTTAAACTGTCAGCTGGTAATTGTATTACATGGCATCCTCCGCTGATTGTGACAGAAGCGCAATTGGCCTCGGCGTTTCAAATCTTTGAAGACGCCATCAATGCCTGTAGATGCTAGCGCATACAGGAAGAAAATTCTTGCTGAAATGCGTGCTGGTCTGGTTGTTATATAGAAACCCCGCTGTAAGGCGCGTTTATCGGCGCGATTGCAGCGGGGTTTTTAGTACGTTTTAATTAAAAAAAGGGTGAACACTAGGGGCGGCTAGTGAAGAACTTCGTCAGGGAACAACTGTTGTACATCGTCGGCTAGCAAATCGAAGAAGACCAGCATGAATTTTCCTTCTCGGTCCATGACTTGTTTGCCGTGGGTGAAGAGCTCAAAATCTTCTACTTTGATTAAATCTGGCTCAAAGGTTTCTTCAATGAATGAAAGAACGGCTTTTTCTCTGTCTACCGCTTGGGCTCTGTCAGCTGCGCCCTCATCATAGCCGCAGTGAAAGCTGTAGCTGTCGTAAGCGCCCTCTACAGGGGCTTTGCCTTGTGCACCAGCATTGTATCCGGCCGCCCAGGCTTGCAGGTCCATTTCCGAACGAGTCATAGTGACAGCCTCCCTTCTAAGTACTTATATTGTGCATGAGGGGAACTACTACCTGGCTCATTAGGCTTTTGTTTTTACATCGTTATGATTCGACAAAAAGATAAGCACCTCCTTTAAGGAAGAGCGGTAAATTTACAGGAGAAGGGTACAAAAAAACAAGAAGTGAATTTTCAGTAAATTAAGAGTGTAAAACAAGTCGTTCTATTTTATAATGAAGAGTAGGGAAGGGAGGCAGGCTGTGATTGCAAGGAACTAAAAATGCTGCCGCTACAATCGCAGATACAGAGAATGAAGCGAGAATTCGGTTTGCCGGAATATAGCTTTGCAGGCATTTTGCTGGCCTGGATGATTACCTATGATCCCGCGGATGTTACGTGGCATTCGCTTGTCGCGTTTGCGGCGGCGCTGGCCTATGTGGCCTATAAAGTGGGCCAACGGTTGTGGCGAGTCATTCGAAGATCGCAGGAGGTTGCCAAGAAACGCAATTGAGAATAATGGATTTTGTTTTTGGTCTTTTAGAGAGCAGAGCGGTTTTTCTTGCAGGGGAAATTTTGGAGAAGGAATCCGCCGCAGCCGCCGCGAAATAGGGCAGCAACGAAGTAATAAAAATAGAAAACGAGGTGAGGAGCCTGCTTGATCCATACGGAAGAAACATTCACTATCTGCGTATTTCTGTCACAGACCGCTGCAATTTGCGCTGCCAATATTGCATGCCTGCCAGCGGCGTTCCTGATCTCGGTCATGCCAATATTTTGACGTTGGAAGAAATACACCGGGTTGTGCAGGCGGCGGCCATGGTGGGCGTTGACAGTGTACGCCTGACAGGCGGCGAACCGCTGGTGCGCAAAAACGTGGTGCAGCTGATCCGGCAGATAGCGGCTACACCGCATATTGAAGACGTGGCTCTTACTACAAATGGCATACTCTTTGCAGAGCTGGCGCAGGAGCTTAAGCAAGCTGGCTTGCGGCGGGTCAACTTCAGTTTGGATACTTTGAACGCAGCCGTTTTTAAAGAGCTTACCGGCACAGATGGCTTGCAGCGTGTATTGCACGCTATTTCTGCGGCGCTGGAGTTAGGCTTTGGGCCGGTCAAAATCAATACCGTTGTTTTAAGGGGCATCAACGAGCAGGAGGTGACGGAGCTGGCGTATTTGGCGAAAACCATGCCTGTTCATGTGCGCTTTATTGAGTGCATGCCTGTGGGGAATTTGGAATTTTACCGGGAAGAACGCTTTGTGTCTATGCAGGAAGTGAAAGAAAGACTGGCGGCTCGTTACGAGCTGGTGGCAGGCGAAGCGCCGTTGGGGAACGGTCCGGCTAAAACCTATCAGCTGAGGGGCGGTCAAGGGACCGTTGGCTTTATCAGCGCCATGAGCGACCATTTTTGCGGGGCCTGTAATCGTTTGCGTTTGACGGCTGATGGACGGCTGCGGAGCTGTTTGTTTGGGAAGGAAGAGGTGAATCTGAAACCGGCCCTTTCCCGCCAGGCAGGGATCGAAGAAGTAGCGGCGCTCTTTCGCCAGGCTATTTTGGCTAAGCCGGAGCGGCACTATATGCAGCAAGGCTGGGGCGCGGATAACGCGCGCAAGATGTATCAAATTGGCGGTTGAAGGTCAGTCGCTAAGAGGGGTATTGCCAAGGCAAAGAAGCAACTTTGAAAAATATGGAAATGTTGTAGGCGTAGGTGTAATAAGGAAAGAAGGCGGTGTAAGGATGTTTTATCGAATTAACATGAAGGGCTTGTCGGTTAAGGAGGACGCAGGAGAACAGTATGCGGGGCTGGGCGGCCGCGCCTTGAGTTCGCGCCTTGTGGAAGAGGAAGTGGAACCGACGGCGCATCCTTTGGGAGAGAAGAACAAGCTGGTTTTTGTCACGAGTCTGCTTTCCGGCACTGGCGCTCCTAACGGCGGCCGCATGTCTCTTGGCGCTAAGAGCCCTTTGACCGGCGGTATCAAGGAGAGCAATGTTGGTGGGACCATGGGTATGAAGCTGGGGCGCCTGGGTGTTAGAGGCATTATTGTGGAAGGCTTGCCGGCTCAGGAAGGAAGCTATGTGATTCAAGTTTCCGCCACAGGCGTATCCTTGGTGGAGATGCCAGAGCTCAAAGGCCTGAATATTTATGACACCGTAGCGAAGCTGCAAGAAAAGTACGGCCTGAAAACGGCGATTGGCTGTATCGGCACGGCGGGAGAAAAGCGGATGGCCGCAGCCTGTGTAGGCTTTACCGATATGGAAGGCGCTCCCACCCGTCAGGCAGGACGGGGCGGTTTGGGTGCGGTTATGGGCAGCAAAGGCATCAAAGCCATTGTGGCCGATGATAGCGGCGCCGGGAAACTTGTCTATGCTGATGAAGACGCCTATCGGGCTGGTGCAAAAAAATTGGCCAATGCCTTGTTGACCCATCCCGTTACCAGCCAGGCGCTGCCGGCGTACGGCACAGACGTGCTTGTCAATATTTTGAGCGAAGCCGGGGGCTTGCCGACACGCAACTTCAGCGAAGGACGCTTTGAAGGCGCGAATGATCTTGGCGGCGAGACCATGGCGGAGACCATCAAAACGCGGGGCGGCAAGGTAGGGCATGGCTGCTCGCCGGGCTGCGTTATTCGCTGCTCCCAGATTTATCATGATAAAGAGGGTAAAGTGCTTACAGGCGGCTTTGAATACGAGAGCGTCTGGTCCATGGGCGCCAATTTGGGCATCAATAATTTGGACGATGTGGCTCTGATGAATCGCTTGTGCGACGATTACGGCCTAGATACCATCGATACCGGCGTAGCCTTAGGCGTGCTGATGGAAGCCGGGCTTTTCACGGCGGGCGACAGCAAAGCGGCCATTTCCCTGATTCACGAAGTGGGGCAGGCGACGCCGCTCGGGCGGATTATTGGCGCCGGAGCGGCGGTAACGGGCAAGGTATTCGGCATGCGCCGCGTGCCGGTGGTGAAGGGCCAAGCCATTCCCGCCTATGATCCTCGCGCGGTCAAAGGCCAAGGGGTAACATACGCTACAACGCCTATGGGCGCAGACCATACTGCAGGCTATGCGGTAGCTACGAATATCCTGAATGTCGGCGGCAAGCTGGATCCGTTGGTGGCGGAAGGCCAAGTCGATTTGTCGCGGAACTTGCAGATTGCCACGGCCTTTGTGGACAGCACAGGACTGTGCTTGTTTGTGGCCTTTGCCATTTTGGATATTCCTGCCGGTTTGGAAGGTATTGTGGAAATGTGTAACGCCCGCTACGGCTGGAACAAGAGTGTCGAGGACTATCTGGAAATGGGCAAGCAGGTACTGCGGGACGAACGGCATTTCAACAAGCAAGCCGGTATTGCCGAAGGCTCCGATGATGTGCCGGATTTCTTCCGCACGGAAAAATTGCCGCCCCATGAGGTGGTTTTTGACGTGCCCAAGGAAGAGCTGAACAAGGTTTTTGATTTTTAAATGAAAAGAAAAGCAGCCTGGCAGGATAGGTTCCGGCCAGGCCTGTTTTCAAGTTTGTCTTGGCAAGGGAAATGAGGGATACGATGGAGTTTTTAGCATGTCTGGATTGGCAAAAGGCGCAGGAATTGGTTGCCCAGGCCTTGACGACCGTGGCGGAAGAAGAAGCCGTGGAGCTGTTGGCGGCGACAGGACGCGTTACGGCGGCGGATATCCTGGCGCAAGAGGATTTGCCTCCCTTTGCCCGCTCTACCGTTGACGGCTATGCCGTGCGCAGCGCCGACACTTTTGGCGCCAGCGAGGCTGCGGCTGCCTTATTGGAAGTGGCGGGAGAAATACATATGGGCCGAGAAGCGGGCTTTGCTTTAGAACCGGGGCAAGCGGCGGCCATTCCCACCGGTGGCATGCTGCCGGTGGGGGCGGATGCCGTAGTGATGCTAGAATATGCCGAACAGCCCGATGGGCGGACGCTGTTGGTGCAAAAAAAGGCGGCGCCCAATGAGAATGTGCTGACCCAAGGAGAGGACGTGGCTTGCGGCGAGGTGCTTGTGGAAAAAGGAGTACGCCTTGACGCGCGGCATATCGGCCTTTTGGCAGCGTGCGGCTGCCAGGAGGTGCTGGTGCGCAAACGCCTCAAAGTGGGTTTGATTTCCAGCGGTGACGAGCTGGTGGATATTGGGGTGCAACCGGCTGGCGGCCAGGTGCGCGATGTGAATTCTTACGCTCTTAGCGCGCTTTTAAGCGGCTGGGGCTGTGAAGTGGAGCGCTTCGGCATTATCAAGGACAGCTATGAACGTTTTTGCGAAGGCCTGACGCAGGCGGCGGCAACATGCCAACTGGTGCTCATTTCCGGCGGCAGCTCGGTAGGTGCCAAGGATTTTACCGTACCGGCCTTACAGGCTATGGCCAAACCAGGAATTTTATTTCACGGCCTGGCTATTAAGCCGGGGAAACCGACGATTTTCGCCATGGCCCAGGATGTGCCTGTTTTTGGCCTTCCAGGGCACCCTGTGGCCGCCTTTATGGTGTGCGGGCAATTAGTGGCGCCTGCCGTGCGGCGCTTGGGCGGTGAACGCCAAGCTGCTGCAGCCCGCGGTGTGCCGGCGGTGCTGTCGCGCAATCTGGCTTCCGTCCCGGGGCGGGACGATTTTATCAGCGTACGCCTCCTAGCGCAAGACGGGGGCTATGTGGCGGAGCCTATTTTAGGCAAGTCCGGACTTATCGGCGTGTTGGCCCAGGCTGACGGGGTGCTGCATATTCCGGCGGCCAAGAGCGGCTTGTATCAAGGAGACCCTGTAATGATCCTGCCGGTGACGGCTGGGGCGGAAAGGGGCGCATGAGAGGTGGGGAAAAGCAAGGCATATTTAGACTGCCGCACAAGAGAAAAGGCTCAAGTCTTGTGGCGGGAGCGTTTGGCTGCCTGCGGTTTTTTTGACCAACTGCCGGAGGAAGAGGTGGCTCTAGACGAAGCGTTGGGGAGGGTGGCGGCGGCTTCGGTATATGCCGCACAGTCGGTGCCGCATTATAACAGCGCCGCCATGGATGGCATTGCGGTGCGGGCGGCGGATACCTTTCAGGCGCAGGAAACGGCGCCGGTAAAGCTGACTTTGCTGTCTAAGGATCATCCTTTTAGCAAAGGCGGCTGTTATGTGGTCGATACAGGAGATGTGCTGCCGGAGGGAACCAATGCCGTCATCATGGTGGAAGAAGTGCATTTTGCAGCGGGAGAAGCGGAAATTATCGCCGCCGCTTCTCCGTGGCAGCATGTTCGCATTATCGGCGAGGATATTGTAGCTAATGAGCTTGTGGTAGCGGAGCGTCAGGTTATTTCGCCGGTGGATATAGCGGCTTTGTGGGCGGCGGGGCTGGAAACGGTGTCGGTGATTTTAAAGCCGAAGGTGGCGATTTTGCCTACGGGGGATGAACTGGTTGCCAGCCGCCGGGAGCTGAACCCAGGCAGCATTCTCGACGTTAATTCGCATATGCTGGCGGCGGCAGTGCGCCAATGGGGCGGCGAGCCTACGCGTTACGGCATTATCAAGGATCAGCAAGAGGCGTTGGAGGCGGCGGTCCAAGAAGCGCTGCAGCGTCACGACATGGTCCTTGTCAATGCAGGCACTTCCGCCGGCACGGAGGATTTTACTTTTGATGTGCTCAGCCGTCTAGGGGAGGTCTTGGTGCATGGCGTGGCCATTAAGCCGGGTAAACCGGTGGTGCTGGCAATTTGCGCAGGCAAGCCGGTAGTCGGACTGCCTGGCTACCCCGTTTCAGCGATGTTGACGGCGGAAATGTTTGTCAAGGAAGCTCTCGCAGAGCGGCAAAAGCTTCCCTGCGCTGAGGCGCCGGAAGAAGAGGCTGTGGTGGTGCGTCCCTTGGCGTCTACGGTGGGGGTAGAAGAGTATGTCCGCGTTTCGTTGGGACAGGTGCAAGGCCGCATGGTAGCAGCGCCTCTAGGTCGGGGAGCGGGCTTGATTTCCTCGCTGACCCGGGCGCAAGGGTTGATTCGCGTTCCCGAAGGCAGCGCCGGTCTTAATGCCGGCTCGACGGCGGCTGTGCGCAGACTGCGGGGCGGCAATTCGGCCCACAGTTTACTGGCTGTGGGCAGTCATGATTTGTCTTTGGAGCTGCTGGGCGTTCACTTGCGGCGACGCCAAGGAGAACTTACCTTGTCCTGCGCTAATGTAGGCAGCATGGGCGGCTTGATGGCCATTCGCAATAATGAAGCCCATTTGGCGGGCATTCATTTATTGAGCGAGTCTACAGGGCAATACAATCTAGAGCAGGTGCGGTCGTATTTGCCGGATCGAGCCTGGCTGCTGGTGCATTTGGCCAGGCGGCAGCAGGGGCTCATGGTGGCCCCGGGGAATCCTAAGGATATCCAGGGGCTTAGCTGCTTGACTCGCCCAGGTATCACTTTCGTCAACCGTCAGCGCGGTTCCGGCACGCGCATGCTCCTTGATTATGAATTGAAAAAGCTGGGGCTTTCCGGGGCGGATATTAATGGCTATGAAAAAGAAGTCGGCACTCATATGACGGTAGCCGCTTCGGTTGCGTCCGGCACGGTGGATGTTGGCTTGGGAGTCTTGGCGGCGGCCAAGGCGCTGGGGTTGGAATTTTTGCCGGTAGCGGCGGAGCAATACGACTTGCTGCTCAATTTTGAACCCTGCGATGAACGCCTGGAGCTGCTGCTGGAGGTGCTGCGTTCGCAGGAGTTCCGGGCGGACGTGGAGGCCTTGGGCGGCTATGACCTAAGCGGTTCCGGCGACATTCTTGGCAAAGGAAATTCTTGAGAAGAGATGAGTAAGCACAGTGGCTGCGGCGAAGGAGGGAAGCGCATGGAAGGGCTGATTGAAGTCCGCTTCTTTATGGCGTTATCCGAACTAGTCAAGACGCGGCAGTGGGAGAATCCGCTGTGGTTGGCCTTGGCGGAGGAGATTACCGGCGTTGCGCTTTTGGCTAAACTGGAAATTGAGGCGGCACAGGTAGAGGCGTTCATGGTTAATGGCAAGGCGGTCTCCCCCGGGGAGGCCCGAATTCGACCGGGGGATCGGGTGGCCTTGCTGCCGCCGGGAACGCCCGGACCGTATCGGGTGATGCTGGGGCTGCGAAAAATGGATTAAGGAGCAAAGGAGGAGGGGCTGTGCAACTAGAAGTTCGACTGTTTGCCACCTTGCGGGCCTTTGCGCCAGCAGATGCGGTGGCAGGCGTATTTAGCGCCATCTGTCCAGAGGGTACTACGGTAGATTCCTTGGCGGAGCGTCTCGGTATCGAAGCCGCCAAGGTGCATATGCGCATGGTCAACGGCGTCGGCGTAGATGGAACGCACGTCTTGAAGGAGCGGGACCGGGTAGGGCTGTTTCCGCCGGTAGGAGGCGGTTGAATGGCGAAAGAGGCGTCTTTGGCAGAAATCAAAGCCGGGCGCATGCCGGAGCGGTACTTGCGCAATCTCGGCACGATTGGTCTTGCGGGACAGCTGCGCTTGCTGCAGGCGAAGGTGGTCGTCGTGGGCGCTGGCGGCCTGGGGGGCTATGTGCTGGAATGCCTGGCCCGACAGGGTGTGGGCCAGTTAGTAGTGATTGACGGCGACAATTTCGCGGCGCACAATTTGAACCGGCAAATTTTATGTACTACTGAAAATTTGGGGCGCAGCAAAGCCCAAGAAGCGGCGAGACGCCTTGCTGCGGTCAACCCGGAAGTGGAAGTGACGGCGGTGGCGCAGATGCTGACGACGACTACGGCCCAAGCCTTGTTGGCAGGAGCGGACGTTGTCGTAGACGCCTTAGATAGTCTGCGGGATCGAAGCATGCTCTTTCAGGCCGCCGGGGCGCTGGGCATTCCTGTGGTGCACGGAGCGATTGCCGGTTTTACCGGCCAGGTGGCGGTCCTTTTTCCGGAAGATACGTACTTGGCGGTCTTTTTGACGCAAAAAGCGCCGGAGCAAGGGGTAGAAGCGGAGCTGGGCAATCCGGCGGCGACGCCGGCGATGGCGGCGGCTTTGCAAGCCCAGGAGACGGTGAAGCTGCTGACAGGTACGGGGCGGATTCTAAGGAATGAAATTCTTTATTTTGATATGGAACAGCTGGAGTTTGAAAAAATTCGTATGCCTCAAGGAGGAACTGTGTGATGCGTAAAAATTTATTTTTTCTGTTTGGTTTATTGGCGCTGATTTTAGTTGCCGCCGGCTGCGGCGGTAAAGACACGGCCGCGCCGCAAGCGCCGCCCAAACCGGCGAATCCCAACATCATTTTGGCCACCACTACCAGCACCCAAGACAGCGGCTTGCTGGATGTGCTGCTGCCGGTGTTTGAAAAGAAAACCGGCTACAAAGTAAAAACTGTAGCAGTAGGCACAGGGCAGGCGTTAGCGTTAGGAGAAAAAGGCGAAGCCGATGTACTGCTGGTGCACGCTCCGGCTGCTGAGAAAAAGGTAGTAGCCAGCGGCGCGGCGGTTAATCGCCAGCTGGTCATGCACAATGACTTTGTCTTGGTCGGTCCGGCTGCTGACGCAGCTAAGATAAAAGCCAAGACAACCCAAGAAGCGCTGCAGGCGATCGCCGAGGCGAAAGCCGTCTTTGTTTCTCGCGGCGATGATTCGGGAACGCACAAAATGGAAGTAGGATTGTGGAAGACCGCCGCTCTTAAGCCGGCCGCTCCTTGGTATCAAGAAGCCGGCGCCGGGATGGGACAGACGCTGAAGATTGCGGACGAAAAAGCGGGTTATACCCTCACAGACAGGGCTACGTATTTGGCGCAAAAGAAAAACATCAAGCTGGAGATTCTGGTGGAAGGCGATGCCAAGCTGCTAAACATTTATCACGTTATGGAAGTCAATAGCGAAAAATTTGCTAAAGCCAATCAAGCGGGCGCGAAAGCCTTTCGCGAATTTTTGCTCTCGTCGGAGGGACAGGCTTTGATTGCCGCGTTTGGCAAGGATAAGTACGGTCAGCCGTTGTTCTTTGCCGATGGCGGCAAAACCGAAAAAGACTTTGGGCTGTAGGCCGTCAGCATGGTTGGCGAGGGAATAACACAGGCGCTTTCTTGGCTGTTGGCGGGAGATGGCGAAGTGGCGGCGGTGGCGGCTATGACCATCCAAGTGTCCGGCGTCGCCACCTTATGCAGCGTGCTTTTAGGCATTCCTCTGGGGGTGTGGCTGGCTTTACGGGATTTTCGCGGCAAGCAGCTGTGCAGTGCGCTGGTGAATTTCGGCATGGGCCTGCCGCCGGTGGTGGTGGGCCTATTCGTCAGTCTCTGTTTGTGGCGTTACGGGCCGCTGGGAGAATGGGAGCTGATGTATACACCGGCGGCGATGATGATCGCCCAGACAATTATTGCGACGCCTATTGTGGGCGGTCTTAGTTTTGCCGCCGTTTTGAGTGTGAATCCCAAGCTGCGGCTGCAGCTGCTTTCGCTGGGGGCGACTCCCTGGCAGGCTAGCCGGCTGCTCATTAGGGAAGCTCGCTTGGGACTCTTGGCGGCGGTCATGGCCGGCTTTGGCCGAGTCATCTCCGAAGTAGGCGCATCCATGATGGTGGGGGGGAATATCAAGGGCCAAACCCGGGTCTTGACCACCGCGACGGTGATGGAAGTAGGCAAGGGTAACTACGATACGGCGATCGCCTTCAGCTTGATTTTGCTCTTGGGCGCTTTTGGCGTAGTTTTCATGCTGACCTGGCTGCAGCACAAGAGGAAGAGTGAACAGAAATGACGGAAATTTTGGCTATGAATGAGGTTGCGGTGTATCGAGGTGGCAAGGAACCGGTGCTGCAGATCGACTCCTTTGCTATGAAACAGGGCGAATTGGCGGCTCTTGTGGGCCCTAATGGCGCCGGTAAAAGTACGCTGCTGCAGACGATTAATCTTTTGCAGCCGTATGCGGGGCAAATCCGCCTCTTTGGGGAAAGCGCTACAACTGGCAAAGCGCGTGCGCTGCGGCGGCGCACGGCTATGGTTTTTCAGGAAACGCTGCTGCTGGAAGGCAGCGTCTTTGCTAATGTGGCCATGCCGCTGCGTTTTCGCGGCATGGCGGCCGGAGAAATACAAACAAGAGTGGCGCAGGCGCTGACTGTCTTTGGCTGCGCTCATCTGGCGGAACGGCAGGCTAAGTGCTTGTCCGGCGGCGAGGGGCAGCGGGTATGTCTGGCGCGGGCGTTGGTGACGGAGCCGGAGCTGCTGCTGCTGGACGAGCCCTTTGCGGCGTTGGATGTGGCGACCCGCAGCGCCTTGCTGGAGGAACTGCGGCAGTTGGCGAAGCAAAAAAAAATGGCTGTGCTTTTGGTAAGTCATCATTTTAGCGATGTTTTGTATTTTGCAGATCGGGCGGTAGCGCTTTTGGAAGGGCGGATTCTTCAGGACGACGAGCCGGAAAGGCTGCTGCGGCGGCCTGTAAACGAAAAGGTGGCCCGCCTGGTTGACATGGACAATCTGTTTCCCTGCACCTTGGAAACGGTCGGTGATCAGCAACTGCTGCGCCTTTCGGAAACGTTTTCTATCCCTTGTGACGGGTTTGCGGGGGCGTCGCCGTCTTTTTGCTGTTTGCCTGGGGACGGGCTGCAACTGGCAACGGGAGAGGAAGCGGCTTTAGGAGAAGATTGGGCTTTGTTGGAGGGGGAAGTGGAACGAGTGCTGCCTGGTATTGGCGCTTGCTGCGTTCTAGTGCGGGCGGGGGGCTTGCTTTGGAAGGCTCGCTTGCCGCTGCGTGGCGGGACGAATTTTGCGCCGGGAGCCAGTCTTTGTTTGCGTTTTCGTCCATCGGAGATGCAGCGATTTTAAAACCGTTCCCGAAGAAGCAAAGGCGTTCTTTAAAAAAGAAATTTGTTGCTATCGCAACTTTCGTTTGACGAAACCCTGTTCAAAGTACTATCCTAAGCAAAGGCGCTAAGAGTCTATGATGTAGTAAAACTTGCCTAGGAAGGAACTAGCGATGGAAACAAATGGACGAGAAGGATTTTCGCGGCTTTCCAGACTTTCTAAAAAAAAGAAGAAACACGTGAGTAAGCTGTGGATTGTTATAGTGGCGGCGTTGCTGCTGGCGGTATCAGCCGGGGCGGCTTGTTTGGCGTTGCTTAATGAGAAAGATCAGCCTATGGCCAAGGTTCTGACGCCGTTGAGAGGAAAAGTGAACATTTTGGTCCTTGGCGTTGACGAGCGGGGAGATGATGCGGGTCGCTCGGATACAAGCTTTGTAGTAACCATTGATAATGACGCTAAAAAGGCGACCATGCTTTCGATTCCCAGGGACTCACGGGTGAAGATTGCCGGACATGGCTGGGACAAGGTAAACCATGCCTTTGCTTTTGGCGGGGCGCCCTTGTCTAAAACAACCATAGAAAATTTATTGGGTATTCCGATTGATTATACGGTGAGCGTTAACTTTCGCGGTTTCATGCGCATGGTTGACGCTGTGGGCGGCATTACGATCGACGTGGATAAACGGATGCGCTATTCCGACCCCTATGATGACGATGGCGGTCTGGAAATTGACCTCTATCCGGGCGTGCAGAAATTGAACGGGCGTACGGCGATAGAATATGTGCGCTATAGAGATGAGGAAGGCGATATTGGGCGGGTAGCACGGCAGCAGAAATTCCTAAAGGCGCTTTTTCAAGAGGTGGCCAGCCCGCAAGTGCTCAGCAAGCTGCCAGAATTGATCAAGGAGTTTTCTTCGGTCATAAAAACCGACATGCCAACTGCTAAAATGCTGCAGTTGCTGCCGACTATTAATGAAGCGGTGAAGGCGGGGCTGGAGACGGAGTGGGTGACAGGTACGCCCATTTGGATACAGGATGTAAGCTATTGGCTGCCTGATGTTGCAGAACTGCGGGCTAAAGTGGCGCGCATTCAAGGAATTTCCATGGATGAGCGATATCGACGGGAGACGGAAAATCTGGCGAATGAGTATAAACAATCGGTTCCCAGAGAGGTTCGGGTTGCCTCTCCGCCAGCGGTAGTGCAACGAGGGCCGGCTTCGGAACGGCAGGCTAGTTTTGAGAGTAAGAATAGTTCTAGTGCAAGTAAAGCCAAGAACGGCAGCAGTGGAAAAACGACAACTGGAGCCAAGAATACGTCGGCCCCAAGCGCCGGCAAGACGGAACTTAAGTAAAGGAAGAGCCTGCGGCATTGCTGCAGGTTTTTTTCTTAACTCGTTGTGCTCAAACAGTCGAAAATGTCATTCGCCTTACCCTGTGTTTACGTCCTGCGGACCGTCTTGCTCCAATAAAAGTCTCAAATACAATTGCGGCCGCCGCAGCCTCGTTGATCCCTCGCTTTACTCCTCTGGCCTTTCTCTGCTTCCCCCTGTTACTCTGTGTGACGTTCTCTTCTAAAGGACTGCGTCAGCGGGTTTTCTTTTTTTAGTCGAAAGGGAATTGGGAAAATATGTAGAAAATAATATTAGAATTTTCTGTCGTTTATTCTCGAAAGGGTTTGTTCAGAGGAGGCGTGGAAATGAAACGAAGCAAGCTGGTAGTAATGGTTGTGGATGATGCGGTGGAATGGCGGCTGCAGCTGGCGAAGCATCTGGAAGCGCAGTATTTTGTTGTGGCGGCGGCTAATGGGACAGAAGCGCTGGAATATGCTAAATTAAAGCGTCCGGATCTGATTTTATTGGATGTGACTATGCCGGGACTGAATGGTTACGAGGCTTGTGCGTTGTTGAAAAAAGAAGCGATCTTGCAGAGTGTTCCGGTAGTTTTTTTGCTGGAATCCGGCGAACTGGCGGACGGAACGGAAGGGTTGGCGCGCGGCGGTTGTGATTTTATTGACAAGAGCAGTCCGGCCTCATTGCTGCTGGCCCGCAGTGAGCTGTATATGGCATTGAAGCAAGCGCAGGAGGAGCTGCGTGAGCGTAATTCTTATTTGGAAGCGCAAGTGGAAGAACGGCTGCAGGGGCTGGGGCTGCTGCAGGATGTATCCATGATGGCTGTGGCGTTGTTGACGGAAAGCAGGGATTATGAAACTGGCGCGCATTTGCAGCGCACAAGCCGATATGTGCGAGATTTGGCCACCAATTTGTATGCCAAAGCGTTCTTTGCCAAGGAGCTGACCCTCGACAGTATTTTTTTGCTTTCTAAATCGGCGCTGCTCCATGATATAGGCAAGCTGACTATTCCAGAGTCGGTTTTAGGCAAACAGGGAAAATTAACTTCTGCTGAATTTTCTTTGGTTAAACGACATGCCCAGGCGGGGCGGAAAAGTATTGAAGAAGCGGGGCTGTTTTTAGGAGTGCCTGAGCCGTTTTTGCGTTTTGCCAAGGAAATGGCTTGCTATCATCATGAGCGCTGGGATGGCAACGGTTATCCGCAGGGGCTGGCGGGAGAACGAATTCCTGTTTCAGCGCGTTTGATGGCATTGGCGGATGTGTACGATGCTATTGTCAGTCGCCGTGTTTATAAAGAACCGGCGTCGCATGAGGAAGCGGTGCGCATTATTAAAGCGGCGGCGGGAACTCAATTTGATCCGGTAGTGGTGGAGGCCTTTTTGGAGACGGCCGATAGTTTTGCGGACATTGCGGTGCAATTTCCGGATGTCGTGCTGCAGTGAAGGGCGCGGTCCTGCAGAGGAAATACGGCGCGGAGACGAGGTGGGAGCGTGTTTAACGAGGCCTCTTTGTTGATTACCGGCGGCACGGGTACCTTTGGCAGGCAACTGGTGCGGACGATTTTGAGCCGCTACCAGCCTCGGCGGGTGATTGTCTTTTCCAGGGACGAACTGAAACAATCAGAAATGCAGCGGGATTTTCCGCAACGCTGTATGCGTTACTTTATTGGCGACGTGCGGGACGAGGGACGCCTGCACCAGGCGTTGCAGGGAGTAGACTATGTGGTGCATGCAGCGGCGCTTAAGCAAGTGCCGACTGCGGAATACAATCCGTCGGAATTTGTAAAGACGAATATTTTAGGCGCCCAGCACATCATTGCCGCAACGATCGCCAACCAAGTAAAGAAAGTGATAGACCTTTCCTCCGATAAGGCGGTAAATCCTACCAGCTTTTACGGTGCGACAAAGTTAGTTTCGGACAAACTGTTTGTGGCGGCTAACAAGAGCATAGAAGGACAGGTGACGCAGTTTTCCGTGGTGCGCTACGGCAATATGGCCGCCTCGCGGGGATCGGTAGTACCTCTGTTTCGTAGGCTTCTTGCGGAGGGCTGCACACGTCTGCCTGTTACGCATCTGGAAATGACGCGCTTTTGGCTGACCCCGGCAGAGGGCGTGGAAGCTATTCTGGAGGCATTCAGTCACATGAGAGGCGGAGAAATTTTTATTCCTAAAGTTCCCTCCTGCCGCATTGTGCAATTGGCAGAGGCCTTTTTGCCAGGGAGAGAGCCGGAAATCATCGGCCTGCGTCCGGGAGAAAAGCTGCATGAAGCCATGTGGTCGGAGGACGAGGCGCACTTGGTACTGGAATTTCCCGGGTATTACTTGCTTCGGCCTCCCGCGGCGCTGGTCGCGGACTCTGTATATGCTGTGAATTCCCAGGGCGAGAGCGGCAGAGCGGTGCCGGCTGGTTTTGTTTATAATTCCGCTGCCAACCCGCAGTTTCTCAGCGTGCCAGAGCTGAGGCGCATGCTGGAAGAGAGTCATTGAAAATAAAGGAACCCAAGGCTAACCAGAAAAAATTCCGGTCAGTCTTGGGTTCCTTTGTTTCTATAAGAATATCAAACACAATGGCACCGCCATCACGGCCATCGATCGTGCCCTCCCTCTACTCTCTTTACTCTTGTTCCCCAATATATATCCCGTAACCCTCAATCGCATCCTCCCTTGACTCCCTCGACTCTTGTTCAATCCATCTTTCTTTAAAAAGAGACGTTGAGCAAACTGCGAGCTAAAGCTTGACCAATGGCTTTCTGCCAGGCGGGATCGCACAGGATCTGCCGGTCCTGGTATTGCGTAATGAAGCCGCATTCTACAAGGACTGCGGGCATAGAGGTGGCAGCCAGTACCGTGAAAAAGGCGTCTTTGACGCCGCGGTCCAGGGAGTAGTGGAGCCCGTTTAGCTCGTTTTGTACCGAACCGGCCATGCGGAGTCCTGGCGCGGAGCCAGGATAATAGTAGCTTTCAATGCCGCGGGCCGTATCATCTTCGGCGGCGTTGCAATGAATGGAAAGAAAGGCGTCGCAGCCGGCTTCGTTAGCTAGCGCTGCGCGCCAGGTCAGACCGTCATCGTCGATGTCTTGCGTACGAGTAAGACAGACAGAGGCGCCTCTTTGACGCAGCTCTTTGGCGGTTTGCAGGGCGATGGCCAAGGTGAGGTCTGCCTCGTGCAGGTTGTGGAAACAAGCGCCAGGTTCGGCAGGGCCGCTATGGCCGGGGTCTAAGCAAATGAACATTGAAAATCAACTCCTTTCAGTTTGAGGCATAGCCTTGTCTGTACGTAAAAATGGCAACCTTTTGCGCAAAATCTATGGTTTGTGCTATAATAGGCGAAAGTAAGTTCGGGGAGGCGTCTTGATGCGAAAAGGATGGATTTGGCTGTTGCTTTTGCCGGTTTGTTTGTTCTTAACGGCTTGCGGCGGCAATGGAACAACAACAGGAGGCTTTGATGCTTCTAAATATGAAAAAGCGGTCGTGAAGCGAGTCGTTGACGGCGATACGCTGCTCTTAGCCAACGACAAGCGGGTGCGTTTGATTGGCGTTAATACGCCGGAAACGGTGAAGCCTAATTCGCCGGTGGAAGCCTACGGCAAGGAGGCCAGCGAGTATACAAAGAAGATGCTTACAGGCAAAACCGTGTATTTAGAAAAGGATGCCGGCGATACGGACAAGTACGGTCGGTTGCTGCGCTACGTGTACACCGAAGACGGCAAGATGTTTAACGAGGTGCTGGTGCAAGAAGGGTATGCCCAGGTGATGACCATCCAGCCGAATGTCAAATATCAGGAGCGATTTGTGCAAGCGCAGCGTCAAGCGCGTGAGGGTAAAAAAGGACTTTGGAACAAATAAGGAAAAGAACCGCGTAGGCGGTTCTTTTTAGGTCTTGTTCAAGAAAATATATCCCGTAACCCTCAAGGGTACCCTCCGGTTCTCGCCGCGACTCTTGTTTAAACCTCGTACTTCTCTGTGATTGTTCCTTGTCCGATTCTTGAAAATGTCTTTCAGCTGAGGATGATTTTTGTTATAATGAAAGTTAACTGATATGAAAAAATAAGAAAACATGGTGTTACGACCAGGTTCAGGAGGTTATATAGTAATGGCAGAGAAAAAACTACCATTTTCCCAGGCGCAGCTGGACGAAATGCTGCAAAAATATCCTACCCCTTTTCATTTGTATGACGAAGCGGCCATTCGCGCGAATGTAAAACGTCTCTTGGCGGCGTTTTCTTGGGCCCCTGCTTTTAAAGAGTATTTTGCCGTCAAAGCGACGCCGAATCCGTTTTTGCTGAAGATCTTGAAAGAAGAAGGGCTGGGTGCAGATTGCAGCTCTGCCGCCGAATTGATATTGGCGGAAAAAGTAGGTATTATCGGCGAAAACATTATGTTTTCATCTAACGATACGCCGGAGGAGGAATATGCAAAAGCCGTCGAGCTGGGTGCGATCATCAATTTGGATGACATCAGCCATATCGAATATTTGGAGAAGCATGTCGGCCTGCCGGAACTGCTGTCTTTCCGTTACAATCCGGGCAGCGCTCGTGCAGGAAATACGATTATAGGCAAGCCGGAAGACGCGAAATACGGCTTGACCAAGGAGCAGTTATTTGAAGCCTACCGTATTGTGCGCGACAAAGGTGTTAAACGTTTTGGCATTCACACCATGGTTATTTCCAATGAACTGAATCCGGACTACTTCATTGAGACCGCCCGGATGATGATGACCTTGGTCAAGGAAATCTACGAGACCCTGGGGATTCGCATTGAAATGATCAACTTTGGCGGCGGTATCGGCGTTCCGTATCGCCCGGAAGACAACCAAGTGGATTTGGAATATGTCGGCGCTGGTATTCGCAAGCTGTACGAGGAATTTATCGTGCCCGCCGGTCTTGCGCCGCTGAAACTGGCATTGGAATGCGGCCGCATGATTGCCGGACCTTACGGTTATTTGGTGTCGAAGGTGCTGCATAAGAAAGAAACCTACAAAAACTATGTGGGCTTGGATTCTTGCATGGCCAACCTGATGCGTCCCGCCTTATACGGTTCCTACCATCATATTACGGTGGTGGGCAAGGAGCAGCAGCCGTTGGACCATGTGTATGACGTAACAGGCTCACTGTGCGAAAACAATGATAAGTTCGCCATTGACCGGGCATTGCCGCAGATAGATATCGGCGATATTGTGGTGATTCACGACGCCGGGGCGCATGGACATGCCATGGGCTTCAACTATAATGGCAAGCTGCGTTCCGCGGAAATTCTTCTGAAGGCTGATGGTACAACCGAACTGATCCGTCGGGCGGAAACCTTAGAGGATTATTTTGCTACCTTGGATTTTTCAAAACTATAAGGTGATTATGGTAAGAAAGGGCAAAGCCGGTTTAGGCTTTGCCCTTTTTTGTACGATATAGTTCATGAAATAGTATGCATGGTTTGCAGCAGGTCGTAGGAAAGAGAGAGATTTCCATGGAAATTCGCAATTTGCAAGGGCTGATGCAGCATTGGCTGCCTCAGGTCAAAGGAAATACGGACGCGCTGCCTGCCAAGGCCGCCGCAGCGCTGCAGGGGAGCGGTGTTAAAGTAGGCGCCGACGGCGTGGATATGCAGGCGGACGGGGAAATGAAGGCGGCTTTACAGCGGTTGCAAGGCGTTATGCAGGAACAATTGCAGGATGTGTCTGAGCTGCCTGTGGAAGTACGCAAGGCGGTGGAAGCCATCTTGGAACAGTATACGCAGGTGCAGAAAGTTGTTCCCGAAGGAATCAACGCCATGCTGACGTCGCCCCGGCAGGCGGCGGATTTATTGTCTCGTTTGGCGGATGCGCTGAGTGAAGGCGCGGCGCTTAAAGAAGAAGGCGGCGAAGCCGTCAAGCAGCTGCTAGATCGTTTGGTGACCGCTTTTAAGGAAACCTTGCCCTCCTCGCCGGGAGATCTGGCGGCGAAGCTGGCTTCTTTGGTTCAAGATATTAATGGGCGGCAGGGGCCGCTGGATAAAGAATTAACGCAGCTGTTGCAGCAACTGACTGCTAAAATGCTTAGGGGAAATGGAACTGCGGGAAGTGCTCCGGAAATAGGAGCGCCCATTACATCGGCTGCAGCGGCAACGGACGCGTTAAAGCAAATGGCGCAAAGCAACGAAGCGCTGCTGGCAGTGATGAAAGCGCTGACGCAAGAAGAAGGTATTGGTGCGGCGCTGCAGGAGGCTGGGAAAAATCCTAATGCTCTTATGCCGAACGCAGCGACGGCAACTGCGGCCAATGGAGCGGCGGGAGGTGCGACGGTTCGTCCTGCTGTGAGCGAAGGCGCTAAAGCGGTGTTGCAGCAACTGGTTCAGGCATTTCAAAGTCAATTGCCAGAGGAATTGCAGAGCTCTGGAGTGCAAGGGCAAGTGCTGGAAGGTACTCGTTTATGGGCCTTGCTGAAGACGGTTGAAAGCGGTGCGACGGCGGGCTTGAATCGACAGGAGTTCAAAGCGTCCGGCGAAACCTTTCGGCAGCTTGCCGCTTGGTTGAACGGCGGGGCGCAGGGAGAAACGCCGGATTTGGGCGAGCTCTTTGGGTTGGTGCAGTTTTTGCCGGCAAGTGCGCAACAGAGCGTATGGTCGCTGGCGCGGCAGCAAGGACTGCCGGATGTGCTGCGGCAGTGGGCGGTTTTGCTGGGAGAAGGAAGCGCGAATGCTGCAGATGTTCCGAAGGAACTGTCTTCCTTGCAGCAGCGGCTGGGCAACAGCGGCGAGGCAGCTCGCATGGCCAACCTGCTAAATGAGGCGGCGGATTGGCTGGAGGGGAACAGCAACCGCTCTTTAGCGGCCATGGGGCGCATGGTTAAGCTGCTGCCTCCGGAAGTGGCCCGCTTGGTGCAACAGATTTTAGCCCAGGATGGATCGGCAGAACAACTGCGCAACATGGGGAACTTGTTTACCCAGTTGTCCGAAGAAGCTCCTCAAAGTCAAACTCTTTTGTTTTTACGCCAAGCCGGAGCGCAGGCGCCAGCCGGAGGCGCAGATGGTGCAGCGCAGACGGCGCAACGGCTCTTGGCTTTGATCAGTCAATTGGCCAGTCGCCAAGGGCAAGCGGAAGGCGAGTTAACGCAGCTGCTGCAACAATGGCAGGCTAAGGTGCAGGGAGACCCGGCGCAAACCTTGCTGTTGGAGCGGGCCGTGCGCCAATTCGGCGCGCAGGTGCCGCCGGATGTGGCTCAGACGGCGCTGAAAAGCAATTTGCCGGATTTGCCGAAATTTTGGGTGCTCTTAAAAACCATGGAAGCTGGCGAATGGAACGAGCTTCCTGCGCAGGCGCAACGAAAGTCGGCCGATGTGGTCCGTGAATTGGCTTCCTCCTTGCAGCGTCCCTCTGTATGGGAGGCGGACGTCAAAACAGAGCACAGCCTGCTGACGTTTACGAACACCTTGCTCTTTGATCCCCAAGGAACGCCGTATCCCATGTATTGGCATCTGTATCATCAGCAGCAGAAAGACGCTCAAGGCCGGGATACTGGGGAGTTTGAAACCTGGTTGCGAGTATGCCTGGAAACGGAAAATATGGGGACCGTCGATGTGGTATTCCGCTATTACGACGAAAAGGCGCTGGATGTACGGCTGCGTTTTGAAGGCGAAGATGGCGCGGACGCTTTCCGGGAAGTGCTGCCGGAAGTGCGGCAGGCTGTGGGAGAATTGCCTTTTGAACTAGGAGATATCTGGGTAAGCCGCGGCGGCAAAAAAGAAACCAAAGAAAAGTCTGAGTAAATGGATTGAACAGGAGAAGCGGAGTCTCGTGAGGGTACGCAGGAGGTTTTTTGGTTCAGGGGGACGGTTCTCCTGAACCAATTTTGCCTCGGGCTGACTCGGGAGAACCGTCCCCCTGAACCACTCGAGAACCCAAAATAAATTAAGCGCCGAGGTGCTGGTGAAAATACCAGGCCCGGCGCTTTTGTTTATTTTCGCTCTTTTTGATAACTTCTCTCTGGCTTTTCCTCTGTTGCGCTGTGCGAATCGTACCCTCCCTCTACTCCCTGTACTCATGTTAAATTATCCGGAATCTTTTAATTTTTAGTCGCTAACGGTACAGCCTGGAAGAAAGCATCCCAGCCTACGCGCTCGATGGTTTGGCGCAGGCGTTCTTTTCCCTGGCCGTGCTGTTCGTAAAAATCAAGAATGGCAGCGGTTACGTGCAGGCACTCGTCAGCGGAAAGATTTTTGGTGGTTTCGCGGCCCACAATGGCCTGGCGTCCGCCGTTGCCTCCCAGGACGAGATGGAAGCCTTGGGCGTCGGCGTAAAAGCCAATGTCTTTGACGAAGACTTCCGCGCAGCAATTGGGGCAGCCGCTGAGGCCGATACGCAGTTTGCCAGGCAGGGGACGGCCGAAATGGAGCTTGTCCATTTCCAGCCCCAGGGAAGTGCTGTCCTGACGGGCCATGGGACAATGGGGCTTGCCGGGACAGATGGTGACGCCGCGCACGGCTTTGGCGATGAAGCTTTCTCCTTCTACATGTAAAGCAGCAATGACTTTTTCTCCGTCGGCGATTTTGACGCCTAAGAGGGTAATGCTGTTGCCGACAATTTTTAGATCGGCCTGATGGGCTTCCGCTGCGTCAGCAATGGCGCGCAGTTGTTTCGGCGTTGTTAAGCCGCCAGGGATATGCGGTGTTACGGGGAATTTTACACGATTTTTGAGAAAAGGAAGCTGGCTGAGTAATTTGGACATGGTAGACCTCCCTCTTATGCTTGAAAATAACTTTAGCATATCATGGCCTGCCAAAGTCTGCTGTGAGATTGATCACAAAAAAGGTGTTTTAAGGGAAAAGGCGAAATAGTGGGTAAGTATATGCGGCAAAAGGAGGAGTGGGAAAATGAAGTATCAAATGGGCTTGATTGGCTTGGCGGTGATGGGACAAAATTTGGCGTTGAATTTGGCGGGCAAAGGCGTACCTGTAGCTGTATACAATCGCACGGCGGATAAGGTGGCGGCTTTGTTGGAGAAAGGTGAGGAGCTTCCTTTAGGCGGTGCGGCTTCTTTGGAAGAATTCGCTGGTATGCTGGAGCGGCCTCGGCGCATTCTGCTGATGGTTAAAGCTGGCGAAGCCGTTGACTCTATGCTGAATCAACTCGCTCCTCTTTTGGATGAGGGCGATATTTTGATTGACGGGGGGAATTCGCATTATCGGGATACCCAGCGCCGGGAAGAGCAAATGGCCGATGTCGGCATTCGCTATCTGGGCGTAGGCGTTTCCGGCGGGGAAGAAGGCGCGCTGCGGGGGCCTAGCTTGATGGCTGGCGGGGATGCGTTGGCCTATACGACGGTAGCTCCGCTTTTAAAGCGCATGGCGGCGCAGGCGGAGGACGGCACGCCTTGTTGTGCGTATTTTGGCGGCGGCGGTGCGGGACATTTTGTAAAAATGGTTCATAACGGCATTGAATATGCAGATATGCAGTTGATTGCGGAAAGCTATTTTTATATGAAAGAAGCCTTGCATTTAGGGGAAGCAGAACAGGCGGAGCTATTCGAGAAGTGGAATAAAGGCATTCTAAGTTCCTATCTGATTGAAATCACGGCGGCAGTGCTGCGGCGCAAGGATAAAGACACTGGCAAAGCGCTGGTGAATCTCATTTTAGACAAGGCGGCTCAAAAAGGGACCGGCCAGTGGACGAGCCAAGCGGCCTTGGAACTGGGCGTGCCGGCGCCAGCCATTACTGAAGCGGTTTTTGCCAGGTATTTATCCCAATTGAAGGAAGAAAGAGTGATTGCGGCGCAGGAGCTTCCAGGCACCGGGACCTGGGGTATTGGGGACGGCGAAAATGCCGGACGTCGTTTGAAAGAAGCGTTGTTTTTGTCTAAGCTTTGCTGTTATGCCCAAGGGTTTGCCTTGCTGCAAGCCGCGCGTCAGGCGTACGGCTGGGAAATGGATTTGGCGAAAGTGGCGTTGGTTTGGCGGGCCGGTTGTATTGTGCGGGCGCGTATACTAGAAGATATTGCGGCGGTTTATCAAGAACAGCCGGATTTGAAAAACTTGCTGCTGGCGCCTCGCTTTGTGACGGCTTTTGGCAGAGGCCAGCATGAATGGCGGTTGCTGGTGAGCGATGCCGTGGAGAGAGGTCTGGCGGTCCCGGTAATGGGGGCCTCCCTGGCTTACTATGACGGATATCGCCGGGCTTCTTCGCCGGCGAATCTTCTGCAGGCGCAGCGGGATTATTTCGGCGCGCACACCTATGAACGCGTGGATCGCCCAGGATTTTTCCATACGGAATGGTAGCAGACTTTTCGGCTCCATAGCCTCAACGGGTGTACTCTGGTATAATAGTTCCGGAAGGCACCAAAAGAGAGGAAGGCCGAAATGGGAATTAATGTTCTAACAAGTACGCTTCAGTGGCGGCGGCATCGGCAGCAGCGAGTGGCTGTGCTGTTTGACGCAGAAAATATACATTTGGACTTAGCGCGCTTTGCTTTAACAAAAGCGGCGGAGCTGGGAGAGGTTATTCTTTGTCGCGCTTATGCAGACTGGTCGCATCTAGATTTGACGCGCAGTGAATGGCGGAATTTTACCATGGAAAACGGCGTGTCAGTTGTGCATACTCCCGCCGGAACCAGCGGTAAAAATACGGCGGATATTGCCTTGGCGATCGAGGCTATGGAGCTAGTATTCCTAGGCAATGTGCATGCGCTGGTTATCGTTTCGAATGATTCGGACTTTCGCTTTCTGGCGTTGCGGGTGAGGGAAAAAGGGGTGCCGATTTATGGCGCCGGACACATGCAGGTTAAAGAAAGCCTGCGCAGTGCGTATACTGCTTTTTTTGAAGCGCCGGATAAAAAAAGCAAATCCGTAGCGGCGCGGACGGTGCCGGAACTGGCGGGACGCAGCAAGGAACGGCGAGAACTTCGCACGGCGGTAGGCGAGCTGGCAGAGGAAGTGCAGCGGCCCATGGCGCAGATCATCGATATGTATCTGCGTCTCAAGGAAGAAACGAAACAGGATTGGGTAGGGGGATCTGTGCTAGGTCAGCGCCTCAAGGAAGAACAGGAGGATTTTGCTTTGCCCGCCGGGCAGGGCAAGCAACTATCCAAGTTTCTAAAGAAATACCCGCGCCTTTTCCGGCTGGAACGGCAGGGCACCTGTTTTTTGGTGAAAGTGGAATTGGCTAAAGAGAATTGAACGATTAAACAGCCTGCGCTTTGCGGCGCAGGCTGCTCTTATGTTGCTTTTCTTCTAAATTGTATAGTTTGTGGGGAAAAGACTGTAGGGATTTTTCCTGAAGTTACGAATTGGCGTCTAATGCGCTTGTAATTTTGCAAAAAGTACTGTACAATGTAAATTGTTAGATTTTTCCGCCAGAAAAGAGCGGCTGTTTGTAAAGTGAACAGCGCGGCCCAAGAAAGGCGTGAAACGGAGGAAAAGCCATGATCCGTGAAAAACGGAGTAAAGAGAAATTAGAAACGTATTATCGTAAATTTATGGAAGAAGGCGTTATGGACGCCAATGTGCATCCCTATGTGGCGGAATCTTGGCAGAAAAGCCGCGACTGGAAAGTAGGTTCAGCTCGTTTGGAGGGGTTGCCTCGCCTTGGCAAAGAGGAATTTCGTTTGCGCCAGGGGCGTCATCAAGCGGCTATTCAGTATGTAGACGAATATTACCAAACGGTGCGGGAATTTTTCACGAACCACAATCTAAGCCTGCTTCTTTTGGATGAAGAATGCTATGTGCTGCGCAGCTATGCTATGCCTTTTTATCAAATTTCTACGATTGATACCCCAGGCACAAGGCTGTCTCCTAAAGATATCGGCACATCCAGCATTAGCATCGCCTATGAGCACCAAGTTCCCTTTTTGCTCTTCGGACCGGAAATGTGGATTCGGGAATGCCAAAACAGCGATGCTTGTTCGGCGCCGGTCATGGCGGGCGGGCGGATGCAATACATTCTAGCGTTGGTGGCGGCGGATCGCGAGCCGTTGCCGTATGATGCATTAGTGTCTACCGTGCTGGGCTTGAAATACGCCCTGGAAAGCTATTTGCAGGTTCAATATCGCTTGGCGTCGAAAAACGCGATTTTGGATGCAGCTTCTTTTGCGGTGTACCAGATTCAAGCTGGCGGGGAAGTGACCTATGCCAACCGGTTGGGTCAGAGCCGTCTGGGCGAGCTGGGCATTCAGGCCAGAGAAGACGAGCCGCCGAATTTGGAAAATGTCTTGTTGAATTACAAACATACGCCAATTTACAAGGGCTTTCAGGGTATTCCGTCTTACAACAAGGCGGTTACTTGGATTACCAACAGCAAAACGTACGAAGATATTACTACCATTGTGCCAATGGAGCGCGGCGAAGAGCAGGATGTCGGCAGCGTGGTCGCTTTGTCGCTGCCTATCGAAGACTTGCGGACCCTTGTGGCGCACGCAGTAGGTTTCAGCGCCAGATACAATCTGTCCAGCATGGTGGGACAGACGGTGAACTTTACGGCTATGAAAGACCGGGCGGCGCGCTTGGCTCGCAATACGTACCATGTAATGCTGCAAGGCGAGCCTGGTTCCGGCAAGGAACGTTTGGCGCACGGCATGCACCAAGCCAGCCCGCGGGCGGCGGGACCGCTCATTTCCGTAAAATGCGGGGATTTACCGTCAGAGGTATTGGAAAATGAGCTCTTCGGCTTTGGCTCGCCTGAAGGCGACGGACGTCCGGGCAAGCTAGAATTGGCTAACGGCGGCACGCTGTTCTTAGATGAAATTGAAAAAATGCCGATGCAGGTGGCGCAGCGCTTGTTTGCGGCGATGCAAACCGGCGTTTTTCACCGCAACGGGGAAACCATTCCCCGCTCCTTTGATGTACGTCTGATTGCTTCTTGCGACAGCGATCTTAAACGCTTGAGCGAGCGAGGCGCCTTCTTATACGAGTTATACGAAGTCTTGGCGAAACACACCATTCGTATTCCTCCGCTGCGTTTGCGGCGGGAAGATATTCCTCTTATTGCCAGTCATATTATTCAAGAGTTGGCGGAACAGCATCATTTGCCGGAAAAAACGTTCCGCGAAGATGCCATCGAAGCGCTTCTTAATTACGAATGGCCCGGCAATATCAAGCAATTGCAGGTGGCGGTGGAGCATGCTTTCTTCCATACGGAAAGCAATGAAATTCAGCCTGGGGATATCAAAATGGTGACCGAGCCGGCGTTCGGCAACGAGTGGAAAGAAGACCGAGCGGTCTTTGTCAAGGCCTGGCAGACGGCAGGCGGCAATATCAGTCGTTTGGCGAATATGCTGGATGTCAGCCGGGTGACGTTGTACCGGTACCTTAAAAAGTACGGCTTGACCAAGAGCGGCGCCTGAGGGCAATTTTAGAAGCAGAAGCAGGGTTGACAGGAGGAATGTGTCATGGTATCCTCCTGTCAACTCTCTTTTATTTATAAGCAATGGAGGAACGACGTTGAGACTGCGCAGAAAATCATGGATACCGGCAGCGCTGGATAATTTTGGCGATTGGCTGGTGCGTTTTGAAGACGGAGCGACCTATAAGGGGCGATGGGCGGAGGCCTTTGGCAGGGCCGCGCCATTGCATGTGGAAGTGGGCACAGGCAAAGGGCGTTTTGTCAGTCAAATGGCTTTGCGCGACAGCCACGTGAACTATCTGGGGATCGAACGGGAGCTGGAGGTAATTTACTATGCTCTTGAAAAGGCCAAAGAGGCGGAGATTGCTAATTTGCGCCTGATGGAAGCCGATGTGGCTCGTTTGGAGGAGCTCTTTGCGCCGGGAGAAATTGATCGTTTATTTATCAATTTTTGCGACCCCTGGCCGAAAAAGCGCCATGCCAAACGGCGGTTGACACATGTCGACTTTCTGGCGCTGTACCGCCGGGTGGTTAAAAAAGGCGGGGAAATTCATTTTAAGACGGACAATCGAGGGCTTTTTGATTTTTCACTGGAGCAGTTTGCTGAGGCCGGTTTGCCGATGAAAGACGTTACCTTTGATTTGGTTGCCGATGCGCGGCCGGACAATATTATGACGGAATACGAAGAAAAATTTTCAAGCAAAGGCACGCCGATCTGTCGGTGTGTGGTGGTGCTGGAATAGCAAAAAAGCGGACGCTGCTGCGGCCGCTTTTTTGCTATGTTTTGCTATGTAAAGAAAGTATTATTGTAAAATAGACGGCATGCTTGTATTTGAGACAAGGTTTGCGCTCGCCTCGCAAATGCTGGCTAAGGCGGCAGTTTCTTAACTCGCTGCGCTCAAACAGGCGAAACTGTGATCCTTCTCAGCTAGCATTTGCGTCCTGCGGACCGGCTTGCTCCAAAAAGTCTCAAATGCAAGCATTGCCGCCGTTTCCCGCCGTCGTGCCTTTCGGTTCTCATCGTGATTTTTGTTTGAAATTATTCTCTGGCTTTTCTCTGTTCCTCTGCTTACTCTGTGTTCGTTCCCTGCTTTGCTTATGACGGTAAATGTAGGCCTTAGGGCCGGAAGACGCGAGGCTCTGTCTCTGTTATAATAAAAAGAGTATTTTTGGCTTCTTTGAAGGAGGTTGGGCATGAATATAGTGGCTCGCCTTTGGCGTAATCATAATGAGGCGCTGCTGGTAATTTTGCTGCTGCTCCTTACCTTGGGGACGCTGAACGTATTCAGCGCCAGCTTTGTAACGGCCGGGCAGGAAATGAAAGACAGCTACTTCTTTTTTAAACGGCACTTGCTGTCGCTGCTTGTAGGCATTGTTATATTTTTTATTATGGCGAGAGTGAAGTATCAAGGGAAGATGCGTCTTGGCGCGACTTTGTTTTGGGTTGCCTGTATGGTTCTCTTGTTTTTGGTGCATGTTTCCGGCGTCACGGTTAATGGTTCGCGCCGCTGGCTGCGCTTGGCTTCGTTTACGTTGCAGCCTTCGGAGCTGGCCAAGCTTGCGGCTGTTTTTTTGGCGGCGGCGTCCTTGGGAATTCAAACCAGACGAGGGCGTCTGACCACTATTTTTTCTCCCGCCTTGGTGGCGGCGGCGGCTTTGGCTCTGCCCGTGTATTTCCAACCGGATATGGGGACGGCAGCGCTGATTATCGCGTTGCCCTTGGTGATGCATTTAGTGGCCGGCGTCGCCGGCTGGCAATGGCTTGTTTTGCTTTTTCTTGGCGGCCTTGGCGTTACCAAGCTTGTTATGGCCGAAGGTTATCGGGCGGAGAGGATTGCTTCGTGGCTTAACCCCTGGCAGTACGCCCAGGATCAGGGGTATCAGGCGGTGCAGGCTCTTTTGGCGATTGGGTCCGGCGGTATTACCGGTACCGGCCCTGGCCAAGGCATGGGCAAGTTTTTCTATTTGCCGGAAGCGCATACGGATTTTGCTTTCGCCGTTTTTGCCCAGGAATGGGGCTTGGGAGGCGCGTGGTTTTTGATTTTTCTCTTTGTGCTGCTCTTGGTCTATGGAGGGCAGATTGTGCGTAAGGCGCCGGATGCCTTGAGTCAGATGTTGGCGCTAGGCTGTCTGTTATTGGTTGTGGGCCAAGCGGCAGGAAATCTGCTGATGGTACTAGGGGTGCTGCCGGTTATCGGCGTGCCTTTGCCTTTTATCAGCTATGGGGGTACCTCGCTGATTGTGAATATGGCGGCGATGGGCTTGCTGCTGAATATCGGGCGCCAGGTGGTGGCTGCCGAAGGCGCAGCGGAGAGAGAAGAAGAGCAGCCGGAGGCAGAAGGACAAAGCTTGAAAGAGAAAGTGGAGCGCAAACGTCATTTGCGACTAGTGCGGCATTGAAGATAAAGTATGTGAGGAGGCGGCAGCATGTCGAAATTAGCAGTCTTAAAAAAGGCTAAGCAAGAGATATTTCATGTAACGCACCCCTTGGCGGCGGAGGCGAAAGAGGTCCGCAAAGCCTATTTACAGGGTTTGGCGGTGGTGGGTCTGGTGGATAAAGCATTAACGCCGCAGGAAAGCTCTTTTTTGGAGTTGTCCGCTTTAGCTTTGGGGCTGGAAAGTTCAGATCTTCTAGCTGCGCAGGATGCGGCGGAAGCGCTGGAGGGAGAAGGGTTAGCCAAATTACTGAACTTGCTTAGCGGTGAAGACTTGAGCACCGCTTTTTTGATTGAAGCGCATCTGCTGGTGTTTGTCGACGGTGATCCGGTCAATGAAGAAAAGGAAGGCTTGGATTTGCTGGGCGATATGCTGCGTGTGCCGGTGTCGGTGTTTCGGTTTGTGCAGGAATTTGCCCTGGCGGTTCAGCGAAAGCAAGGGAAACAGGCGCAGACTGCCTTAGAGAGCGCTTACAAGAATGGCTTGGATCCGGCTTTCTTGCTCTTGCGGTATTTTTGGCCGGAACTGGCGTACCAGGAAGAAATGGGCGGTTTTGTGGTGCCGGCAGGCGTGGTGCGACGCATTATGCGGCCAACGAAGCTGACCGGGCCAGTGCGCGTGGAAGCTGGCGGCGAGCTGGTCATTGGGGCAGTACCTATTGTGCTGGATGGCCCGGGTGCCGGCTTGACCGTTCAAGGCGGCAGCCTTTCCATGAAAGGGACAACCTTGGAAGCCGGCGGAGTTTGCGAAGCCAGTATGCTGGTGTTGCGTCAATGCCTGCGTATTAAGCTGGAAGGAGTCACCTTTGAAGCCAGAGGCAAAGCGCGGGCTATTTATCAAGAAGGCGGTCTGCTGCATTTGTTTTCCTGCCGCATTTTGGATGGACGAGGCGGAGACGGCGGCGCGATTCATGCGGCGCTGCAAGCATCGGTGCGGCTGAAGGATTGTCAGGTGCGACGCTGCCGGGCCAAGGCAGCCGGCGGAGCTTTGTATATGCTGCGCGGCGCGCAGATGCTGATACAGCATACGGAATTTGAAGACTGCGAAGGACCGGAAGGCGGCGGCGCGATTGCGGTGCAAGGCTCTATGCAGCTTACGCTGGAACATTGCCGTTTTATAGACTGCCGGACGGCCCAGCGCGGCGGTGCGATTTGGAAGGACAATACCGAGCCCATGGAGCAGACTTTTGTGCGGCATTGTCATTTTGAAGATTGCGCTTCGGTGCAGGTGGAAAACGCTGGGGGCGCTTTGGATTTATACTATCTAGGCGCGGCGCCAGTACTGGATTCGTTGAACTTTGTCAATTGCTGGCCGGAAACCGTGCGGCAGCGTTAAGGAGAGAAGCCCATGTATCAATACAGTCTGGAAACGCCGCAAGAAGGCTTTGTGGATATTACCGGGCAAGTGCAGAAAGCGGTGCACGACAGTGGTATAAACGAAGGCACGGCGCTGGTCTTTGTGCCCCACACGACGGCGGCGGTAACCATTAATGAAAACGCCGACCCGGATGTGCTGCACGATTTGCGCTTGGCGCTGACGGAGTTGACGCCAAAACTCCCCTATCGCCACGGCGAGGGAAATTCTCCGGCGCATCTGAAAAGCAGTCTTTTTGGCTGCAGCCAAGTGGCGCCCATTGTCAACGGCAAACTGGCTTTAGGTACCTGGCAGGGGATCTATTTTTGCGAATTTGACGGACCGCGGCGGCGCAACTTCCAGGTCGTCGTACAGGGGCGTTAACGATGTATGTGGCAGTATGCAGCTTAGAATTGTTTATTCCGCAAGCCTCTTCCCGTAAAGATCGTCGCCAGGTGGTAAAAAGCCTGGTAGAGCGGATGCGGGCGCGGACAGGGGCTTCGGTGGCTGAAGTAGGCGGTCAAGAAACCTGGCAGAGGGCGACCTTGGGGGTGGCCATGGTCAGCGGCGAAAAAGCGTTTCTAGATAAGCAGGTTCAGCTGGTGCGCCGTTTGGCGGAAGACCAGACCGAAGCGGAATTGACCTGGTTTACGGTAGAATATTATTGAGGACGGAACACAGAGAAGTTACGGAGCACTAGAATAGTAACAGGAGTAGATGGAGTATAGGGAGGGCTCGAGTGAGGGTTACGGTGACCATGATTATTATAAAATTAAAGGCTGTGAAAATCTTGTTGCAAAGATTTTCACAGCCTTTAATTTTAACTTTGATATGAATTTTGCCCTCAGTCATACCCTCACGAGACTCTCGAGACTCTTGTTCAATCCTTGTTGTTCGGTTTCAGCGCGCGTGCGCCTAGAGCAAAGGCTTTTTGGCAGTCTTCTGGGAAAACCTCGTCGCGCTGCTTGGCTTTGGCGGTTTCGTCCCAGGCGGTGGAGACGTAGTTCGCGTAATTGGGAAATTGGTAGGTGTTATAGACATAAAGCGCTTCCGTAGCGCCGAAGATTTTGGCGAAGTATTTCTCCATGGTCCCTACGGTTTTTGGATAGCCCCATTCGGCGGCTTGTTCTTCTGTTACGTTCATGGTGTAGATAAAACTTACTTTCTTCTTCTTTGTCGCCAGCGAGGAATAGTCTTTGTCGTACACAAGATACTGGAAAAGTGTGCGTTCCATGAAAGAGCGCAGTTCGCCAGTAACATTGCCAAAGTAAATAGGCGAGCCAAGAATGATGGCATCCGCTTTTTCGATTTTTTCTAAAACGGGACTTAAATCATCGTGATAGGCGCATTTTCCATAGCTTTTACCGTCTTTTCGCTTACAGGCGAAACAGCTTATGCAGCCTTTGAAATTGAGGTCGTATAAATGGATGAGCTCGGTTTGCGCCCCCTGCGCAGCGGCTCCTTCTAAGGCTTTATTGAGCAAGGTGGCGGTGTTCCAATTTTTTCGCGGACTGCCGTTGATTGCCAGTACGTACATAGTTAATTCCTTCTTTCTTCTTGTTACTTCTCCTGTTACAATTACTATAGCACAAAGGCATAAATGAACAAGTATGCAGTTTTTTCTGTGTTGGTATAAAAAAGATACTGAGAGGAGAAAGTATGAAGAATCACCAAACCTATGATGTGAAGCTTCCCGGTTTGAACGTCTATGAAACAAAGTGTCCGATTATCTATGCGCTGGACTTAATCGGGCAGAAATGGAAGCTGCCCATTCTTTGGTATCTGTTTCAAAAGGATGTCACAAGATACAATGAGCTGAAGCGCAGCGTCAAGGGAATTACGAACATGATGCTCACCAAATCCTTGCAGGAGCTGGAAGGCCATGGCCTTGTAAAGCGGGTTCAGTATGCGACCATTCCTCCGAAGGTGGAATATTCCTTAACAGCGAGGGGAAGATCCTTGATTCCCGCGTTGGATGCTCTATACGCCTGGGGTCAAGAGCAGCTTGAACTGAATAGGGAGGACGCGATTTTAACGAACCAGAGAACCGGAGTAACCGGCGAAGATGGCTGCGGGCTATGGTAGATATGGAAAAAGATGCTTCCAGGTGTAGCCTGGAGGCATCTTTTTATTGTCGAAGATATAATCAATCATTGCCGCTATAGCCCTCATTCGAGCCCTCCGGTTCTCATCGCGACTCATGTTCAATCCAACTCCGTCGAACCCTCCATCTACTCATTCTACTCCTGTTAAATGTATTCCTCGGCTTCCCTTCTTCATCGGCTTTTGCCCAAAATGGCTTCCGCCCAGGCTAGGCCGCTAGGCGTGGTGGCAAGGCCGCCTTGAGCGGTTTCGCGCAGGGAACAGGGCAGCTGTGCGCCGATACGTCCCATGGTGTCAATGACCTCGTCCGGGGGAATGACGCTGGCGATGTCGGCCAAAGCCAGCTCCGCCGCCGCTAGAGCATTGGCAGCCGCGCCGGCGTTGCGTTTTACGCAAGGCACTTCCACCAGGCCGGCAACTGGATCGCAAACAAGGCCCAGCATGTTTTTTAAAGCAATGGCTACGGCATGACCGACTTGTCGAGGAGAACCACCGAGGGCGTCAACCGCCGCGCCAGCCGCCATGGCTGCCGCGCTGCCGCATTCGGCTTGACAGCCGCCGGTGGCGCCGGCCAAAGTGGCCCGTGAAGCGATGACCAAACCGATGCTGCCGGCGGTAATCAAAGCTTTAGCCAGTTGCGGCCGGGTAAGAGCATGTTCTTCTTGGAGGGTGAAAAGCAGTGCAGGAAGCACGCCGCTGGCTCCAGCGGTAGGGGCCGCCACAATGCGTCCCATAGCGGCATTGGCTTCGCCTACTGCCAAGGCGTACATTAAGGCTTTGCGCAGGGGAGTTCCGGCGCAGGAAGGTGTAGTTTGCTGCAGGCGGCGGCTGTCGCCTCCAACCAGGCCGCCTACGGAACGGACGCCGCTCAAGCCGGTGTCAATGGCGGCGCGCATAACATCCAGCAGCTCGCCGCTGCGTAAGAGCAAGTCTTCTTCGCCGCAGTCCAACTGCCGGCTTTGCTGGCGCAGGCACCAGTCTCCGAAAGACAGGGCATCCTCCTCGGCTTCCATGAGCCAGGTTGTTAACGAAAGTTTTCTTGGCATAGTCAATCCTCCTACGATAAGGGATCGATGCGGCGTACGGCATCGACTAATGATAGGGCGCTTAACGCGTGAAGTACGTTGTCGTTGATGGGTTGATCGGTCTCCAATACCATAAGGGCGGTGGAGCCTTTTTGCTGCCGGGAAACGCGCATGGCGGCGATATTAACATTGTGTTCAAATAGTACGGTAGTAACTTGGGAAATGGCGCCGGGGCGATCCGGATGTACTACCAGCAACGTCGGCAGTTCGCCGCCCATTTCCAGAGCAAAGCCGTCGATATCGGTGATTTGCACGCGGCCGCCGCCGATGGAGCAGCCAGTGACGCAAGAACGCTGGCCGGAAAGACCGGTTAATTCTAAGCGGGCCGTATTCGGATGCGCCTGCTCGCCTAAATCAATGAGCTGAAAGGAAAAATCCAGACCGGCTTCTTTGGCATAGCGAAAAGAATCGGGGATGCGGGCGTCGTCGGGATTCCAGTCTAAAAGACCGGCTACAAGGGCTACATCGGTGCCATGCCCTTTGTGGGTCTGGGCGAAAGAGCCATGTAAGCCGATCATTGCATGAGTGGCCTTTTCTCCCAGCACAAGGCGGGCCAGGCGGCCCAAGCGTACGGCTCCGGCTGTATGAGAGCTGGAAGGACCGATCATGACGGGTCCTAAAACATCAAATAAATTCATGGGGCAACCTCCTTGAAAGTCTCAAATGCAATCATTGCCGCTGTAATCCTTAGTCTTGTCCTCCGATTCTCACCGCGACTCTTGTTAAAGTCAGCTTCTTCGTACCCTCCATTTACTCCCTCTACTCCTGTTCAAAATCCCGTTATTTATGCAAGAGCGTGAGCAGGGCCACCAGCAGCGGCTGGTGGAGCAGGTAAATAGCCAGCGTATGCCGACCAAGCCGCAAAAACCGAGAGTCGCCCGGCGGTTGCAGCAGCAAGGAGCGCCGTTCGGAATATAAGACGCGCCCGGCTAAATGGCCGGCGGCAAACAAGCCATACCAGGGAAACAGCGGATAATAGTCAAGGGTTGTGAATACAGGAGGGGTGACACCGAACGGTAAAAGCCACGGCGTAGAAGCGAACGCAGGTAAGAAGGCGGGCAAGGCCGCTGTACCCGCAGCAAGAGCTGCCACGAAAATAAGAGGCAAACGGCGCAAGCTGGGAGCGGTCAGCATCGAGACGCCTAAAAGGTGCAAAATGCCGAAGCGAACATAGGTGTCGGGGTCCCACCACCAAGTGCCGGCCGATACGGCGGCAGCGGCCAGTAAAATGCGCAGGCCGTGGCGCAAGGACGAGCGGCTGAGGTTGGAAGAAACGCCTGCCAGCAAAATGAAGCTTACTGCGGCAAAAACGCCGGTAAAACGCCAAAAGCCTTGATGATAGTCAATGGGGTATAAAAAAAGATCCCGCAGGTCCACTAAAATATGAAAGAAAATCATGAAGCAAAGCGCCAAGGAGCGCCAAGCGTCAATTTCCCAGATGCGCATAGACACCTTCCTTGTAAAATGCGACAAAAACAGACAACATGTATACAGAATAACATATAGAAGTAGTTGATTTTTAGTTAAATGAATCTTATAATAAAACTAAGGAAAGTGAAACACTTCACGTGAAGGCTTTCACTATAAGGAGACGCAACAAGAGGAAGGAGTGTACGGAATGAAACTACTATTGAGAGTGTTTGCAACGTTGTTTTTCGCCATTATTAGCCCTCTTTACGTTCTCTATCTGTTCGTTAGTTTCCTGCTTTCGCCGGTTATGTATGTTCTTTCCGGGCTAGGACACCTGCTGCGCGGCCATCATGGTCCCAAGCACAGCGTTAAAGAATGCTGAGGAACGGGGCGCGGCTGAAAAAGCGCTCAGACGAAGGCTGAACGGAGTCTCAGAGAAAATGAGGCTCCGTTTTGCATTTACACAGAGCCATTGCGTCGCAAGGGGAAGCAGTGGTAAAATAAAAGGAAAACATGATTTCAGAATAAAGAGGTGTCCCGCATGCTTTCACGCCGCCGCTTTTTGCAGATGTGTGGTGTATCACTAGCCGCTATGGCGGTAGGAGTTCCTGTCGTTGCCGCCGCAGGCTCCATACCGGTTCTTTTGTATCATCGGATTGGAGATTCGGACGACAAGATTACGGCGAAGACGCAACGATTTGTTGAAGATCTTGATTTTTTGCAAAAACAAGGTTTTAACACTATTAGTTTAAAACAATTTGATCAGGCGGTGTCCGGCAAACGGGATCAATTGCCGGAAAATCCTGTGCTGATTACCTTTGACGACGGTTATGCGGATAATTACGAGCATGCGTTTCCAGAACTCCAAAAGAGGGGCATGACGGCAGCATTCTTTATTATCAGCGATTTTGTCGGGCAAGCGGAACGAGTTACTTGGCCGCAGATTCAGGAAATGAAAAAGTACGGCATGGGCATTGGTTCGCATACGCTAAGCCATCGCTTTCTCAATGAACTTCCGGAAAAAGAAGCGATCTTAGAAGTGGAAAAATCAAAATTTCATATAGAAAACTGGCTGGGTTCTCCCGTGCGTTTTATCGCATTTCCTGGGGGTTTTTATACGCCGCCTATTTTGGAAGCGGTAAAAAGCGCCGGTTATTGCGGCGCCTTTTCCGTGCATTACGGGCTTTACCAAGAGGGCGACGTTCCCTATACGATTAAACGCATACCGGTTTTTGCGAAGGATCAACCAATATGGTACATTTTGGCGAAACGGGGTCTGCTGCCGCAGATTCTGCCGGTTTAATGTCGAATATTTCCACCCGCGGGCTTTTGGTCTCGGGTGGTTTTTTACTATACCAGAATTTATAAGTTTTGAGAGTCTGAAACAGAAGGATTAGCAAAGGTTTGTGGATAACGAACCGCGAAATACACGAAAAACGCGAAAGGGTTTATCCGGGCATAGGAACTTTTGTGTAAACGGCGGCATAATTGCATCTGGCTTTCCTCTGTTACTCTGTGAGACGTTCCACTCTAAGGACCCCGTAGCGGTTTTTTTTATAAGGAGGATTTTATGGATGACAAAATGATGCAGCGGTTGCTGGCGGCGGCCTCCGGGCGGGAAGAGGCGGATGTTGTTCTAAAGAATGCGCAAGTCTTCAATGTGTTTACTGGTGAATTCGAAGCGGGCGACGTAGCTCTTTGCGGCGCGTATATTGCCGGTATTGGCGCGTATAAGGGCAAACAGGAGATCGACCTGGCTGGAAGGTATGTTACCCCTGGTTTTATTGACGGGCATATGCATTTGGAAAGCTCGATGGTGACGCCAGGCGAGTTTGCCAGGGCGGTAGTGCCGCAAGGGACGACGGCGGTGGTGGCGGATCCTCATGAAATCGCCAATGTGAGCGGTCTGGCGGGTATTGAATACTTGCTGGAGGCTTCGGAGGGGCTGCCTTGCAGCGTGTATGTAATGCTGCCGTCTTGCGTGCCGGCGACGCACTTGGAGACGGCGGGGGCGAGGCTGGAGGCGGAGGACCTGGCCAAATTGGCAAAGCACCCGAGGGTACTAGGGCTGGGAGAAGTGATGAACTATCCCGCAGTAGTGCAGGGCGAGGCGGCTATGCTGCGCAAACTGCGGCTTTTTGAAGGCAGACCCGTGGACGGCCATGCGCCCGGCTTAAGCGGTTTGGCGCTCAATGCCTATGCGGCGGCAGGCATTCATTCGGATCATGAATGCGCGACAGCGGAGGAAGGGAAAGCACGTTTGGCTCGCGGTCTGCATTTGATGCTGCGCGAAGGCTCGGCGGCGCATAATCTGCTGGATTTGTTACCGGCAGTGACTGCGCAGACGCTGGCGCGCTGCCTTTTTGTCACGGATGACCGTCATCCGACGGATTTATTGCAGCAAGGTCATGTTAATCACTTGGTGCGCCTGGCCGTGGAGGCAGGGCTTAAGCCTGCCTGGGCTTTGCAAATGGCGACCTGGAATGTGGCGCAATATTTTCGCCTGCCTCGGCTGGGGGCGGTGGCGCCAGGGTATCAGGCGGACTTGCTGGTTTTCGAGGACCTGGTTTCTTGGCGGCCTGCTCAGGTGTGGAAGCAAGGCCAATTGGCGGCGGAAAAAGGAAAGCCCTTATTTGCGGTGAAGAAGACAGACGCGGCGGCGGTGCGGCAAACGGTGCGGCTGGCGTTGCTGGAGTCCGCCAATCTGCAGGTGCCAGCGCATGGCGAAAAGGCTCGGGTCATTGACTTAGTGCCGGGGCAAATTGTAACAGGCGGCTGTGAGTTGGCGCTTCCTGTAAAAGAGGGCTGTTTTACGGCAGATGCAGCGCAAGATGTGGTGCGGCTGACCGTTTGGGAACGGCATCAGGGCAGCGGGCGCATTGGCTCTGGTTTTCTGCGCGGTTTGGGACTTCGCAAGGGGGCGCTGGCTTCGACGGTGGCTCATGACTCGCACAATTTGATTGTGGCCGGCGTTAGTGAAGCGGACATGCTGGCTGCGGTCCGGGAAGTGCAGCGTTTAGGCGGTGGTTTGGCGGCCGTGGCGGACGGCGAGGTGCTGGCTTCCTTGGCCTTGCCTCTGGGGGGCTTGCTGGCGGAGCAGCCTTTAGAGGAAGTGCAGCGACAGTTGGAGGCCTTGCATGCGGCGGCCCGCTCGCTAGGCGTGAAAAAAGAGCATGATCCTTTTATGACCTTGGCTTTTTTGAGCTTGCCCGTCATTCCCAGGTGGAAGCTAACCGATCTCGGCTTGGTAGATGTAGATCTTTTTCAGATAGTGCCTGTTTCTCTTGCCGCTGCTGAGTAAGAAAGTATTCCATATTCTTTTGAGGCTCCTGCTTTATTTGTAAAAATAAAGCAGGAGCTTTTTGGTTATAACTGGAATAGTATGAAGAAATTACAGTATGAGAAAATCGATGGAAAGCAAGCATAACAGTCCAGCATTTTGTAGCGGGAGTTGATGGTGTTATGTGGAATCGAATTTCGTATCGGGATAAATTGCTGCTCTGGGTCATGCCTGTGCTGCTCCTGGGTTTGGTTGCCTTGGCCGCTGGCGCCTATTGGTACAGTCACAAAGTGGTGGAGGAAAAACTGACCCAAAGTATGCTGGCGACGGCGGAAAAAGCGGCCGCTGGTCTGGAATTGTGGTGTCGTACGTTAGTAGTGGAACCGGAGACCATTGCAGCGACGCCTGCAGCGAAAGCTATTAACGAAAGCTTTGCACGGATTGATGCACAGAATTTGAATCGAAAGAAATTTTTGCAAGCTCACTATCCGGATCTGTTCTTGGATATTTACGCAGCGAATCGGGAGGGCGTATACCATTCCTTGTATTTGGAAGGAACTGAGGGCCGCATTTATGTCGGCAATGTGTGGAGCCGAGAGTATTTTCAGTCCATTATGGCAGGCGGCGGTACGCAGCTGACGCCGCCGCTGCTTTCAAGGACGACCGGGAAACCAACTATCTTTGCTGTTGCGCCTATTTTGGATGAGAACGACAAACCGCAAGGCTTGGTGGGAGCCGGAATTTCGCTGGGTTATGTAGAAAAAATGGCCCAAAGCATGCGTGTTGGCGAAACTGGCTATGGTATTATTGTTGCGAAAGACGGAACCTTTATTTATCATCCGCGTCATGATTTTATCATGGTTAAGCGCATTAGCGAATTCTCTGATGAAACTATTCAAGAGCTGGGACGGAGGATGCAAAGCGGCGGTTCCGGCGTATATCGTTATGAGTTTGAAGGACAGAAGAAAGTAGTTTTTTATGCTGCCGTGCCTTTTGCCGGCTGGTCTGTGGCTACTACCATTGAAGAAGCGGAGCTTCTGGCGCCGCTGCGGCAGATGCTGCAATTTTTAGTGGGCATTACCACGTTGATTTTGGTAGTTGTCGGTCTTGTTTTGTGGCTGGCGGCTAGGCGCTTGACGCAGCCATTGCGGCAATTGGACCAACAGGCTCGGCGCATTGGAGAAGGAGATTTGGAGACGCCGCTGCTGCGGCTGGATTCGGGAGACGAAGTAGGACGCTTGGCTGCAGCCTTTCGTGATATGGTAGACATGCTGCGGCAGATGGTGAGGGAACTGGCTCAGAAAAACCAGGATCTTGAAGAAGCGCGCAACCGCCTGGAACAAAAGGTCGCGGAAAAGACGCAGGACCTTATGGCGTCGAATGAAGAATTGACGGCCATGAATGAGGCGCTGGAACATGCGAATAGCCGCTTGGAAGAGGAAGTGGAAATTCGTCGTCAGACAGGCGAGCGCCTGCAACTGCGGGAGCGCCAATATTTGGCGGCGATGGATCTAGTGACTCGGCCTGCGAGCGAGAGTAGCCAGTGCTTGGAAATTATTTTGCGCAACGCCTTGGAATTGGTTAACGCACCCAGCGGTTATATTGGTCTTTACGATGTCAAAGCCCATGAATTTGTGCTGCATCATGCCAAGGGCCTGCACGCCCAGCGGATTCAAAAAGCGTTTCCCATGGGGATCGGCATGCAAGGAAAGGTCTACGCGAGCGGAGAGCTTTTATATGTAGAGGATTACCGGACATATCCGAAACGCATCAGCGATACGTATTTGGCCAGTATGACGAACATTATCATGCTGCCACTGAAAAATGGCGCTGACGTATGCGGGGTATTCGCCGCCAGCTGGGAAGATGAGGTACGCCGCATTCATGAAGAAGATGTGGAGACGCTTCGTCAATTTGCCGACTTGGCTTCGGTGATTTTGGAGCGGGTGCAAGCGCAGGAAGTCATTCGCCATATGGCTTTTCATGATTCTCTTACAGGCTTGCCCAATCGAGCGGGGCTGCAAGAGAAACTGCGGGAGGAACTCGTCATCAACAACGAAACAAAGAAAGGCGCTCTTTTCTTTGTTGACATGGATGATTTGAAGGCAATTAATGATAATTTCGGACACTCTAGCGGCGATCATGTAATTATTACCGCCGGAAATATTCTGTGCCGGGTCCTGGGGAAAGACGCATTTGTTTCGCGCTTAGGAGGCGATGAGTTTATCGCGGTGCTCTCCGGCTTAGAAAGGGAAGCGGCCAGCGCTGTAGCCGAACAGGTCATTCGGGAGCTGGGCTGCGAATATGCGGTGGCGGGACGGCAGGTGCATTTATCTGCCAGTTTGGGCGTTGCTTTATACCCGGAAGACGGAGAAACAGAGGAAGAGCTTCTTAAACGGTCGGATAGCGCCATGTACGCCGCTAAACGGGCTGGGAGAAACTGCTGGCGTTTTTATGAAACGGCGTTGTCTGATGAAGCGTATGAGCGGATGGCTCTGACTAATAGCTTGCGCCGGGCCTTGGAAAACAAAGAGCTGTTCTTACAGTACCAGCCGCAGCTTGATTTGACTTCAGGACGCGTAAGTGGTTTTGAAGCGTTGCTGCGCTGGCGAAGTGAAGAGCATGGATTTGTTTCGCCTGCCAAGTTTATACCTATTGCCGAAGAATGCGGCTTGATTTTGCCGATTGGCGCCTGGGTGTTGGAGGAAGCGGCGCATTTTGCGAAGCGGTTGGCAGCGAGAGGTTTTGGAGAGGTTCATATCGCGGTCAATATATCGCCGAAGCAGCTGTTGGCTGCGGATTTTGTGAAACAGGTACAGGATATCTTGACTCGTGAAGAGGTTGCGATGGAGCAAATTGTGTTGGAAGTGACCGAAGGAATCATGATCGAATCGATGGAAGAAAGTATCGGCAAACTATGGGAACTCCGGAAAATGGGGCTGCTTCTGGCTTTGGATGATTTTGGCACAGGCTATTCTTCGTTAACTTATCTGAAGCATCTGCCGATCAACATTCTAAAGATGGATAAATCGTTTATTAATGTCGAAGAAATGGAAGGAACCCAGGAAGAAATGATTGCTTCCATTATCTCTTTAGGCCATACGTTAGGCATGGTTTTAGTGGCGGAGGGCGTGGAAACCGAGGTGCAGAAAGAGGTATTAAAGCGGCGCGGCTGCGACTGTTTGCAAGGGTATATTTTCAGTCGCCCCGTAGATGCCGAAGAAGCTTTAAAATTTTTAATGTAAAATATTGCCATGGAAGTTATTTTCAAAGAAGAAATAAAGGTACATCGCCGATAATAGTCAATAAGGATTTCTATATTGACGCATAAGGAGGCGAAACCATGAATGTTTCTTCAGTAACAAGCAATTGGTGGCAATATCTGCAGCGGTTGCAGAATAGCGCTACTGCCAATCAGGAGACCGCTACGCAAACCACTACTACCACTACAGAAACAAAATCTCGGTATGAAGGTCAGGACAGTGAGACGGCTGCGGCATTCTTCAGCGGGCTCATGAGTCAAGGATTAGTGCCAGTAAGTGGGAGTACTAGTTCGGATACGGCCGAAAGCAGCAGTGATAACACTTCGAAGTTGGAAGCTGTTTTATCTTCCTTTCTCGACAAAGTAAAAAACGGTACCGTAACCGATGACGATTTGACAGCGTTGCAGAGCGCTTTGAATGATTCCAGCGATGCCGTAGAAGAGGCTGCAGCACCACCGCCGCCTCCGCCGCCGCAACATGTCAATAGAGATGAACTGTCGGCCTTGCAAAGTCTGCTGGCCAGTCTAAGTGATTCTAGAGAAGAGATCGATGCGGCAGCGGCTGTAGCAGGAACGTCGGCTTCATCAACCGATTCGTCGACAACGTCGACTGACGCAGCTGAGACAACCGCATCAGATACGACGAGCAGTTCGTTCAGCTTGGCTTCGTTCTTGCAAAAGGTGGAAGACGGAACCGTTACTACCGATGATTTGAATGAATTGGCGGATATGCTCCAAGAGATCGAAGCCGAGAGCCAAGCGGCCTTTATGCCGCCGCCTCCTCCGCCGCCGATGCAAGTGGCGGCCAGCGCCTATGATACCAATCAAAGCTACAGCGTAGCCAGCACGGACAGCACTACCGCTGCGCAGAGCGTATAGAAAAAGGCTTACGAAACGCAGAGTAACAGAGTAAGCAGAGGAAAACAGAGGGCATAATAAAGAGGCTGTGACAAAATGAGGAATCATTTTGTCCACAGCCTCTTTATTATGCTTTTTCGCTATACCAGGATTTATAAACGAACCGCGAAATACACGAAAGACGCGAAAGAGTTTAATATTTTGTACCCACAAACCCTCACTCTACTCACTCTACTCCTGTTCGATTTTCCGTTACTTCACTCCTACGCGCAGCAAGAGCGAGGCCAGGCGAGGCCCCAGGAAGGGAACACGTTCGGCGTCAGCCAAAGTCAGGCCGCCGCAAGCAAGGAGGATAGCGGCATACAAGACTGTCGCTAAGAGAATCAGCGGGAGCAGTAGCCAAGCGATTGGAATGTTATAGGGCAGTAAAAAGACGAATGCCTCGTAGATTGCGGCGGACATGAGCAGCGTAGCCAGGATGGTTTTGCCCAGTTCCGCCCAATCCGTGCGAAAACCGGTGTGGCGGGAAATCCAATAGTAGTTGAGCAGGGCGGCAACGCCGAAATCCGCATTCGTAGCCCAGGCGGCGCCGCAAATGCCTAGCGAAGGAATGGCTGTGAGCACATAGTTAAGGACGATCTTTACTACGGCGGCCAGGCCCATGTTGACTACAGGCAGTGTAGGGCGGCCCAAACCCTGAAGAACGCCGGTAGTGACTTGATGTACGCCCAACAGGTATACGCCGAAGGCCAGCACCTGAATGACGTCTCCCGCTTGCGGCGCGCCATAGACAACAGTCGCTACCGGTACCGCTAATACGTACAAAGCGCCGGAAGCGGGGAAAATAACGAGATTCGTCATGCGCATGGCTGTGGTAATGCGTTCTTGCACTTCGTGTTTTTGACCCAGGGAGGCCACGGCGGAGACGGACGGTACAATACTAGTAGCTAAGGCGGCGGTCATCATCGTAGCTAGATTTACCAAAGGAACGCCCATGCCGGTAAGATAGCCAAACAGTTCAGTAGCTTGAGTGATGCTGTAACCAGCCGCTTCCAGACGAACCGGTACGATGAGCAAATCCAAGTTGGCAACGACAGGCAGCATTAAGCTGGCTAAGGACACCGGTAAAGCTAATTTGAAAAGGCGCTTAAACAGTCGCCCTAAGGATTCTGTTGGTTGTGCGGTCGGCGTAGCTGCTTCCCCAATCGATTTTTCCTGTCGGCGTAAGCGAGCGTAATAGTAGAGTAGCACCGCCAAGCCGGCAGCGGCGCCGGCAGCGGCGCCTAAGCTGGCGCCGCCGGCGGCGAAAGCAAGGCCTTGGGGCAGCAGCAGGCTGGCAAAAAAAAGCATGGCCATAACTCGAAAAAGCTGTTCGACTATTTGTGAGACTGCTGTAGGAGTCATGTATTGCCAGCCTTGCAGATAACCGCGCAAGCCGGCAATGAGGGTGACCAGAAAGACGGCTGGGGATAAGGCTAAAAGAGAATAATAAGCGCGGCCGTCACGAATAAAGCCAGCGTCAATCAGCCATGCGGCGCCCCAGTACATCGCCAAGCTTAAAATGAGACCGGTGGCGGTGAGAAAGCAAAAAGACGCTCGGAAAAGCTGCCTCCGTCCCAGGATGTCGTTTTTGGCGATTTTTTCGGCAGTAAGGATGGAAATAGCCACAGGAATACCTGCGGTGGAAAGGCTCAGAGCCAACAGATACAGGGGAAAAGCCATTTGATAGAGGCCGATTCCTTCGCCGCCGAGGACCCGAGAAAGAATAATCCAGTTGAGAGAACCGATGACTTTAACAACCATGCCTGCGGCGGTAAGGATCAAAGTACCCTTAAGAAGTCGGTTGCTGGTACTTTTTTCTTGTGTCATGAAGTGCAATCATCCTTTTTGGAAGTCGTTTGAACGAAAGTTCTTTTGTATAGGTAACCTGCAAAAAGCAGTGTCTAGCTATGCTATATATATAAAACCATGTTTTGGGCGTAATAGGAAGTCTTTTTTTTGTTTTAGAGGTTGACGCGATAAAAAGGATGAAGTAATATAAAAACAATGATAGTGAGAATCAATATCAAAATCAATTTAAATAAGGCAACAAGGTGTTATTAGAACAAGAAAAACGAGTTAAAGGAGGAAAAAAAGATGTCAGTCATGGTTATCGGGGGAGATTACTTAGGGGTAATCGAAAAAAATCTTTACTCTTTGGGAGTTACGAAGCTAGTTCATATCGATGGACGTAAGGCAATAAAAAAAAGTCGCTTAAACATTCCCAAACAAATTTCCTGTGTCTTGGTTTTTACAGACTATGTGAACCATAATATCGTCAAAATTGTTAAAGACGCGGCGAAGACACAAGGGATTCCCTCTTTTTTTACGAAACGTTCCTGGGGAGCTATGGAAGCGGCTTCTATGCATGATGAATTGCTAAAGCTGCAAGGGGCGAATTGAATTGCGAAGGAGGCTTATGACATGTCCTTATGGATTCATACGGATTGGCGCGAAGCGGTAGTGCAGATTCACGGCTTTGTGAAACCAGAGCATGTAGAGGAGTTTCGGCAGCGCTTGCTGGCGTGCGTGGCCCAGGGATATCGACGCATTGTTTTGCATGCAGAGCAGATGGTGTCGGCTGAATGCGAAGCGATGCTAGATGAAGTGGATCATCAACTGATTTGGCTTGGAGGCGCTTTGATTCGGGCATGGGAGGAGCCGGAGCTTGCATAAGCCGAAAAAAAGAGAATGCTACGATCTGATGAAGAAAGTCTTTGAACTTCGTTTCATGAGGGCATGATACGGAGTTTATTTTATTTGCAGAGGAGTAAGGAACATGAAAAAAATTGCAGTAATTTATTGGAGCGGTACCGGGAATACGCAAGCTATGGCGCAGGCTGTGGCAGCTGGGGCCAAGCACGAGGGGGCGGATGTATTTCTTTTGGAAGCGATGGTGGCATCGGTGGCCGACGTTGCCTCCGCCGATGCGGTGGCGTTCGGGTGCCCGTCTATGGGGGCGGAAGAATTAGAAGAAACGATAATGGAGCCCTTGGTAGCCGAATGTGAATCGGCGCTTTCCGGCAAACCATTAGCGTTGTTTGGCTCTTATGGTTGGGGAAATGGAGAATGGATGCAAGAATGGGAAAGTCGTATGCAAAAAGCAGGTGCGCAAATGGTAGCGGCAGGATTGATTGTTAATGGCGCCCCGGATACAACTTCTTTAGCGCAATGTGAGGCGTTGGGAAGGCAATTGCGCTAACATCAGATATAGTACTGGCAGCGTTATTCCTATCAAGGAATAACGCTTTTTTCTTTGCTTCTATGCTACAATAAAAAAACAGTGTATAAAGGCGGAGGAAAAGATATTGAGTAGTGTGACACGCTTGCAGGGGTTGGCGTTGTTGTTGGCAACAGCGGTGCTGTGGAGTACCAGCGGTATAGGAATAAAATGGGTGTCTTGGCATCCGCTGGCCATTGCCGGAGCGCGCAGCGGGATTGCGGCTATCGTGGTTTGGGCGGCGTTTCGTAAGACGGAGCTATATTGGAACCGGTCGTTAGTTATCGGCGGCATTGCCAATGCGCTTACGGTGCTTCTTTTCGTGTCCGCTACCAAGCTGACAACGGCAGCTAACGCTATTTTATTACAGTATACATATCCAGTCTTTGTTGCCGTGCTGGGAATGATGTTTTTGCAGGAGAAGCCATGTCGGGCGGATTGGCTGACTATGGGAACTATCTGCGCCGGCATGGTGCTGTTTTTTCAGGAACAGATGTCACCGGGGCGTTTGGAGGGCAATATACTGGCTATTGGCAGCGGCGTGACCATGGCTGTAATGGTGGTGGCGCTGCGCAGCCAGAAAGAAGGATCTCCCTGGGGGGCGGTGCTATTGGGCAACGTGCTGGCTGCGGTATGCGGCTTGCCTTTTTTCTTTGACGGCGGACCCGGGGAGGAAGGCTGGCTGGTGCTAATCGCCTTAGGGGTGGTGCAGCTTGGCTTATCCCATGTGTTATATTCTATAGCAATTAAGCAGGTAACCGCGTTAGAGGCATCTATTGTTACCATGGTAGAGCCCTTGCTCAATCCAATCTGGGTGTTTTTGCTCTTAGGAGAGCAGCCTGGCATTTGGGCATTGTGGGGAGGCGGCGTTATTTTGACAGCAATGGCGGTGCGCTACGTCCTGCCGGAGTTGAGGCGGCGCATCGGTTGATTGAAATAAAGGATTTCTAGGGCGTGCATGGTGCACGCCTTTTTATGTTGTTGCTTTTCTAAAGAATGCGCTTGAAAAATCAGAATAAATTTTATTCAAGAAAGGATTTGTAAAAATAAAGCGAATTAATATATAGATATAGATTTTTCTTGAAAACAGCTTTTGCAAACCGGGAGGGCACTTGTGTGAGCAAAAAGTGGTGGCTCCTGCCAGGGCGGGTTTGGCAGGGGCTGAGTATGCGTAAAAAACTGGGCTTGGTCTTTGCAGTTTTGACGGTAGCGCCCTTGCTGTTGACCACTTTTTTGACATGGCAATCCTATGGAACGGCTATGCGGGAAACGGTAGTGGAGCGGAATCGGCAACTGGCGGAACAGATAGGTTCTGACCTGGAGTGGGTCTTTGCGGAAAAGATGCGCTTACTGCGGATGATGGCCAAAACCGCTGCTATTCGGTCCATGGATGCGGAGCGTCAAAATGAAGCGCTCCGTCAAATGGTGCGGCAGTATCCGGACATACAACTAGCCGTGGTGGCGGACGCGCAGGGACGGCAAGTGGCGCGTTGGGACGGACGGATGGAAGAGGCCCGGAATATTTCCTATTGGGACCGGTACTACTATACAGAGGTATTGAGTACGGGAAGTACTGCTATTTCCGATGTGCTGCTGGCGAAAAGTACGCAGAAGATGGGGATTGTTGTAGCAGAACCCATTATGGCAGACGAGCGTATTGTAGGAGTATTGATTGTCAATATCGAGCTTCGCGCCTTATTGAATCGCATCGGAGCGACGATCGTAGGAGATTCCGGCTATGCCTATGTGGTAAACCGCTATGGACGCATGATTATGCATCCTGACTTGGGGTTGCTTGCAGAAGGAGTGGATGCATCTGCGCTGCGGCCCGTGCAGGAAGTGCTGGCGGAACATAACGGTTCCTTGGAATATGAGGATGTACAGGGTACTACGTTGTTGGCCAGCTATCGTTTTGTGCCGACGACTCGCATGGGGGTTGTTGTGCAGCAGCCGTTGCAAGAGGCGATGGAGCCGGTTGCCGTATTAAAATGGGTAGTCTTGGTGATTGCCTTGCTTTCATCCGCTTTAGCGGCGGCAGGAGCGCTCGAATTGGCGCGTACCATGGCTAAGCCGCTGGTGCGTATTTCTGAGGCTACCCGCCGTTTGGCCGCAGGTGATTTGAGTTTTCGCCTGCCGGTAACAAGCAAGGATGAAATCGGACAATTGGCGGCTAATTTCAACGACATGACAGAGCAGCTATTGCATCGTGACGAGGCTTTGAGTCATGTTCAGGGGGAATTAGAACGGAAAGTAGCGCTGCGCACGCGAGAGCTGCAAGCATTAAATGAAGAATTGCGTCGTATTTCCCGGGCCGACGGCTTGACCGGCTTGGCCAACCGGCGCTATTTTGACGAATTTCTGCAGCGTGAATGGTTGCGGGCTAGACGCAATCAGGAATGTCTGGCTTTAATCATGATCGATGTGGATGAGTTTAAAAGCTACAATGATTATTATGGGCATTTGCAGGGGGACGATTGCTTGCGCCGCATCGGGGCGGCGTTAGTGCAGACTGTCAAGCGCAGCAGCGACTTGGTGGCTCGCTATGGCGGTGAGGAGTTTGCCGTGGTTTTACCGGCCACCTCGGAAAAAGGCGCATTGGAACTGGCTGTGCAGATTCAGCAGGCCGTGGCCTCTGCCTGCATTCGTCATGAACGCTCTCATAGCGGGGAATTTATTACTGTCAGTATGGGGATCGCTACATTTACACCGCAAGGAGACGATACCTATAGAGAACTTGTGGCCGTAGCGGACCAGGCACTGTACCAGGCCAAGCGGCAGGGGCGAAATTGTATTTGCCTCGGGAGCCACTAAGCGATGGACGAACAAGAGAACCGGAGTCACGGGAGGGTACAAATGAGGGGACGGGATTTTTAACAGGAGTATAGGGAGTAGAGTGAGGGCAACGGAGGGATAGGATTAAACCGGAGAATCGGAGAACCGGAGGGACCGATTGAGGGCTGCGGTGGCGGTCATTTTGGTTCAGGGGGACGGTTCTGTTGAACCAAAAGAGGCTGTAATCGTTCACATAATGAACGACTGCAGCCTCTTTTTTGCTGAAATTTATAGCTCGTACTTCTCGTAACCCTCCTACGTGCCCTCTGGTTCTCACCGCGACTCTTGTTCAAACCCAATCGTACCCTCCCGTTACTCCTTTTACTCTTGTTTAATTTCCGTTCCTCTTCTTCCCCTCAGCAGCGATACTACAAATTGCTTCAGCCTGGCGAAAGGATGATGGGTTTCCAGATGCAAGAAGATAATGGGAATGATGATCAGCGTAAAGACGGTTGACGACAGCAGGCCGCCGATGAGCACCCAGGCCATGCTGACACGGGTCTCCGAGCCGGCGGTCATGGCCAGCGCCGTGGGAAGCATGCCGACTACCATGGTCAAGGTGGTCATGAATATGGGCTTGAGCCGGGTTTTGCCGGCTTCGATGAGAGCGTCCTTGGCGGTGAAGCCTCGTTCCATTAGGGTCAAGGTGTAGTCTAAGAGCAAGGTGCCGTTTTTGGCGACAAGACCGTCCATAACCAAAATACCGATGAGCGAATAGAGATTAATGGTATTGCGGGTAAAAGCCAGAAACAGCAACGAACCGATCATGCCCAAGGGCAGGGAGAACATGCGGATAAAGGGCGTAGACAGCGATTCGTAGAGGACGGCCAGCAGCATATACACCAGCAGCAGCGAGAGGAAGAGGGCTTGCGCCATCTCGCCGAAGGTAGTCTTCATGTTATCGGCCTGACCAGTAAAGCGGTAGGTGACGCCGTTTCCCAGTTCCTTAGGCGTCAGCTGCCGACTGATGTCGTTGAGCACTTCCTGAAGCGGCCGGTCAGTGATGTTGGCGGCGATGTTGATGGACTCTTGTTTGTCAACGCGGCGTAGCATAACGGGCCCTACGCCGTCTTCGATGCGGGCCACGTCGCTGAGACGAACAAGCCCTTTGCCGCCTTGCACAGGGATGGAGCGGATGTCAGAGGCGCGGAAGCCGTCGCTGCCGGCCAAGCGGACGTAGATTTTGGTATCTTGGCCGTTGTTGTTAGGATCATTGACGAAGTAACCGGCTTGGATGCCGGAAATGGCGCCGTTAAAGACGGAATTGACGTCATTGACGGTCGTATTGTAGAAGCGCAGTCGCTCGCGGTCCGGCAGAATGCGCATTTCAGGCGCTCCTTCGCTGTAGGAACTGCGGACATCCTTGATGCCGTTGACTTGGCCTAGCAGCTCTTGTGTGTGGTAGGAGGCTTTGACAAGGTTATCCAGGCTGCTGCCGCGCAGCTCGATCTGTACGGGAGAACTGTTGCCGCCCCCGCCAGTGCCTGTGCCGCCGGAAACGCCAGCGATGGAAGACTGAGTTTCGCTGACTTGAACGATGGCTTCCGGGTATTTACTGCGCAGCTCTTTGCGTACTTGGTCCGTGATCTGCCAGACCGTTCGGCTGCGATCCTGGCGATCTGCAAGACGCACGCTGACACTGCCGTAGTTGCCGGCGGGAGAGCCGACATTAGAAAGGTAGTGAGTGATTTCAGGGATGGTATCCAGGTAGGCTTCGACAACGGCTAGGCGCTGGTTGGTCTGGTCGATATTCTGGCCAGTGGGAAACTGCATGTTGACTCGGAAACTGCCTTCATCGGTTTTCGGCATGTATTCAGCGCCGATGACTCCCAAGGGAACAAGGGAGACTGTAAAAACAAACAAAACCAGGATGGCGGTCAATATGGTTTTAGGGCGTTCTAAGCTGCGGCGCAGCGTTTTTTCGTAAAAGCTGATGACTTTGGCTTCCCAGCGGTCCAGGCGTTCCCAAATGCGTCCTGTAGGTTCTTTCAGGCCATGGCGGAAGAGGCGAGAGGCCATCATGGGCGTTAAAGTGAAGGAGATGAACAGCGAGCAAAGGGTGGCGAAGACGATGGTCAAGCCGAACTGGCGGAAGTATTGCCCGGTCATGCCGTTCATAAAAGCAATAGGCATAAAGACTACGACGTCGCACAGGGTAATGGCGATGGCGGCCATGCCGATTTCCGTACGGCCATCCTCGGCGGCCTGAAAGGAATCCTTTTTCATAGCCAAATGCCTATGGATGTTTTCCAGGACGACAATGGAATCATCCACCAGGATTCCGATGCAAAGCGCCATGCCCATGAGGGACATCATGTTGAAGGTAAAGCCGGCGATGTACATGACGAAGAAGGTAGAAATGAGCGAGGTGGGAATGGCTACCAGTACGGCGACGGTAGAGCGCCAGCCTCGCAAGAAGAAGTACAGTACAAGGCTGGTGGTGATCAGGCCTTCGATTAAAGCTTCCAAGGTATTGGTTAGTGAGTTTTCTACAAAACGCGACGAGTCGGTGACCATGACGAAACGGTAGTCGGGGTATTCCTTTTCCAGCGACTTCAATTGTTCTTTAGCGGCTTTGGCGGTGTCGACCAAATTGGCGTCGCTGTTCTTATATACCGCCAGGGAAATAACATCCTGGCCGTCCGTGCGGGCATAGCGGGTAACTCGGGCGTCCTGTTCCCTGACGGTGGCCAGGCTGCTCAAAGGAATACTGACGCCAGCGTTATTGCTGACATGAATGCGGGATAGTTCCTCCGGGGTTGCGTACTGCGCCATCAGGCGAACGCTGGTTTCTTGGCGGTCGTTAAATACGGAGCCGGCAGGGGTGAGGAGATTTTCCTGCTCGATGCGTTTGGCGATTTGCGACAGGGAAATGTTGAAAAAGTTGAGTTTGTCCTTTTGAATTTCCACGGCGACTTCCTTGTCGCGGCCGCCAAAAAGCTGCACGTCGGAAACGCCGCCAGCGCGCTGCATGCGTTCCAGGAATACATCGTTGGCCAGACTGTAGATATCGGCCAAGGGCTTATCAGCGATGACGGAGATTTCCATGATCGGCGCCGCGTTGACGTCGCGCTTCATGACCACCGGCTGGTTAATGCCTGTAGGAAGGCGATTCAGCGCGGAATTGACATATTCCGAGGCGTTGATGGCGGCGGTGTCGGTATTGGTCCAAAACTCAAACTCTAAAATGATCTGCGCCTTTTCCGGGCGGGACACAGAGGTCATGTGCTTGAGGTTGGACAGACCGGAAAGAGAGTTTTCCAAGGGTTTGATGACGGTCTGCTCAATCTCCTCCGTGCCGGCGCCGGGATAGTTGACCGTAACGGTGACGTAAGGGATGTTGAGGGCCGGCAGAAGTTCTACGCCGATGCGCCAGAAACTGAACAGGCCCAGCACGACTAAGAGCATAACAATCATGGAAATGCCGATAGGCTTTTGAATGGAAAAGCGGGTCAAATTCATGACGCGTCACCTGCCGCATTGAGAGTCACTGGGTGAGGCGAGATTACCATATCCGGGCGTAGGCGGGAGAGGTTGGAAACAGCAATATTGTCTCCTGCCTGCAAACCCTGCAGGATTTCGATTTGACTATCACCGCGCGCGCCTACTTGAACGGTGCGTTGCTCAATCTTATTGTTTGCAGCAATGACAAATACATAGGTTTGGCCATTTTTTTCCAAAAGGGCTTCTTTAGGAATAACCAAAACTTGTTGGCGCAAAGGCAACTGTAAAACCACGCGGGAAAAGAGGCCGCCGCGCAGAGTGGCTGGTAAAGGCGGCAAAAGAGAAATACGCAGGGAAAAAGCCAAAGTTTGCGTGTCGATGGACGGGCTGATATAGGTAATGGTTCCCGGCAGTGTTTGGCCCAGCGCTTCTAGCTGTACTTGTACCGGCATGCCCAGCGCAAGGGCTGCTAAGTCGCCTTCGGCCACTTGGCAGTCTACATACATTTGACTGGTGTCAACAATGCTCAGCAGCTTTTGGCCTGCAGCTGCTAGATTGCCCACTTCCGCCTGGCGATAGCCGATGGTGCCGGAGCGGGGGGGCTCGCAGCAGCAGATCCGAACGCTGCTTTTCCATGGCCTGCACGGTATGCTGCGCTTTTTGCGCTGCCGCCTGGGAGGACTGAATGGAGGCGGCCAGACCATTTTGCATTTGGTTGGCCAAGGCGTCTAGAGCCCCTTTGGCGTCAGCGGTTTGCTGCTGGATGGATTCCATCTGCTCCAGAGAAATGCCGCCCACTTTGTAGAGGCGCTGGGAGCGCTGTTCGGTGGCGACAGCCTTGCGGTAATCCGCCTGGGATTTTTCGTAGTTGGCATAAAAAGAGGCTTGGGTCGTAACAGAGTCGGCGGCGGCTTGACTATAGGCCGCCTGGTTCTGGGCGATCGAAATATCAGCATCCTGGGTGTCTTGAACGAGTAAAACATCTCCTTCCGAAACTTGCTGCCCCAGTTCCACATTGACAGCCAGAATGCGTCCTTGGTATTTGGCGGCTAAGTCGACTTGGGAGAGGGGGACCGTTTGTCCGGTTAGGGAAATGCGCTTATAAAGGTCGGCGCGGCCGATGGTAAGCATATCAACGGTGGTTTGCTGTTTGCCGCTGGTGTCGCGCGACGTGTCTTTGACGGTAAGCAGGTAAATTCCTCCGGCCAAGACTAGCAACAACAGAAAAAAACCAAGACCCTTTTGGGCCTGCTTGTTTGTATGTAAGATTGTTTTTAATTTTGCTAAGTTCATGGGGATTGCGTCTCCTCTCCGATAACTGTCGCTTTTATCATAGCACTGAATAAGGATGCAACCAATAAGCTGCTTAGAGAACTAAAGGCGCAAGGGGTAAAATAGTGCTGGAGATTATTGGCAGATTGTTGATTTTACGATTATCTTACCACAAAAACGTGACGGTTTTGTGACAATGACGGCTAGAGAAATGAAATACCAAGAGCGAGGCTTGAACAAGAGCCGTGGTGAGAATAGGAGGATGTGAATGAGGGAGGAAACGGTATACAGAGGAATACGGGCGGAAGAATGAAAAAACGGTCCAATTACCGGCAAACCGGCAAATGGACCGTTTTCATTCTATAAAGAAAATGGTATTAGACCTTGAATTCGTGTACTCTGGCGGAAAGCTGTTCGGCCAGCTGGGCCAGTTCGCGTCCGGCGGAGGCTACCTCGTCCATCGAAGAAGTTTGTTCTTCCATGGCAGCGGTTACTTGCTGAATTTCGCGGTTGATATGCTGTGTGGCTGTATCGATTTGCGCGGCCGAATCGACGATGCTTTGGGAACCCTTGGCGGTTTCGTCGACGGCGCGGCTGATTTCTTGCATTTCTGTGGCCAAGTTTTCAATAGAAGCGACAATTTGGGAGAATTGCCTGCCTGCGGCATCGACGCTGTTGGCTCCATCCAGAAGAACGGAACCGGCGCTATTGGTGGTAGCAAGCGCTTGGACCATACTGCGTTCGTTTTCTGCAATCAACTCGCCAATATTACCGGCGGCTTTGGCGCTGTCTTCGGCCAGTTTGCGCACTTCTTCGGCGACAACGGCAAAGCCCCGTCCCGCTTCGCCGGCTCGAGCCGCCTCAATTGCGGCGTTTAAGGCCAGAAGGTTGGTCTGGTCGGCAATGGCGGTAATGACGCCGACAATTTCCGCGATCTTCTTAGAGCCTTCTTCCAGGTGGGTCATGGTTTGCTTGACTGCTTCCGAATTTTGGGCGGCGTCTTGGATTTTATGTACTGCTTCCCGAACGGCGGCGCCGCCGTCTTCAGCCGTCTTGGCGGCTGCGGCCGCTTCTTGAGCCAGGTTTTCTACGGTAGCCGAAACCTCCTGGGTGCTGGCCGAAATTTCTTGAATGGCTGCGGACGTCTTTTCTACGTGCTGCTGCTGGCCTTTTGCTGCTTCGGCGACAATGGACAGAGACGCTGTAATTTGCTGGGCTGCTTCAGCGCATTGGGCTTCGTTGGCGGTCAATTCTTCCGCCGCCGAGGCTACTTGATCAGCGGAAGTGATGGAGGTGCTGACCAAATGGCGCAGCTTTCCTTGCATGCCGTTAAAAGAATGCGTTAGTTGTCCTATTTCATCTTGCCCTTCGATGGCTAGGTCTTTGCCGGATAAATCGCCTGCGGCTACATCGCCGGCGCGGCGGGTGACAGCCTGCAGGGAAGCAGAGATATGGCCTGCCAGCCAGAAGGAAAAGCAAGCGCCGCAGAAAAGGGCGGCCAGGGAAAAGCCAAGCAGCAGCCAGCGGCTGCTGGAAGTCATGGCCTCGGCTCGTTCTTTAGCGATAAGAGCGCTTTGCTCAGCATGCTCGTTTAAGGTGAGCAGCAGTTCGTTGGCCTTGTCCATATTGGGCTGCGCTTGGGAGAAATAAATGGACCAAGCGGCTCCGTTTTGCCCTGCATTCCGCAGCTCAAAAGCGCTCTTGCGGGCAGCGACGGCTTTTTGGTTGGCTTCTTTGGCTTGAGCCAGCAAGTTCCGGTCTTCCGGGCCGAGGTCAACTTTTTCCAAACGGCTGATAAGCTCTGTCCGGGTTTGTGAATATTTCTCCGCTTTTTTTAGTAAATCCGTCTGCTGTTCTTGGTTTAAAGGCGCCAGCAAATAGGTAGTGATCGATACTTCAATGCCGCGAGTATAGGTGCGAATGGCGTTGACCAGGGACGCTTGCTGCATTTCATTTTTATGTAACGATTCTAGTTCTGCTGTCAGTTGGTTTGTTACGTAGAGACCTACGGCGCTGCTTAAAAGCAGAAACAGCCCGAGCAGGCCGGCGACGCTAAGAACTTTTAAGCGTATGTTCCAATTACGGAAAGCTGACATAGTTAAACACCTCCTGGCGTGAAGCCAATTTAATGAATATCGGGTAACGAGAGCAGACTGTCAACTACTTTTTCGTCAAATTGGCTGCCGCGTCCCTGTTGGATAATAGAAAGAGCCTGTTCCTTTGGCATCGCCGGACGGTAGACTCGATGGGCGGTAAGCGCTTCGAAGACATCGGCTACGCTGAGAATGCGCGCCAAAAGCGGGATGTCATCGCCGCTGCGCTGGGTAGGATAGCCGCTGCCGTTCATCCATTCGTGATGGTAGAGGACATAGTCGGCGAGATGTGCAAAGCGGTTTACCTTGCAAAGTACGTCGTAACCAATGCGCGGGTGTTCCTGAATTTGCAGGCGTTCCGCTTCGGTAAGACGGCCTGGCTTGAGCAGGACGGACTCGGGGATGCCAATTTTTCCGATGTCGTGCAAAAGAGCGGCCGTGGAAAGATCATCCAGCTTGTTTGAAGGTAAGCCCAACTGTTGTCCCAGCTTAAGGGCGATGGAGCAGGTGTTGGCCGAATGGCGTCCAGTATAGGCGTCGCGTTTTTCAATGAGTTCCGCAAAAGCAAAAATGGTTTGCGTAAAGGTAGTTTCGTTATCTTGCTGCAAGGTCAAGGTAGCCGTAGTGTCCAGATCCACCTCAAGCACATAAGCGATTTCGCCGTTGACGGCAAAGACGGGAATGGCTGTTTGCTCCAGCCGGACCAAGCGTTGGTCTTCTGTGAAATTCAACTTTTCTTGCGTTTCTACACGGCCGCTGGCGAAAGCTTGGGCGACGGCGCACTGCGGGCAGCGCGAGGTGCGTCCAATCCATTCGTAGCAATGTCTGGCATAAGCCTCTGGAGGCGTCGGGCCATTGCTGCGAACCGAGGCTGGGTTGCGGTATAGTATGTAATAGTTGCGGTCGATTTTTGAGACCGGACAGGGAAATTGATCAAGAAGGCTTTCCGGTACGGGAAGCGGTAAAGACATAAAAGAAGGGGGCATAAGCATCTCTCCTGCTACAATGAGTAGAACGATTTTAAAAAATGTTGAAAAAAGAAGCTCGTATTGTGTGCCACAATAAGAGCTTCGTAGAGTGTAGATTAGTAAATATATGTTCAGTATAGCATACATAGGATGATTGAACTAGAAAAGAGAGCCTCAAACACAAAAGAAGTATTATTCTGAATTGCGAAAAATTAATTATTCATAACGCAAAGCGTCGATGGGGTCTAGGAGCGCGGCTTTTCTGGCGGGATAAATGCCGAAAAACAGTCCAATTACGACAGTAATGCCGAAGGAGGCGCCGATGGAGAGTGGCGAAATGACGGTTTGCCAGCCGAAGACGGAGGTAATGGCGTAAGCGGCGCCGATGCCGAGAACGATGCCTACCAAACCGCCGCTGACGCTGACCACCATGGCTTCGATGAGAAACTGCAGCAGGATGTTGCTGAAGGTGGCGCCGATGGCTTTGCGGATGCCGATCTCCCGGGTGCGTTCGGTGACGGATACCAGCATGATATTCATAATGCCGATGCCGCCGACCAAGAGGGAGATGGCGGCAATGGCGCCTAAGAAGATGGTCATGGTGCCGGTGGTTTCCTGCATCGTGCTCATCAGCGCTGTCAAGTTACGGACGGAAAAATCATTTTCCGCTGTCGCCGCCAAGTGATGGCGGGAGCGCAAGAGGGTTGTAATGTCTTCTTGGGCCTTGTCTAATAAATCTTCACGTTCCATTTGTACGCTGATCGAGTGAATATACGTAATGCCCAGCAGGCGTTCCTGGGCGGTTGTGATGGGGATGATGGCAATATCATCTTGATCTTGCCCCATGGAGGATTGGCCTTTGGCGTCTAGGACGCCGATGACGCGGAAGGGCGCCTTGTCAATTCGAATCATTTTGCCAACGGCGGAAGCGTTGCCAAAGAGATTAGTGGCAACCGTATTACCCAGCACCACCACCCGGGCGCGGTCATTTTCGTCACGGCTGCTGATAAAGGAGCCGGCAGCCAGAGTATAGCTGCGGATGGCCTGTTGGTCCGGCGTCGTTCCCTGTACCGAGGTTTTCCAGTTTTGATTGCCATAGACCAGCTGGTAGGAGGAACTGACTGCGGGAGCTAGGTTGGAGATGCCGCTGACTGATTTGCCGATGGCTTTGGCATCCGTATAGGTGAGGGTGATATTGGAGCCGGCCGCCTGGCGGACGCCGCCGCCGGCGGAAGAGCTGGCGCCAGGCATGACGACAAGCAGATTACTGCCCAGGCTGGAAATAGACGATTGAACTTTCTGCTGCACTCCCAGACCGATGGAAATCATGGCGATAACGGCGCCGACGCCGATGATGATGCCCAGCATGGTCAGGGCGGTGCGCAGTTTATTGGCGATCAGGCCTTCCCAGGCGATAAGTATGCTTTCCCAAAACATGCCTAGGCCTCCTCTTCGCGTTGTGAGTCTTGCACTATTTGACCGTCGCGCATTTGTATGGTGCGCAGCGCATAGGCGGCGATATCCGGCTCGTGGGTAACCATGATCAATGTACGGCCATGCCGGTGCAACGCGGTAAAAATATCCATAATTTCCAAGCTGGATTTGGTATCTAAGTTGCCAGTGGGCTCGTCGGCGATGAGAATGGGAGGATCGTTGACAAGGGCCCGGGCGATGGCCACCCGCTGCCGCTGGCCGCCGGAGAGCTCATTGGGCCGATGATGCATGCGGTCTCCCAGGCCGACTTTTTCCAGATGCTGCGCTGCGCGCTCCAGCCGTTCTTTTTTTGGCATATTGGCATATACCAAGGGTAAAGCAACATTTTGCAGGGCCGACATGCGCGGCAGCAAATTAAAATTCTGGAAAACAAAGCCTAATTTGGCGTTGCGCACAGCGGCCAAAGCGGATTCGTCCAAAGTAGCTACCTCCTTGCCTTCCAATTGGTAAGAACCGCTCGTCGGGCGGTCTAGGCAGCCGACAATATTCATTAGAGTGGACTTGCCGGAACCGGAAGAGCCGATAATCGCGACAAATTCGCCGCTGTCAATACCTAGGGTGACATGGTTTAGGGCATGGACTGCGGTATCGCCCATGTGGTATGTTTTGGTGATGTCCTTTAAAACAATAATGCTCATGGCGTGCTCCTTAAAGGCGAGGCGGCGGCCCTTGGTTGCTGCTCGCTGTTTTGGCTTTGGCCGTGGGCAGGATTACTTGCGCTCCTTCGTCCAAACCGCTGCTGATTTCTACTTTTTCATCATTGCTTAAGCCGGTTTCTACGGTGACATTGATGGCTTTACCGTCTTGCAGCACCTGTAATGTTTTGCGGCCGCCTTCTTCTTTAATTGCACCGGTAGGTACGGCCAGCACCTGATCCCGTTTGGAAATCAGAATGCTTACTCTGGCGGTCATTGTCGGGAAGAGCAGGCCGTCAGAGGAGTTAATGTCTACATATACCGGATAATAAATGACATTGGAGGTGGTAGTGGCGCTGCGGGAAATATTGCTTACTACGCCAGTGAAAGTTCGATTAGGGTACGCGTCTACGGTGAAGCTTACTTGTTGGCCGTTTTGCACCTTACCGATGTCGGTTTCATCCACCATAACCTTGATCTGCATTTTAGACATATCGGCAATGGTCATGATGACCTGCGGCGTGGATATACCTTGAGCGACCGTTTGGCCTTCCGGAGTGGGTTTGCCAACGACCAGCCCGGTAATGGGGGAGGTAATAACATAGTAGCCGAGCTGCGAAGCGTAGTTGTCGTAATTGGCTTTGGCTACAAGGTAATTGGTGCGGTCCGCGTCGAGCTGTTGTTCCGATTCGCCGCCCCCTGCGGCGAGCTGGCGGCTGCGGGCGTAAATGGATTCGTAGTTGGCAAGCTGCGCCCGGTATTGGGCTACTTGCGCCTGGAGGCTGCTGTCGTCGAGAACGACGAGCACCTGTCCGGCGGTGACCCAGTCATTTTCTTTTACTCGCAGTTCTCGGATGAGGCCGGTTACGCGCGAAGAAATATCGACCGAGTTCACGGCGGAAATGGTGCCTGTAGCAGACACTACGCTCTGAATGGTTTCGCGGCCGACGGTTGTTGTGTTGATACTGGGAACAGAGGCCGCCTTTTGGCGCGCTTGATACCACCAGGCGCCGCCTGCTGCAAAAACGAGAATGAGGGCCAGGGCAATATATTTTTTAGGAACGGCGTGAAGCGGATTTTTAATGATGGCCACCTCCTGCTAAAATAACCGCATCGCGGCAAGGTACTTATGTATATCTTGAATTATGAATTTTCATTGTTACAATTTTGTGTCTGTTCTGTGTCGGTCCTCTGATATTTCGCGTTAAGCCTCTGAGATGGTTGATTTTGCCTGTTGAGAACCGTATGCTAAATAAGAGAAGTCACAAAAGGAGCGTTGCCATATGGAACGAACCATCTTAGTAGTGGATGATGAAGAGCGGATGCGCAAGTTAATCGGAGATTTTTTGCGGCGCGAAGGCTATCAAATAGTGGAAGCCGGCGATGGCCGGCAGGCTCTGGAACGGTTGAGTACGGAAAGAGTGGACTTGGTTATTTTGGATGTCATGATGCCGGAGCAGGACGGCTGGACCGTGTGTCGGGAGCTTCGCCGCACCAGCGACATTCCGGTGATCATGCTGACGGCGCGCAGCGAGGAGATGGACCAGCTCTTTGCGTTTGAATTGGGAGCGGATGAATATGTGACCAAGCCCTTCAGCCCCAAAATTTTGACGGCCCGCGTTAATGCGCTGTTTCGACGCCTAGATGGCGGCGGACGGGCTATGCTGCCTGGAGGTCTTAGTATTGACGCGGCGGCCAGGCAGGTATTTATTGACGGACAGCCGCTGGAACTGAGCCCGAAGGAATATGAGCTGCTCAGCTATTTAGTAGAACATCGGGGCAAGGCGCTCAGCCGTCAGCAGATATTGAACCAGGTTTGGAACTACGACTACTATGGAGACTTGCGTACCGTAGATACCCATATTACCCGTTTGCGGGGCAAACTGGGCGATCAAGCTGCGCTGGTGCAGACCATTCGCGGCTATGGCTATCGTTTTGAGGGGGAACGCTGATGGTTTCCATACGCACGAAACTCTTTGTTTCGCTGTTGGCACTGGTCTCTTTCTTTGGCATTCTCGTTTGGGTTGTCATTGATTTTGGCCTGGAGCGTTACTACCTGTGGCAGAAAGAGTCGGTTCTTCTAGTCAGCAGCCGGGCGGTGGCGGACCAATATGACGGTGACCCGGAACGCATTGAATTGGAGCTAGAGCGTCTGGCGAGCACCTTGGGCGCTGGCGTCGTCATTTTGGACAAGGATAAAAATGTAAAATACACTTCCTTTGGTCCCCTGCGCGTGCGGCGCATGACGGGAAGCATAGGTTCCAGCGCCAACGAGCAACTGCATGGACCGCCTAAGCATATTGATAAAGATCGACATTGGGTGGATGAACACACCGTAGTGGAAACACAGCAGGACTTAGATCTAAAGATTGACTTTCTCGTATGGCGTCATTGGCTGTCTAACGGCGATTCGTTTATTGTGCGGCAGCCGCTCGCGCCTGTTTCGGAAAGCGCCAATTTGGCGGCTCAGTTTATGCTTTTTGCCGGCTTCATTGCGCTTTTGGCGGGAAGCTGCTGGGCCTTCCTCTTTGCCCGGCGTTTTACGGCGCCCATTTTGGAACTGAATCGTATTGCCCAGAGCATGGCTAAACTCGATTTTTCCCAAAAGTGGACAACACAGCGCCGCGATGAGCTGGGAGAACTGGGGAGCAGCATTAATCACTTGTCAAAACAGTTGGGAGAAGCCATGGATCGATTGCAGGAGCAAAACCGTCAACTACAAGAAGATGTGGAAAAAGAACGACGCTTGGACCGGATGCGCAAGGATTTCGTTTCGGCCGTGTCCCATGAGTTAAAGACGCCGCTGGCTTTGATTATGGGCTATGCCGAGGGCCTGCAGGAACATGTGGTTATTGACGAAGAAAGTCAGCGTTACTACTGTTCGGTCATTGCCGATGAGGCGCAGAAGATGGATAAGCTGGTCAAAAGCTTGCTGAATTTGTCGCAACTGGAAAGCGGCGCAGGGCATCTGCAGTGGGAGGAATTTGATTTAGCCGGTTTGGCGGTGGATGTGGCTCAGAAATATAAAGCCTTGTTAGCGGAAAAAGAGATTGCTTTGACTGTGGATGCGGCAACGCCTTGCTTTGTGTATGGCGACGTGCTGGGAGCCGAGCAAATCATAACCAATTTCCTTACGAACGCTTTTTCTCATGCCGATGGCGAGCGCAAAGTCCGCCTTTGGCTGGAGCTGGCGGAGCGTCATTGGCGGCTCCGTGTGGAAAACACGGGGAAGTCCATTCCTGAAGATAGCTTGGACAAAATTTGGACCAGCTTTTACAAGGTAGATAAGGCCCGCACCCGTCAATACGGCGGCCATGGCCTGGGCTTGTCCATTGTCCGCGCCATCCAGGAAGCCCATGGCAATGCCTTCGGTGCAGAGAACACGCCGTCTGGAGTGCTCTTCTGGGCTGATTTCGACGAAATCGAGCAGATACCTGCCAAAAAAGAGATTTCTTTCAAGGGAGAATAGGCGTAAAACAGCTCCGCGGCGTTGGTTAACGCTGCGGAGCTGTTTGCTCATTCGAGCTCGTTGATTACTCTCTTGGCTGTTCGGATTTTCGTATGCCCTAACCCCTGTTAGCGGATAAAGTTGGTGAAGATTTTCTTTTCTGCCGCTGGCGGCGGAACCAGTTTCTTAGCTGCATCCAACGATTTGAGCAGCCAGGCCATGTTGCGGCCGAGAACGTGCAGCAGTTGCAGGCCTTCTTCATCCTGCAGCACTTCGCCGGGCGTTGTGCCATGAGCGATGTTCCAATAATTGGAGCCTGGCAGCAGCATTTCGGAGTAGGTAATATAGTGGTTTAAGGCGTCAAAGGTGCTGCTGCCGCCGCTGCGGCGTACGGCGACAACGCTGGCGCCTACCTTGTGGCGCAGCAAACCGCCGTTGACGCCGGCCACATAGAAGGCTCGATCCAAAAAGCATTTCATGGTGGCGCCGATGCCGGCGTAATGAACTGGCGAACCCAAGAGAATGCCGTCGGCTTCCTTCATTTTTTGAATCCAAGTATTGAGCTCATCCCCAGGCAAAACGCATTTCTCGTTTTTGTTTCTGGCGCAGCCGTTACAGGCCGTACAGCCCCGGAGACTGCTGCTTCCGACCTGGACGATTTCAAACTCGATGCCGGCGGCGGTGAGCTCTTGGCCTACAACCTGCAAGGAATGAAATGTGTTTCCCTCTTTGTGAGGGCTGCCGTTAAAGGCGACTACTTTCATGAGAAAACCTCCTTAGCCGGCCTTTTTGGAAAGACCTGGCGTTTTCTTTTTTATAGTCTTACTTTATAATAAGAAGATGTGAGTCGCAAGAACGCACTTTTTGGTGACCTAAGGAGGTAGAGGTAACATGGGAACGTTAATTTACTTCGCCGCGGTGACGGTGATGTTGTATTTGGGAGAATGGCTGGGCAGCCGGGGCGGGCAATTAGCTCTGCGTATGGCGATGAACCGGGAAGAGGCTTCCTGGCGGCCGATATTAGTGCGCGCGGCGATGAGCGCACCGCCTCTATCCACTTTTGAACGGGGCTTATTTATTGTGTTGATTATGGCGGTTCTTTTCGCCATGCCGTCCGATACCTTAATCGAAAGGGTATTTCTCTTTTTCTTCTGCGGTTTGGCGTATTCGCTGCTGCAGCTGGGCTTCAGCCTGCTCAAGGGTTATTGGGCCGTGAAAGACGCCGGCGACAACATGACCGAAGAAGAGCAGCGCTATTATGCCACACAGATGGTCATGGAGCGGGGTATGCAGGCGATCGAGGAAGAAAAGAAAAAGGAAAAACTGGAAAAACCAGCCAAAGAAGAATAGCCAAGGCCGCGCTAAAAGCGCGGTTCTTTTTTACGTAAGGGACGATTACGGAACCGAGAAAAGCCGGAGAGATTGAACAAGAGAAACAGAGTCGCGGGAGGGTACGACAGAGAAAACGGGGGACGGTTTTTACAGGAGTAGAGGGAGTAGAGGGAGGGCTCGACAGGGGTGCAAAAATTACACAAAGGTATTGGTTTTTAGCTTTTAAATTTTGGCCAACGGTTATAACCGATGATAGGATTGTTAGAATTGAGGTTGGTTATGTATTCGATTTCCTTCTGATTAACTTCTTTATCATCAGCTATTTCTGATTCCCAAAGGATCTCTCTACGTATAGTAAAGTCTCTTCGTTGTTCTCTGGTAAAATCTTTTTCGATTAATTTTGCGTTTGCACTGCCGAAATAGTTAATATTATCGGTTAGATCTTTGCCCACATATATCTTGCTATTCGGGTAAGTGATTTTATATATGATTTTCATTTTGATATACCTCTTCAATAAGTTTTATATTAATAATACTTTCGTAATTTCATAATTCCTGTTTTCTAATGTTTAGATTATAAAAACAGTAGAATTTTTGTACCCTCCATTTACTCCCTCTACTCCTGTTCATCAATATTTCTGCAGGGATGGTGCGGAACCATGTCGAAAAACAGCAGAGAAAGCAAAGGAGGCGGGCGCATGCAGGATGACGGATTCCGTTACTTGTCGAGAAATTTCATTTGCCTTTGGGCGGCGAATTTTCTCTATTTCGGCAGTTTTTATCTGCTGCTGCCTACCTTATCTCCATATGCGGCCGCCTTGGGAGCTTCGACTTTTCAAGTAGGCCTGGTGATGGGCTTTTTTACGTTTGCATCGGTTACGATTCGGCCGCAATGCGGCGTAATGGCAGGAACCTATGGCAGGCGGCCGGTGATGCTGGCAGGGGTCGGCTTTTTTTCTTTGGTGTTTTTTCTTTATGCCGTAGTGGATGACGTATATGTTTTGTATGCGGTGCGGGCTTTGCACGGGTTGGGGCATGCCGCTTTTTTGGCGGCTGCCGCCGCGTATATCGCCGATTTGGCGCCGGTAGAACGGCGGGGCGAAGTCATTGGCTATTACAGCCTTTCTAATATTATCTCCATGGCGGTGTTTCCGGCAGTAGGCGTTGCCTGGATGAAATACAGCCAAGACGACTTTGCCGGTCTGGTTTGGGGCGGCGGTGCGATTGCCTTGGTGGCCTGGGCTTTTGTGGCGGGCCTGCAAGAATGTTCTACCCAGGAGTCGCGCCGTCCCGGCGCTTCCTTGCGGCAGGTGGCTGTTCGTACAGAGGTCTGGGCGTCCTCTTTGGCTTTATGGAGCGGCGCCTTGTGTTACGGCGTGGTTATTACCTTCTTGCCGCTTTTTGCGCCGTCCCGGGGCATTGAAGATTTTGGTGTTTTTTTCAGCGTCTATGCGGTCAGTACCGTGGTCAGCCGAGCGGTGGCAGGCAAGCTGTCCGACCGAATTGGGCGCAAAAAAGTCATTGTGCCCTTTATGCTGGTTATGGCGGCGGCGATGATCTTTTTGGCGCAAGTGACCAGCGCGTGGGAACTAGCCGTAGCTGGCGCGCTTTTTGGCTTTGGTTTGGGGGCTTACTTTCCTGTGCTTAACGCCTTGGTAGTGGATCATACGCCGCTGCGCGATCGGGGGACGGCGCTGGGCTTTTTTACGTCCTTCATGGATGTAGGCATTGCCAGCGGCGCTGTGGTGCTGGGTTTTGCCGGAGAATATCTGGGGTATGACGCCATGTTTTTCTGGGGGGCGGGGATTCTGTTTTTGACGGTTTTTGTGTTTGCCAATGCGGTAAAAAGTGAGAGGAAGTGAAATGATGAAAGCATATAAGCGATCTGTTTGTCCTTACGATTGTCCGGATGCCTGTTCTCTTTTGGTAGAGGTGGAAGACGGGCGGGCGCTGCGGGTGACAGGGGAACCGCAGCATCCGATTACGCAGGGGAAACTCTGCCCTAAAATGCGGGATTATTCTGCGACTGTATATTCGCCGGAGCGGGTTTTGACGCCCTTGCTGCGCACTGGCGTTAAAGGGAGCGGAACATTTACACCGATTTCTTGGGAAGAGGCGATAGCGCGCATTGCCGAGCAGTGGCGCAGCTTAGTTGAAGAATATGGCGGCGAAGCCATTTTGCCTTTTTCCTACGCCGGGACAATGGGGGTGGTGCAGCGCAACGCCGGACATGCTTTCTTTCATCGCTTGGGGGCGTCGCAATTGGAGCGTACCCTATGTTCACCGGCCAAGGATTACGGTTGGCGGGCCATCATGGGAGGCGCCAAAGGGATGCGGGTGCAGGAGACGGCCCATAGTGATTTGATTGTCATTTGGGGCGCTAACGCCGCGGCTACGTCTGTGCATTTTCTTCATTTTGTCCAAAAGGCTAAAAAAAAGGGTGCCAAGGTTTGGCTGATCGATACGTATGAGACGCCGACGGCGGTGGTGGCGGATCGGGTTATTCAGGTGCAGCCTGGCAGCGACGCCGCCTTGGCTTTGGGGATGGTGCGGCTGTTTGATGAAGCAGGCTTAACCGATGAAGCCTTTTTAGAAAATCATGTTCAAGGGTATGAGAAGCTGCGCCAGGAGGTGCTGCCGGACTATACGCCGGACAAGGTGGCGGCTTTAACTGGTGTGACGCCTCAAGAACAACTGGAACTGGCGCAGGCTTTAGGGCGGGCTAAAGCGCCTTTAATCCGCATGGGCAGCGGCATGACGCGCTATGGCAACGGCGCCATGACCATCAGGGCTATTCTTTGCGTGCCTGCCTGGCTGGGCGCCTGGCGGCATTTGGGCGGCGGCGCTTATGGCGATCTCAGCACAGGAGCTGCTATTGATAAGGACGTAGTTCTGAGGCCGGACCTTTTAAACCCGGCGACGCGCAGCATCAACATTAATCAGTTGGGAGACGCTTTGACCCAAGCGGAGCCGCCAGTTCGTTCCTTATACGTCTATCACTGCAATCCTGCGGCGGTGGTGGCGGACCAAAACAAGGTGCTGGCTGGTTTGCGGCGAGACGATTTGTTTACGGTGGTACATGAGCGGTTTTTGACGGATACCGCTCTTTTTGCGGATATTGTGCTGCCAGCGACGACTTCGCTGGAGCAGGACGATTTGTTTACCTGTTATGGGCATTACTTTGTACAGCGTTCGCCGGCGGCTATTGCGCCGGTAGGCGAAGCAAAATCCAACTGGGATGTTTTTCGACTCCTTGCGGAAGCCATGGGCTTTGCCGACCTGTATGAAAAAACAGCGGCGCAGATGGTGGACGCCGTTTTGGACCGCCCCACCCCTTGGCTGGAAGCGGCGGGTGTGGAAAAAATTCGTCAAGGAGACTTTGTGGAGCTGCCAGTGGCGGAAGATTATAAGCTGCAATATCTTACTCCCTCCGGAAAAATCGAAGTGTGGAACCCTCTGGAACAAGAACCGTTGCCTCGCTGGCTGCCGCCTCATGGCGGCGAGGGCGATTTATGGCTGATGACGGCGCCAAGCTTATACGGACTTAATTCATCTTTTCGAGAGCAGCCGCGCTTGATGCAGCTGCGGGGGGCGATGAGCCTTTTGATGCATCCGGCGGATGCTGCGAAACGAAAGCTGCAGGACGGGGCCTTAGTGGAAGTTTGGAATGCGCGGGGGCGGGTGCTGTTTACATTGGCGGTGACGGAAAAAGCGCAGCCCGGCGTGGTGGTGGCCGAAGGCGTGTGGAAGCTGGCGGATGCAGCTGGCGCTAACACGGTGAACGCCTTGACTTCGCAACGACTGACTGATCGGGCGGCGGGAAGCACATTCTACGATACAAGGGTCTTTGTACGCCAAGGCCCGTAACTAACTACGCTATGTGCGGGAGGTGAAACTGCTGCAAGCGTGAAAGCCCAAAAAGAGCGCTCAGATGCAATTTTGCATCTGAGCGCTCTTTTTTGCTACAGCAGAATTTATAAAACGAACCGCGAAATACACGAAAAACGCGAAAGGGGTTTGTGAATCAAAATTATATCATACTGTTTTTTCTCTGTCGTACCCTCCCGTGACTCCGATTCTCCTGTTCAATCCAATCCCGTCGAGCCCTCACTCTACTCCTGTTCCTTATCTCATTCTCCTATAAATAGCTGAACAGCAGCATGATATTGAGAGCGCTCACAATAGCGCCTACCAGCAGCAACAGCCACTTGGTGGTTGGGCGGTTGGCGTAGTCGCCCATTACCTTTTTGGAAGAAGTTAGGTAGATCTGCAGAAAAATGGTCCAGGGAAGCTGGATGCTCAACAGCATCTGGGAGTAAATAAGTCCTTGGAAAGGATCAGAGACGAAGAAAATGACGATTAGCGCCGCGATCAGGGTGAGCAAAATACCAGCGCGGGTTTGGTTGCTGGCGGTGTCATAGGCTTCGCCGAAGACGCCGGCGAAAATGGAGCCTCCTGCCATGCCGGCGGTGATGCTCGATGAAAAACCCGCAAAGAGCAAGGCTGCTGCAAAGACGATGGCGGCGTGGCCGCCTAAGAGCGGCTCTAACATAACCTGCGCCTGCTCGAGAGCGTCAACCGCGACCCCTGCCTGGAAAAACGTGGTTGCAGCTACTAGGATCATGGCGCTGTTAATGGCCCAACCTAAGATCATGGAAAACAGCGTGTCCAGAAATTCAAAACGTAGTTGTTTGCGAATAATTACCGGATTTTCTAGGTTCCATTGCCGGCTTTGAATGATCTCGGAATGTAAAAAAAGGTTGTGCGGCATAACTACCGCGCCGAGGACGCTCATGACGACCGGCAGGGAGCCTTCGGGAATGGCGGGAGTGACCCAGCCGGCAGCGGCGCTGGACCAGGCAATGTCTACCAGGCTGAGCTCAAAGAGAAAAGACAGACCGATAATGGAAACAAAGCCGATAATCCACTTTTCCAGCCGCCGGTAAGAGTTGGTGCCCAGCATGAATAAAACTCCAAGGGTGGAGAGTATCGCGCCGTCGCGGATACTGAGACCGAAGAGCATATTCAAAGCGATGGCTGCACCTAGTATTTCCGCCATAGCCGTAGAAATGGCCGCCAATACGGCGGAAGAAAGAAGCGGACGGGATAGCCAGGAAGGCAGATGCTTAGTCGCCGCTTCAGAGAGGCATAGGCCTGTGGCAATGCCTAAATGGGCGACGTTGTGCTGCAGCAGGATGAGCATAATCGTGGACAGTGTGACCATCCAGAGCAGCAAGTAGCCGTATTCAGCGCCGGCGGCGACGTTAGAAGCCCAGTTGCCGGGGTCGATAAAACCAACGGTGACTAGAATTCCTGGGCCTAGATAGCGCAGCAGCTCGCGGGCGTGCTGCAGGGATGTGCGTGAAAATGATTTGTTCATCGAAATACCTCGAATTTTAAACAGTAGATTCGTTTGCTTTTTCTGCTGGAGCAGTTTCTTGGTCTGTACTTAAGGCTTGGTTTTGCCCGGAAAGCAGCAAAAAGACGTTTTCGCCAATGCGTATCTTGCTTTTAAAAGGGAGCAGCACTTTTAAGTGCGGTACAGCCTTGTACCAGTGCTGGCTGGAGGGCCGTTGATAATACGTGCCGTTTTTGGATTTTAGGTCTTCCAGCAGTATCGGCGAGCCTTCACCTAAGTTAGGCAGGAGGCGGGCATGGACCTTGGAAACCTGGGGATCGTCCAGCAGTATTTGAGCGGCCTGCGGATCTCGGCCCAAGGCCAGTCCTTCCAAGGGTAGCAGCCAAGGCGGCTTCTGATTATCCGGCACTAGAAGCTGTACTTGAATAGATATAGGCAGTTCAGGCGCTTTGGCCTGTATCGGAGAGGGAGAAGGGATATTGCTGAACGCCGTCGCGGCGGGATCTTCCGGTGGTGTTGGCAGAGGCGGCGTGGCTGTGAAGACCTCAGCCATTTCCTCGTCCAATTCCTCCGCTGCTTGCGGCTCTTCTCCGGGCTGCGAATCATCTAAAGCCGGAAAGACAAAAAGCGGCGGCAAAAGTGTCATGCCCAGCGCCCAAAGCCAATAAGGCCGCTTATAGAGCACCTTGGCTAAACGGTAGAAGAGATAGGGCGCGAAGAACGGATAGCTTATGGGCAAAAACAAGCCCAACGCCAGCCAGGGAGACAGCTCCAGCTGACGGCAAAGAAGCACCAGAGCGTACCCTGGCAGCAGCTGCGGCACCCAGTCTGCTTCCGGGTTGAATTTTAAGGATAAGCGGTACAACAACCAAGACTGAAAAAAATAAGCGCCAACAAAGGTAACGGAGGAACCATAAAATACAAGCTGGAAATAATCGCTTTCTTCCATGGAAGCTTTCCTCCTGTCAAGATCAGTCTTTTAAGGTACAACGTATCTTTATGTTTATTGAATATACTTTTGCAATTCTACACAGGACTACGTTTCCCTGCTCTGGGAGGGAGTGCCAACAGGTGTATTTTATAAAAAAAGTCGCGCTCGTTTTGGCGCAACTTTGCAAATATACTAGAATTTATAAGTTTTGAGAGTCTGAAATAGGAGGAATGGCGGGGGATAACGAACCGCGAAATACGCGAAAGGGGTGGCAAGCCTAGGAGCTTCTGCAAAAGCGGCGACATAACTGTATTTGAGACAAGATTTTTTTAGCTTTTTTGGCGCAACTTGTTCCGTTGTACGTAAATCCAGCCAGTCAGCAGTAAAAAGAGTAGTGCCGTCGCCCAAAAGACGGAACGGGAGCCTAAGGTGATGGCGAGAAAGCCGCCTGCCACCGGTCCGATCATATTGCCGACGAGGGCGGCGGAGCTTGTGACGCCGAAGGCTAGACCGCGCTGATCCGGGGGGATGAGCTGATACGCCAGGGCGTTGACCGTGGGCAGCATGGCGCCCATGAAGAGACCGCCTAGAGCTCGGGCCAGGCCTAAAGAAAGTACGCTTCCTGCCAGACCTTGCAAAGCAAAAGAGAACGCGCTCAGAATGCTGGCGATCAGCAGCGTTGCTTCGTAGCGCCAATATTGGCTGAGGCGGCCCATGGCGGCGGAGGAAATGGCGCTGGCCAAAGCGGCGGCTGCTACAACCGCGCCGACGGCGCTGGCTACATAGGCTGGGTCTACGGCGAGGCGCTGCACATACAAAGGCAGAATGGGGGAAATGACCTGAATTGCAAATTGAATGAGAAACATGATCACTAGCATGGCTCGCAGGCCGGGAATGGCGACCATAGCGCGAATTTGCCTGCCTATGGAAGGGCGATTGGCTGTGCTTTGCGGCTGGAAGTCTTCTTGCACGCCTAAATGAATGATGATGAGAGACAAGATGGATAAGGCGGCAAAAGACATAAAGGATTCCGAATAGCCAAGGGTATCGGCGATAAAACCTCCAAAAAGAGGACCAAAGGCGGCCCCGGCAATCATGGCGGTTTGATATACGCTCATGGTAAAATCAATGTGTTCTTTAGGCGTGATGCTGGTGACCAAAGCTAGTACCGCCGCGGTAAAGCCGCCGAAAACTCCCTGCAAGGCTCGCAGTACCAGCATTTCATAGACGGAGCTGGCGTAGGCCATGGCCAGCATGACCAGAAAAAAAGCGACAGTTACGCGCTCTAGCATGAGCTTGCGGCCTTTGCGATCTGCGTAGGCGCCCCAATGGGGGCCGGAAATGGCGGCAAATAGCGGTGCGATGCCTAAAAGAAGTCCGGCCCACCATTCTTGGGCGGCCGGGTCGCTGATTCCTAATTGCTCTACATATAAAGGGAGAAAGGCTAAGACGCCAGTAATGGCTCCCATGCCACTGAACTGGGCGAACCAAAGGGCGGCTAGATTCTTTTTCCACTGAGGCCAGGCGAAAAACATAGTAATACCTCCAGGCAGGGCTTGATCTTTCGTTAGTATAGCAGACAAAAGACGGTCTGTCGCGGCAAGAACAAAAAGCCCAAGCAGGGAAGACGCTCTTAGAGGGAGAATATTATAAAGGTTAGACAACTTTTCAAAAGACATAGGAGAGAAACAGTGCATGGTAGAACGTGAACGAAGATATAGAAGGCCCCGAACGCAAGGCGGTTCTAGCCAAACAACAGGCGGGCCGCCGCAGCGGCCTAGAAAAAAGCCGTTGCAATTGCGTTTGGCAGTATGCTTGCTGCTACTGTTGCTGCTGCTGGCCGTGGCGGCAGGGCGCGTAGCCTGGATTCAAGTGGTCCAAGGCGGTGACATGAAGGAAAAGGCGATGGCTCAGTTGGAGGTCAGCCGCGATATGCAGTCGCCGCGCGGTTCGATTTGTGATCGCAACGGCAATGAGCTGGCTGTCAGCGTAGTGACGAAATCGTTGTACGCTAATCCGGATGAATTGCGCAAAAATCAGGCAGACGTCGACAGTATTGTTGGCGGTTTGGCGCCTATCTTGGGCATTGACCCTAAAGAGATGAAAGAGGATATGCTGCTGCCGGAACGCAAATTCGTTTGGCTAAAGCGGCGTATGGATGCGCCGATAGCCGCTCAGGCGGCGGCATTTATCAAACAGTATCAATTGCCCGGTTTTGGGTTTTTAGAGGAAAACAAACGTTATTATCCCAATGAGAAGCTGGCGGCGCAGCTCTTGGGCTTTGTAGGCAGCGACGATCAGGGGCTGGAAGGCTTGGAGGCCAAGCTGGATAGCGTGCTGAAAGGGAGCAAGGGAAAGCAGAATATCTTTACAGATAATCAGGGACGTCCTATTTTTCAATCGGTGTTTTCCTTGAAATCGCCGGAAGAAGGCCGCAAAGTGCTGTTGACGATTGACCAGAACATTCAGTTCATTGTGGAACAGAGTTTGGACAAGGCCATGGCGGCCACTGGTTCTGCGGCAGCTACCGCTATTGTGATGGACCCCAAGACAGGCGATGTCTTGGCTATGGTCAGCCGACCTACGTACAATCCAAACCAATTTTGGAAAGGCGGACCAGGAGAATGGCGTAATCGAGCCGTTGCCAACGTATATGAACCAGGGTCGACTTTTAAAAGTATTGTCGTAGCGGCAGCCTTGAACGAAGGAACCGTACATCCCGGACAGTGGTTTCAGGACAATGGCGCTATCGAAGTATCCGGGCGGCGCATTCAAAACTGGAGCGGTGAGTCCTACGGGGCGGTTCCGCTGGAAGATGTCATTAAGCAATCTTTGAATACGGGCTTTGTGCAGATCGGCCTGGGTCTTGGCGGCGAAAGGCTGACGCGATATGCCAGGGACTTCGGTTTTGGACGTCCCACCGGCATTGATTTGGCTGGTGAAGAAGAAGGGATTTTGTTCGAACCCAAGGATATGCGCGACTCTGATATTGCTACCATGGCTATTGGCCAAAGTATTGCGATAACGCCGCTGCAACTGGTGACGGCGGTGAGCGCGTTGGCTAACGACGGCGTGTTGTTAAAGCCGCATATCATCAAAGAGGTGCAAAACGGCGACGGCTCGGTGCAGCAAGCCTATGCTACAGAAGTAGTGCGCCGCGTGATTCGCTCCGAGACCGCTCAGACTCTCAAAGGGCTTTTGGAAAAAGTCGTTTCCGAAGGCGGCGGCGGCAAAGCCGCTGTGAAGGGTTACCGCATTGCCGGTAAAACAGGGACGGCGGAAAAACTGCGTGAAGACGGCGGCGGCTATTATCAAGGGCGTTATATCGCTTCTTTCGCGGGCTTTGCTCCGGTAGAAGAGCCTCGTATAGCGGTTTTGGTGGTGTTGGACGATCCCTGGGGCGTTTATTATGGCGGGCAGATTGCCGCGCCGGTGGCCGGAGAAATTTTTAGCCAAATTTTTCGCTATTTGAACATTTTGCCCAGCGGCGTATTGCTGCCGGAAGAAAAGAAAAAACAGTCTCCAGCGCCGCAGCCGGTGAGACCGCCGGCAGCTCCCTTGCCTCCGCTGCCGGCGGGGCAGGTGCGCATGCCGAATTTGCAGGGCAAAACGATGCGTCAAGCGGCAGCGGAACTGCACAAGGAAGGCTTGTTTTTCCGTCCGGTCGGAGGCGGCCTGGCGGTTAGCCAGGAAGTGCCGCCAGGCGCGCCGGTGTCTGTGGGGAGTGAGATCGGCGTTTCTTTCAGCGAAAATTGATGACCAACCGCAAACAAGCGGGTATAATGAAGAATCATAGCAATTGACTGTAGCAGGCCTGGTTTACGGCAGATGGAGAAAGAAGAGGAAGAAGATGCACGAAGTCAGTTTGGCTCAAGGAATTTTAGATGTGGTGCGGCGGCATGCCGAGGCTTCCGGCAGCCAAGGAAGCATCCGCCGGATTAAGTTACGCATCGGAGCCTATACGCAGGTAGATGTGCAAGCGCTTTTGACGGCGTTTCAAGCGGTGGCGACGCAGACGCCGGCAGCGCAGGCTGAACTTTTGGTAGAACGCGTTCCGGTGCGGCTACACTGTCGAGAGTGCGGCGGAGAATGCGAAATTCAGGGACGCAGCCTTATGTGCGCTCATTGTTCTTCTCTGGCTGTGGATATGCTGAGCGGCAGAGAAATGCAAGTGGAATATCTGGAGGTGGATTAAAATGGAAATTAAAGTTATGAGCAATATTTTAGAGAAAAATGAAGCGATTGCGGCCCGTCTACGGCAGCGCTTTGCGGCAAAGGGTATTTTGGTGTTGAATTTGATGGGGTCTCCCGGCTGCGGCAAGACGACGCTGCTGGAAAACACTATTGCTGCCCTCAAGGCGCGTCTGCGCGTAGCGGTCATTGAAGGCGATTTATTTACCGATAAAGATGCCCGCCGCATTGAGCAGCTGCATGTACCGGTAATTCAAATCAACACCGAAGGCGGTTGCCATTTGGAAGCGGCCATGGTGGAAGAGGCTGTAAATTCTCTCAATCTTGATGAATTGGATTTGGTACTTGTGGAAAACGTGGGGAATCTAGTTTGCCCTGCTGAGTTTGATATCGGCGAAGACGCTAAGATTGTAGTTCTCAGCGTGACTGAAGGCGATGATAAACCGGCGAAATATCGGATTGCCTTTAATGTGTCTAAGGCGGCGGTCATTAATAAAATGGATTTGTTGCCGCATACGTCATTTGATATGGAACTGGCGGAGCATGATATCAAGAGCGCTAACAGCGACATTCTGCTCTTTAAAACGTCCTTCCAAGGTGGTCAAACAACCGGGCTGAGCTCTTGGCTCAACTGGATCAAAGACGAAGTGCGCCGCAAAAAAGAGCAGGTCAAGGGGGAGTAGGCATGATGCGCCAGGCGGTTTGGGCGGAAGTAGATTTGGGGGCTATCAAAGACAATGTGCGGCACATTCGCAGCACCTTGCGAAAAGGGGTGCAGTTTTGCGCCGTTGTGAAGGCCGACGCTTACGGGCATGGCGCCGTGCCTGTAGCAAAAGCCGTGCTGGCAGCAGGGGCGGACCAGATGGCGGTAGCGATGCTGCAGGAGGCGGTCGAATTGCGGCAGGCCGGTATTGAAGTTCCCATTCTGATTCTAGGCTATACACCGCCGGAGGAAGCGGCGCAGGTCGTGGCGAAAAAGGTTACCGCCGCTGTATATTCGTTAGAAACGGCGGAGGCTTTGTCGCACGCCGCGCAGCAGTTGGGCTGCAAAGCGATAGTGCATTTAAAAGTCGATACCGGCATGGGGCGCATCGGCGTCCAGCCGGAAGAGGCTGGCGTTTTTGCGGCGCAAGTGGCCGCGCTGCCTGGAATCGAAGTGGAAGGCGTCTTTTCGCATTTTGCAACGGCGGATTGTGAAGATAAGAGTTATGCTCACGAGCAATTCCGGCGTTTTCAAGAGGCGCTGCAGAACATCGAAGCTCACGGCGTCAAGGTGGCTGTTCGTCATATCGCCAATAGCGCGGCTACGCTGGAATTGCCGGAGTACCACCTGGATATGGTGCGGCCCGGCATTATTCTATATGGAATTTGGCCGTCAGAAGAAGTCAAGCGTTCCCTTCCCTTGCGGCAGGCGATGTCCTGGAAAGCCTGTGTCAGCCATGTAAAGTGCGTGCCCCCGGGAAGCCCGGTCAGCTACGGATGTATCTACAAAGCGGGTCAAGACACCTGTATCGCGACGCTGCCTGTAGGGTATGCGGACGGTTGGACGCGGCTTTTGGCGGGCAAAGCGGCAGTATCTTTAGCTGGTCAAAGGGCGCCTGTGGTGGGGCGCATCTGCATGGATCAGTGCATGGTGGCTCTTCCGGCAGGGGCGAAGGTAGCAGTGGGGGAACCTGCGTTACTTTTTGGGCCGGCAGGGCCGACTGTGGAAGAAGTGGCGGCCTGGCTGGGAACCATTCCTTATGAAATTGTGTGTATGGTCGGGAAACGGGTGCCGAGGCGCTATGGGAACGCTTGAATTTTCTTGCGGCGTTACATGGCTCATGGTACGATAAGCTAAATCATTGTAGTACGAATGGAGGCGGCAGGATGGACCAAATGGAACAGGATTGGGAAGCGTTTAAGAAGAAATTCAATGCCAAAGCCGGGATTGACCTGAATTATTACAAACGGGCGCAGATGCAGCGGCGTATTACGAATTTGATGAACCGTCACGGCCATAGCAGCTATACGGCATTTTTTTCGCAGTTGGAAAAAGACCCCAAGGCTTATAAAGAATTTGTCGAGTACATTACGATTAACGTAACGGAATTTTTCCGGACGCCGGAGAAATTTGAAGAATTGGAGAAAAAAGTGCTCGCAGATCTGCTGCAGCGCAGCTCGAAGCTCAATATTTGGAGCGCCGGGTGCTCCATGGGGGCGGAACCTTATTCGCTGTCCATGATTTTGGCGGATTTGACGCCCAGCGCGCGGCATCGCATTTTGGCGACCGATTTGGATGAAGAAGTGCTGGGTAAAGCAAAGGAAGGCAAATTCAGCGCGAACGAATACAAGAACATTTCCTCCAATCGGGCTTCTAAATATTTCACCAAGGAAGGCGACCGCTATGTAGTGGTCCCCGATATCCGTTCGCGAGTGGAATTTAAGAAGCACAATTTGCTGCTGGATAAATTTGAAAGCGGCTTTGATCTCATTCTTTGCCGTAATGTAGTTATTTATTTTACGGAAGAAGCCAAAGACGCCCTCTACCGGCGTTTCCTGGAAGCGTTGAAGCCGGGCGGCGTTCTGTTTGTCGGCGGCACCGAAGCCATCTTGAATTTCCGTGACATCGGCTATCAAAGCTATATGCCCTTCTTCTACCAAAAACCGTTTTAAGAAAAAAACGGAAGAAGAACGTTACGCAGAGTAACAGAGGGAACAGAGGAAAGGCCAGAGAGAAAACATATATACCACAGGCTTTAGGAGCCTGTGGTTTCTTTTTTGCAGTCTTTTGGTTTTTTTCTTTAACTTCTCTGCTTTCCTCTGGCTTTTCTCTGTTACTCTGAGTTTCGTATCCTCCGTCGTACCCTCAGATTCTTCGGTTCTCTTGTTTATTTCTTGCTGGTGTGTTTTGTACAGTTTGTCTGCCCTTTTCAGACTGCCTGTTTTTTTCCGTCGTGGTAGTTGTTTAGCCCTCGGGGGAGTAGTATAATGGGAAAACCGGGCAAATCGTCCTGAACGATGACAAGTCGTAATGGGTCCACGGCAGTGGGCCTTTTTTCTATCTATAGTGATTGGTAAAAAATGAAAGGGGTCGAAGGCGTGGCAGTAGCAAGTAGGAGGAACAAAAGTATATGAGCGTGAAGGAGATGCAGGCGCTAAAAAAGGGGTATTTTGTCAAGGAAACCGGCAATGTTCTGGGGACAGGGAAAATCAAGGAAATACGAGCAGGCAGCGTGGTGGTGGAGTTCTTTTCTTCGCCTGTAAGTCGCCAGGATGTAGAAATCCCTTTTGAGTCGCTTCGTCCATTAGGACGGTTGCAGCCTAAAACGCGTTGCTTTGTATACATAGAAGCGCTGGGGCGTTGGTACGCCGGGCGGGTAGAGCAATTTGACGCAGCCAGCGGCGAATATCAAGTGAAATTTCCCGAAGGGACGCTGCCGGGGAATCTGCGTATGTTAGCTGTGCCGACGGAAGACGTGTATGTACGCTGGAATCGGCCTCTCGCCGACGCAGTGTCCATGCTGGCGGAAACGCTGCAAGAGACGGCTTTTCTGCGCGAAACCAGGGCCTCCTTTGTGCGGGGGCTTTTGGAGCAGCGGGCGATGACGCGGGGCGTTACAGGCCTTTTGTCCGCCAAAGTGCAGGTAGTTCCGGAACAGTTAGAAGCGGTCTGGGAGCTTGTTAGCGGTGCTTCTCAGCGGCGAGTGTTGGCAGCGCCTCCTGGCTGGGGCAAAACGATAGCCGCCGGTGCGGTGGTTCGCCAGTTTTTGCTGGATGACCCTGCAGGCAAAGTACTGTTGGTGGTGCCGCCGCTGCTGGTTGCGTTTTGGGAAGAAATGTTGCGTAAGCATTTTCACTTGCAGCCCAACGACCCGCGTTTAAAGCTGATTGCCGCTGATCGGGCGGTGACGGCTAAAGACTTTGTATTGAAACAGCGCCCAGGTCTGGTCGTCTTTGATGACGCGCAACTTGTAGCTGCTGATGTATTAACTAAAGATGAGGCGGCGTTGCGTCGTTACCGCTTTTATGCGGCTGCAGCACAGCAGGCGGAGCGGGTGTTGTTGACAACTCCATTGGCCTCGCAAGAACAAGAAGCCTTGTACTGGGCGATGTTTCACTTGGTGGATCGAGACGGCTATCCGTTAGAACAGTTGCCTGAGGCTGCGTCGCTCTGGGGGAAAAAAGCAGAACCGCGCCTATTGGAAGTTGGCGGGAGTGAATTGCCTCTCTGTCGGCAGACTGGGAAGTTGAAAGTGCTGCAAGTGGCGGGGGAAGCGGCGGAAGAACTGGAAGAGACGTTGGAACAATGGCGTTTGCTCATGAAAAAAGCGATGGAGAGCGACGCGGATCTGGCGCAGCATCGTCAATTAGTGGAAGTGTTGTATCTGGCGTTGGCGGAATGCGCCGGCAGCAGCTACAAGTTGTTAAAAGAATTGGTAGGCTGTCGTTTGGGTCGGCAGACGCCGGCGCAGCTGGAAGAAGAGCTGCCTAAGACGTGGCTGCATTTGTGTAGGAAGATGCCGCTCTTGGAGGGCGAGGAAGTGATCTTGCAGCGTCTTGACGCGTTGACGCCAGGCGCTGCTGAAGCCGAGCCGAGGCTGGCGTCCTTGGCTGCTTATATCAAGACGCTGCCGAAGGCGCGCAAAGTGGTCGTTTTTACACGTTTTGCCGCTACTTGTCAGACAGTAACCGACGAATTGAGCAAGCTTTTGGGGGCTAAAGCCGTAGCCCAAGTGCACCGGGCGCAAACCGTTCGAGAGGTACAAGCGGCGCAAGTGCAGTTTCGGGACGAGGCGTCCTGCCAGGTATTGGTGCTGGACCCGCGGGGCGAAGAGTATTGCGACTTGGGTCACGCCCAGGTGGTGGTGCATTTTGATCTGCCCTTTGATTTGCGTCGCTTGGAGCGGCGCATGTCTCGGGTGGAACGGCGCAATCGCACAGAAGCGCTGCAAACCGTGGCGGTTCTCGGTTCCGGCGGCGATTATTCTCTGGCCAATGTTTGGTGTGAGGTGCTGGAAGAAGAACTGTCGTTTTTCCGTCAGTCTCTGCATGGCGTGGATGGCTGGGCTAGAAAGGTCGCGACGCCGTTGGTGCGCAAGGCGCTGCTTGAGGACGGCTATGAAGGTCTTTTGGATGCCGCTACAGCGTTGGAAGAGGCTTTTGGTCAATGGCAAGCTTCGCGTCCGGCTGCTGCGACGACGGCCGGGTGGGGCGAAGCGGCCCTTGCTTATGACAATGACAGCGATGGACAGCGTCAAGCCTTTGAGCCTTGGATTGCCATGGCTTTGGGGTTGGGGCGTCAAGGACCGCGCTATACGGCGACAAGCGAAACCGTGTTGATGCCCTTTGACTGGCTTAGCCGCATGCAGGAAGATTTGCAGAGGCCTTTGCCGTATGACCGAAGCGAGTCATTGCAGCTTCAAGAAGCTGCTGCGGTTCGGTCGGGGCAGTCTTTTCTGGATACAGTATCGCGCTATTTGGATTGGGATGACCGGGGGCAAACCTTTGCTTTTTGGCGCCCGGAGGCGCGGTGGAGCGAGGAAAAAGGCGATGAATGGGCTGGCTTTTGCTATGAATATACGCTGGAAGCGGATATGAAGCTTGTTAGGGGCTTTTTAAAGAAACTGGGCCTGCCGGAGCGTTTGTGGAAAAACTTGCGCCGCCGTGCGGACGGTTTTTTGGCGCCGTTGACAGTACGGCTGTATTTAGATCAACAAGGGCGGCGCGTGCGCCATCCGGAACTTTTAGATATTTTGGAGCAGCCTTTCAGCAAGGCCCGCGATATTAACTTGATTAAAGGGCGGGTTAAGCAGCTTCATGAGGTAATCGGTCTTGAAGACTGGAAAGACGCCTGTGGTAAAACCTATGAAGCTTCGTTAAAACTTCTGGAGAAGGATGCCTGGTACCAGGAATTGGTGCCTGTTGCGTGTGAAGCGCTGGAAAAAGATACGGCTCAGCGAGCCAAGGCTTGGAATGAAGCCGGCCGAACGGATTTGGCGGAACAAGAAATTGCTCTTTCCCGGGCCCTGGCGGCGGGCATGAAGAAGCCGGCCGTGCGCCTGTTGGCGGCGGGTTGTATTATTGTTTCCGGGCGTAAACCTTAAAGCGGAGCTGCTATTTTGCTCACATCCCGCCTAAAGGGCTCTTTTTCCGTCAGGTTTTGTCAGAAACCCTCGGCATAGCGCTGCTATTCCTGCGGTTTTCTTTCGCGTCTGACGAAAAAAACTGCTCCTTTGGTCGGGAGGTTCACTAAAACAGCGGCTCCTTGTAAAATAACGACGGAATAAATTTCTGCATAGTTTAAATGAATATTTTATAAAAATTGGAAAAGCGGCTTAAAAAGCCGCTTTTCTTGTAGTATAGTGAACGTATGAAACCGAAAAAGGGGGCGTACTGATGAAACGATGGTGGCGGCTGGCGATTTTGCTTGTAGGTCTTGCGGTTTTGGGCGGCGGTGTTTCCGTAGCTCAGGCGGCGGAAACGGTTGAAAATGACTGGCTATGTCTTCCTTTTGAGCGGGTAGGGCCCATCCTGGCCTCGGCCAAAGAGGAGGACTTACTGCAGCTTTTTGGCGCTGAGCAGGTGCAAAGAAGGACCATTTACGTGGCCGAGGGAACCGAAAAACGGGATGTGTCGGTGATCTATCCGTATAGCGCTAATGAAGTGATTCTATTTTGGCGGGACAATCAATATGGCCAAAGACTGTCCCATGCATGGGTGAAAAAAGAGGATTCTTCTTGGAAAACGGCGGAAAACATCACCGTCGGTACGCCCTTGGCGGAGTTGAACCGTTTGAATGGTCAGCCCTTTCGCATTGTCGGTTTTGGTTGGGACTACGGCGGCTATATTCCGGTACGGCAGGAAGGAACCCTAATTCAGCAAAAAGGCTTGTGCTTGCGCTTGGCGCCGACGCGGCAGCTGCCGCGTCAGTATTATGGCGACGGAGTGAAAGTCTTTTCCGCGGACCCGGAACTCTTGCCGGATGCGGTGAGAGTAGTATCCTTTGAAGTGACCCTGAACGAAAAATAACGAGGGACGAACAAGAGAACCGGAGTAATCGGAGGGCGTGCTTGAGGGTACGGACTTTAAGCACATGCTCCAATAAAAAATCTCCTTGCTCGCAGGTGAAAAACTGCAGGCAAGGAGATTTTTGTAATTTTAAATACTAATTTCTAAAACCCTCTGTCGTGCCCTCTGGTCACTCTCGCGACTCTTGTTCAATCCTTATTCTCTGGCTTTTCTCTGTTACTCTGAGTTTCGTTCCTTCTTCAGAACTTACGGAACAGACCGACTACATGGCCGAGAATGTCTACATGCGCCGGGCGGATGGGTTCCATGGCGTCATTTTCCGGCTTGAGCAGAATCTGCTTGCCGTCTTTCCAGAAACGCTTGACCGTGGCTTCTTCGCCGTCGACCAACGCCACGACAATATCGCCGTTTTTGGCGCTGTCGCTGGGGCGGACAAGGAGAAAGTCGCCGTCGTGGATGCCGACATTGATCATGCTTTCGCCGCTGACGGTGAGCATGAACAGGTCTTCGTTGCCCCGGCCCAACAAGGATGCAGGCAAGGGGAACGTATCTTCAATGTTTTCTTCCGCCAGAATTGGCAAGCCTGCGGTAACGCGGCCCACCAGAGGGACGGGGATCATCTCTTTTTGACGCCAGGGAGATTCGGAAACAAGCTCAATGGCTCTGGGCTTGGTAGGATCCCGCCGAATGAGGCCGTCTTCTTCCAGACGGTTTAAGTAGCCATGAACGGTGGAACTGGAGCTGAGTCCGACAGCAGAGCCGATCTCGCGGATAGATGGGGGATAGCCGTTGGTCCGCAGTCGTTCGCGGATGAAGCTGAGAATTTCAGCCGGCTTGTCGCCGGTGCGCTTGCGTGGCATCAGGCTCACCTCGTTATTCTTGAATTTTTCCTCAGTATACCAGAAAACGCTTTGCTTTTCAAACTCTTGTTCGCATTAAACCTGCAGGGAAGAAGCATGACAGCGGCGAATTGGCAATAGTAGGCAGTTAGTGAAGGAGGACTTGTTATGGTCCATACGCATCTTGTTTTTGATACAGGCATTGGCCGGAAGAAACCGGAAAATATTGTGCATAAGGAAGCTTCCTGTCCGTTTTGTGATCGCCAGGGACTGAGCGGCGTTCTGGCGGAGGAAGGCCCCATTCTTTGGTTGAAAAATAAATATCCTGTTTTTCCGGACGCTTACCAGACGGTGCTGGTAGAAAGCTACACTTGCGACGAGGAACTTTCGACCTATGCGCCGGAGCATTTGCAGGCGGTTATTGGCTTTGGCCTGGAAAAATGGCGGGAGCTTTCACGGAGCGGACAGTTTCGTTCGGTATTGTTTTTTAAAAATCATGGGCCTTGTTCCGGGGGCTCCATGCGTCATCCTCATATGCAGATTGTCGGGCTAGACCATATTAACTACCAGCACAGCATGGAGGAAGAAGCCTTTCGTGGCATTCCCATCTGGCAGAATGGCGAGGTGGAGGTAAATCTGTCGACGCAGCCGAGGGTAGGCTTTTTTGAATTTAATATTCTTTTACAGAAAGAAGGGGCTATTGCTCCTTTTGCCCATGGAATTCAAGCGGTGGCGCATTATATTCTGAATCATTTTCACCGTCATTGCAGCAGCTACAATCTGTTCTTTTATGAAAACGGCGGTGCGGTACGGGCGAAAATGATGCCGCGTTTTGTCTTGTCGCCGGTCTATGTAGGCTACGGAATTCCTCAGGTTTCCAGTCAGGTGGAAGAGGTGGCGGAATTTGTGCGCACCCTGTATTTTGCCAAAATGACATATTGATCTTGCTTTTACGGCGCTTTTAGCAAAGAGGTCTTTCTGACGCGGAGAAGAAAGCTGCTAAGCCATTTGTATGCGTGTTGTATATTAAATGCAAAATTCTTGAAAAATGGTTTTGTCGTATTATGTAGTTTTTTGATTAGGCTCCTTTCATACTATAAACAGAAACTGGAACGGGCGTACCTGGCAGAAGCACGGCTGGTTTCCCAAATTATTTTATAAGGGGGCGTACGCATGGCAGAAGAAAAGAAATCTGGCGGTATTGGTCTCACTACGCAAATCTTCCTCGGTCTTATTCTAGGCGTCATTTTTGGCTATCTCTTTCCTTCCTATGGTGAACAGCTCAAACCTATTGGCGACATCTTTATTCGTATGATTAAGATGATCGTGGTGCCTTTGATCTTCAGTTCCTTGATCATGGGCATTGCGGGCACAGGCGACTTCAAAAAATTGGGTCGTTTGGGCGCGAAATCCATTTTGTGGTTTGAATTGGCAACCACGGTGGCTCTGTTTGTAGGTCTGCTGGTAGTTAACGTCTTTGAACCCGGCGTAGGCGTGCAGATCGTTTCGAGCGATCCTTCGGCGGCAGCTGCTGCTGCTAAGAAATCCATCAACATGATGGACATGCTGATTAAAATTGTTCCTACTAATGCGGTAGATGCGGCGGCGCGCGGCGACATGCTGCAGATTATCGTATTCTCCTGTTTCTTTGGCGTAGCGACGGCTGCAATGGGCGAAAAGGGCAAACCGGTTTTGCAAGTCGCCACAAGTATTGCGGAAGTTATGTTCAAATTTACTCACTACGTCATGTGCCTGGCGCCGATCGGTATCTTTGCCATGATCGCCTTTACGGTTGGCAAATTCGGCTTAGGCATGCTGATTCCGTTGATGAAACTGATCGGCTCGTTGTATTTCGCTCTGGCTCTGTTCCTCTTCTTGGTCTTCCTGATGGCGACGATCATCTTCCGGATCAATTTCTTCCAGTTGCTGCGGGCTATTAAGGATCCGCTCATGCTGGCCTTCTCGACGGCTTCCAGCGAGGCGGCTCTGCCGTCGGCGATGGAAAAACTGGAGAAATTCGGCGTTCCTCGTCACATCATCACCTTTGTACTGCCTACAGGCTATACCTTTAACCTGGACGGCTCCACCCTTTACAGCGCCTTGGCGGTTGTATTTATCGCCCAGGTGTACGGCATTGATTTCCCGCTTGAAACTCAGTTGCTGATGGTTATCACCTTGATGCTTTCCACAAAAGGCATCGCCGCTGTTCCTGGCGCTTCCCTCATCGTTATCGCCGGTACTGCTGCTGCGTTTGGCCTGCCTGTTGAAGGCATCGCCATCATCCTCGGCGTGGACCGCATTCTCGACATGGCTCGTACCGCCTGCAACCTGGTAGGTAACTGCGTAGCCGCTGTTGTTGTGGCCCGTTGGGAAAACGAGCTGCCTGACGAAGTGTTGAAAGTAGCTTACACGAAAAATTATAGCGAGTAAGTTCTTGTAAAAAAGGAATTTACCAACTTTATCACGAAAAAAGATGTGGACAAGAGACCCGTACGGGGTCTCTGGCCACATCTTTTTTATGCAAAACAAGAGACGGAACGCAAACGAAGCAGGGATTTTGAGCAGGAGTAGATGGAGGGTGCTAGGGAGCTGCTGAGTTAATTAGTAGTCCTTGTAGGAGGAAGAATGTTAGGAACGTCTTATTTGTCCTTGTGGCAAACTATGCTGCTTGTGACAACTTTCTTTGCCCTTGGCGGCATGATTACAGTGCACCCTTTCAACAGCCCCTTTCAGCTGTCTTTTGCACCGGTGATTTTCAGCTCTCTTTTGATGTATTTTCGTCGTCTTTCCGTGGAATATACCGCTTTTTTCGGCAGTATTGTCATGGTCATTTTACGGGTAGTAACTGATGTCTCTACCTCCAATATGGAGCTCATGGAAATTCTGCTGGAACGAGCGCCGACTTTTTTCTTTTATATTATTTACTCCATTGGTTTTAATTTGACCCGGGTGCGGGAGCAACGGGATAATGTGCTGATGACGGTCATGCTGCTGACCATTTGCGACGGCTTTTCCAATGCAGCGGAGCTGGCCATGCGGGGCGAACTTTTTAGTCGGCCGGCGGATGTTACTTTCGGCATCTTAGCGGGCGTAGCCATTGCCAGGGCGGTGATGGCGGTGTTCATCTGCTACGGTCTGCGGGAAGCCCAGGCGGTGGCGCTGGCGGAAGAACAGGTGGCCCATTATAATGAGTTGACGCTCCTTATTGCGCAGCTCAAAGCGGAACTGTTTTACTTGCGCAAGTCTTCCAGGGACATTGAGCAGGTTATGGTGGATAGCTACGGCTTGTATCAGGAGATGCAGAACTGCCAATGCCGGGAGCAGGAACGTCATCTGTTGGTAGCGGATCAGGCTTTGGCAATTGCTCGTAATATTCACGAAGTAAAAAAAGATTATCAGAGGGTTGTGGCAGGCATTGAGAAGGTGCTGGAACCATCCGAAGGCGATCGTAAGAGCCTCTTGTCAGGCATTTTTCAACTGATTGAGCAAAATGCCAGGCGGGTGCTGGCGCAGCGCGGCGCCGACGTTTCTTTGCAGTTCGAATGCCGCCAGGATTTTTGGACGGATCAGCACTATGTCATTGTGTCGATTTTAAATAATCTACTGATTAACGCCATTGAAGCCTGCGGTGACAAAGGGGCGATTCAAGTTAGCGAATCCATAGAAAAAGATACGGTTATTTTTGAAGTGCAGGACAGTGGCTGCGGCATTGCCGAGGCGGATCGGGAGCTTATTTTTCAACCGGGCTATTCGACCAAGTTTGATCGGCGTACTGGCGCCATGTCCACCGGCTTGGGCTTGTCTCATGTACAGAATCTGACGAAGCTTCTGGGAGGCCAAGTCGTGGTGACATCCGGCGAGAACGGAGGAACTCATTTTTATATTTCCATTCCCACTGTGCGGTTGATTGCCTGAGGGGTGCGACAAAAAGGATAAAGGTGGCGAAACGATGACATTGCGTTTGGTGATTGTAGACGACGATGCAGGGGTGCGCCGTATTTTGAAAAATATTATTGCCGAGTACCGCTTGGGAACGGTTCTGGGCGAGTGCAGCGACGGTCTTTCTGCGGAACGAGTAATTGCGGACTTTCAGCCGGATCTGGCGCTGGTGGACTTGCTGCTTCCAGGTCAGGACGGTTTGACTCTGATTGATCATGTAAGCCCTTCTCTACCCAACACGACGTTTATTATGATTTCCCAAAGTGAGAGCCAGCAAATGATTACGAAGGCGTACGAACGAGGCGTCAGCTTTTTCATTCGTAAACCCATCAATGTGGTGGAAGTGGTAAAGGTTATTGAGCGGGTGGCGGAAAGTCAGCGGCTGCGGCAAGCTTTATCATTGATTTCTGAAACGGCGACCCGTATTACCGGGCCGGTGCACGGAGCCCATGGGGAAAACGCCGAAAACACGCTGCGTTCTCGTGTGTATCGCAGCTTTTCCGATATAGGTATTTTGGGCGAGACCGGTGCGAAAACGATCTTTCAGATGATTGAGCATATTGCGCCCCTTTTGGCGGATGGTACCAGCGAGTACCAGTTGAGTGACATGTACCAGCAAATTTCGGAAAAAACTTCTACTGATACCAAAACCATAGAGCAGCGCGTCCGGCGGACGATTACCAAAGCGTTGCAGAATATGGCGAATCTGGGCGCGGAAGACTATGATAATGAAAAATTCCAGACCTACAGCACAGCCCTTTTTGACTTTAAGGAAGTGCGCCAGGAAATGAACTATATTCAAGGAAAAAGTCCGTATCACGGAAAAATCAGCGTACGCAAGTTTTTAGAGGGACTTATCTATTTGGCTCAGGATTAGGAATTCTATACTGAATTTCGCATAAGGCGATTCCCATTTCTTTTTTTGTAGGGCAGGATTTGCCGGAAGACAGCGCGAAGGAGACAAAACAACCGCAATCTTGTGCAAGGAGGGGACTGGTATGGAAACCGCAGGCAAGACGATTATCCGGGAAGAGGTATTTGCACAGTTGGCGCTGGGCGCCATGGAGAAGCTGGAGGTTGTGCCGGTGGCGGCAGCTGAGGGGACGCTGCTGGAAAAGGCCAAGGCGCTTTTGAGCCGCATGGGCCCCCGGATTGTGGTAAAAAAAGATGAAGAAAACCGGACGGTGGTTCTGGAGCTAGGCATTGCCGTACCTTATGGCACGTTTATTCCAGAGGTGGCTTCCCGCATTCGTCGGCAGGTGGCCGAAGAAATTAGCCAGGTTACCTGTTGGGAAGTGGAGCGCATTGATGTGCTTGTGGAACGCTTGCTTTTCCCGGCGACGCCGGGAAAAGAAGATTGGCCCGAATGGCCGCCGGTTATGTAGATACTAAGGAGGCGTATGATGGAACAGGGCGTAAAACCTACAGTGGGATTTATCGGCATTGGCGTGATGGGCAAAAGCATGGCTGGGCATTTGCTGGCGGCGGGCTATCCTTTAGTGGTCTATAACCGGACGAAAGCGAAAGCAGAAGCGCTGCTGGCGCAGGGCGCCTCTTGGGCCGAATGCCCAGGGGCGGTGGCTAAAGCCTGTGATGTGGTCATTACGATGGTTGGCTATCCTAAGGATGTGGAAGAGACCTATTTAGGAGAAAACGGTTTAATTGCTAAAGGGCGCCAGGGGGCGTTGTTTATTGACATGACGACTTCTAGTCCGGCTTTGGCCCGACGTATTGCCGCCGCGGCCAAGGATGCCGGCATGGCATCCTTAGATGCGCCGGTGTCGGGGGGCGATGTTGGCGCTCGCAAAGCGCGGCTGGCTATTATGGTTGGCGGTGAGAAGGCTGACTTTGAACGGGCCAAGCCTATTTTTGATTTGCTGGGCACGAATGTGGTTCATCAAGGCGAGGCAGGCGCAGGGCAGCATACAAAAATGTGCAACCAGATCGTCATTGCTGGGAATATGGTTGGCGTGTGCGAAGCGTTGGCTTATGCTAAGACCGCCGGCTTGGATCCGGCGAAGGTCTTGGGCGTCATTGGCAGCGGCGCTGCCGGCAGCTGGTCGCTGAGCAATTTGGGACCGCGTATGCTGGACGGCGATTTTGCGCCCGGGTTTTATGTGAAGCATTTTATTAAGGATATGACGATCGCCTTGGAAGAGGCGGCGTCTATGGGCCTAGAGACGCCCGGGCTGGCTTTGACCAAGTCCCTGTATGAGCGCTTAGCGGCGCTGGGCGAAGCCGATAGCGGTACGCAGGCTTTATACAAACTATATGTGAGGGAGGATGTGCCATGTTGAAGGAATTAGTAGCGAAATCACGCAGTTACCGCCGTTTTGACGAAGCGGTGAAAATCAGTCGGCAGACGCTGGTGGGTCTGGTGGATTTGGCTCGTCTTTCTCCGTCAGGCGCGAATATGCAGCCGCTGAAGTTTTACGTGTCGGCGGATGCGGAAAAAAATGAGAGCATTTTTCCTACCCTTGGCTGGGCGGGATATTTAAAAGAGTGGGCCGGCCCGGAAGCAGGCGAACGTCCCACAGGCTATATTTTGGTTCTCAAGGACAAAGGCATTGCGCATGTGGCTGGCATTGATCACGGCATTGCCGCGCAAAGCATCATGCTCGGCGCTGTGGAAAAAGGTTTAGGCGGCTGCTTTATCGGCAATATAGACCGGCCGCGCTTGTTTCAAGTCACCGGCTTGTCGCCGGATGATTATGAAATTCTGCTGGTGCTGGCTTTAGGCAAGCCGATAGAACAGGTTGTTGTAGATGACATCAATGAAAACAGCGATGTGAAATATTGGCGTGACGCTTCCGGCGTGCATCATGTGCCTAAACGGACGCTGCAAGAGTTGGTGGTCGGCTGATGATTTGGTATGTGATTGCAGCGCTTTTAAGCGCAGGGGTGTATGGTTTTGGCGGAGAAATCGGCTTGACTCCTATGTTAAAATGGATCGCTATCGGCTTGCTATGGGGCGCAGCTGCGCACTTTGCAGGGCGCGGCAAGGAGGGGTATTATCATAAAAAGTGGTATAAGCTTTTTTAAGCTCATTCTTTTAGTTGGTTTGTTGTGCCTAACAGGAGGCGGAGCGGCGATGGCTGCACCGCCTCCTCCTGCCGTTATAGCCGAAGCGGCGGTGGTGGTAGACGGAGCCAGCGGGAAAACATTGTTTGCCAAGAACGCCGATAAGGTGATGTATCCAGCAAGTACGACCAAGATTATGACTTGCTTGGTGGCTTTGGAACGGGGAAACTTAGACAGCGTGGTGACCGTTGGCTGGCGGGCCGCCCGCACGGACGGCTCCTCGCTGGATTTGCGCGCCGGCGATAAGCTGAAGCTGCGGGAATTGCTTACAGGGATGATGGTTGTTTCCGGCAATGATGCCGCAGAGGCTGTGGCGGAACATGTTGGCGGCGGCTCTCGGTCTCGCTTTATTCAATGGATGAATGAGAAGGCGGAATCCCTAGGCATGTCCAAAACACATTTCAGCAATCCTCATGGGTTGCCGGATCCAGTCAACCACTTCACAACGGCGGAGGATTTGGCCAAGCTGACCTTGGCGGCGCGGCAAGAACCGGAATTCCGGCGCATTGTAGCGACGAATGAACGGAATGTTACCTTTTTGAACCGTCGGCCAGTGTTTGTGCGCAACACCAATCGCTTGTTACGGACTTTTCCTGGGGCGGACGGCGTGAAGACCGGTTATACTGATGCTGCTGGCGAATGCCTGGTGGCTTCCGCCACTCGTCAAGGAAAATCCGTGGTAACCGTGATTCTCAACAGTGATTTGCGTTGGGAAGAGGCTAAATATTTACTGGAGTACGGCTTTGCTTCACTTTAAAAGCAGAGGGATAGATGATGAATAACCTGTTGGAAGTAAAAAAATTAAGCGTAACGATAGGCGGGAAAGCACTATTGCAGGATATTTCTTTTGCCGTAGCGGCCGGGGACAGTGTGGCGGTGGCCGGTCCGTCCGGCTGCGGCAAGTCGACTCTCTTGCGCACCTTGTGTCTTTTGACGCCTCCTAGCGGCGGCGAAGTATTTTTTGCAGGCAAGGAGTTTCGCAGTTATTTGCCGCCGGATTTGCGGCGGCGTATTGGCTATGTGCCGCAAAAAGCCGTACTTTTTGGTAAAACCGTGGAGGAAGACTTGGCGTATCCCTTTCAAATTGCCAAGCAAAAACCGGATGAGGGTCGGATGAAAAAGTTGTTGGCGGCCGTAGGGCTGGCTGCGGCTTTTTTTAGCGCTAAAACCGAGACTCTGTCCGGCGGCGAGGCGCAGCGGGTGGCGCTGGTGCGCTCGCTGCTGGCGCAGCCGCAGGTGCTGTTGCTGGATGAAAGTACGTCCGCCTTGGATGTGGCGGCGACGGCGCAGGTGGAAGCACTGCTGCAGCAGCTGCGCTGCGAGGAGGGGTTAACCCTTTTGTGGGTGTCCCACCAGGAGGCGCAGGTGCGGCGCATGGCGTCGCGCGTGCTGGGGCTGCGCAGCGGTGAGGCGGTATTTTGGGATCGCGTAGAGAAGTGGCCTGCAGGAGGTGTGGTATGAGCAATGAAGCGCTGATTTTGTCATACGGCCTGATTTTGCTGGCCATGGCTTTGTCGCAGCGGGAAAAGCTGGGCTTGAGCAAGGAGATGTTGATTGGCAGCCTGCGGGCGGTGGTGCAGCTGGTGGCAATCGGCATGGTGCTGTCCTTTTTGTTTGACGCCGACCATCCCGCGCTGACGACGCTGCTTTTGTGCGTCATGCTTTATACAGCGTCCGGCGTGTCAGCCCAACGCGGCAAGGATGTGCCGGGGGCCAGGCGGATTGCCTGCATTTCCATTGCGATATCCATGGTGGTCACTTTAGGGACGTTGGTGCTTTGCGGTGCTATTACCTATCGTCCCAGCGAAGTGGTGCCTGTAGGCGGCATGGTGGCAGGACAGTCCATGGTGGCTGTGGGACTGTTATTGCGGACCTTGGCCGGATCTTTTGCTTCGCGTCGAGCGGAAGTAGAAGCTCGGTTGGCCTTAGGAGCGGCGCCCAAAGAAGCGGCGGCCGTTCTTATTCGCGACAGTCTGCATACCGCTAGCGCTCCTATGGTAGATGCTATGAAAACGGTAGGTTTAGTGCAGCTTCCAGGTATGATGACCGGCCTAATTCTGGCGGGAGTGGCGCCGACAGAAGCGATAAAATATCAAATCATGGTGACCTTTATGCTTACCGGCGCCGTGGTGACGGCTTCCTATGCGGCTGCGTACCAGGCGTATCAAGGGTTTTTCGGATTGTACGGCTCGGTGCGGCAAGGAACCGGCGATTGAAAGCAAAAGGGTACTCTTGGGACGGAGGATGGATTGACAGAAGGGGTCTTTATGAGAGAAAATAATAAGATAGGTGCAGTATTTCCTGAATATGTACTTGTGGCAAGGAGCTTAAAGGAATGAATGACATCTTTCTTTCTTTCGTATCCTATTTATGGAGCATAGGGATTAAAAGTAATGTGGAGGTTCTTGCAGTTGTGCTGCTTCCGGAAGTGGCTTTGTTGGGACTTATTTATTTTATTTTTATGCATGTAGAAGAATTGGGGTTGGCTGCTTTTTGGGAACAGGAGCAACGCTTGCTGGGAGAGCGCTTAGCGCGCTATAATCTTCAGCATGACCGGCGATTGCGCGAATTGAACCGTCCTCAAGGCGAAGACGCGGCTGCAAAGCCTCAAGGGGACGCGGCAGGCGCCGCCTATACGCAGGATCAGCTTGTTAAGGATGTAGTTGGTTATCTGCGCGATGAGGAAAGCAAGTAAAGGAGGGCTTCGTAAAGGATGGAAAAGAAAACGTACATACGCTGGCTATGCACGGTGATGACTGTGTTTTGCTTTGTGGCTGCCTTGCCGGCGGCGGCTTGGGCGAAAACCATCTTGTTTGTGCCGCAGGATGATCGGCCGGTGAGTTTTAGAGAGGCTGTAGAAACAGCGCAGGCTGCTGGTTTTGAGGTGTTGACGCCGCCGGCAGAGTTGCTGGCCAGCCGGGGACGCGAAGGCAACCCCGAAGCGGTTTGGGACTGGGTGATGGCTAACGGCAGAACCGTGGACGCCATGGTGTTGTCGGCGGATACGCTGGTTTACGGTGGCTTGGTAGATTCGCGCATTCATCATCTCGGACCTGATTTGCTTTGGGCGCGGCAGACGCGCTTTGACAAGCTGAAAAAACTCAACCCAACGGCGCGGCAATATGTGTTTGCGACGATTATGCGGACACCGCGCATGACTGCCGGCGGCGTGGAGCCTTCTTACTATGAGAAGCATGGTCCTAATATTTTTGAGCTGACGGTTTTACTGGACAAGGAAGATGTTTTGGGCCTGACAAGCGAAGAAAAGCGTCAGTTGAAAAAGTTGAAAGAAACCATTCCTAAGGATGCATTAGAAGATTGGTTTTCGCGGCGGGATAAGAATTTTCAGATTAACCAAATTTTTGTAGATAAAACCATTAAGGGCGATATTCAATATCTGCTGCTGGGACGAGATGACACCGCACCCTTTTCCCAAACGCACAAAGAAGCCAGACTGCTGGTGAAGCAGGCGGCGCAGCTGCCTGCCAGCCGTTTTGCTTCGTTCCCTGGCGCGGATCAACTGGGCATGCTGCTGTTGACCCGCGCAATTAACGACTTGGAGCATCGCGTACCAGTGGTTTCGGTGCAATATGCTTTGGGCAAGGGTCCTAAATCGCTGCCAACCTATGAGGATCAGCCTATTGGCAAGAGTATTGTGGATCAGATCGTTTCTGCTGGAGGCATTGTGTTGCCGCAGCCGCAAAAACCGGATTTAGTGCTGGCGGTGCATACTTCGCCGGACGGTCATACGGATGAAGCCGAATGGGTTACTAATATCACCTACGCCAGTGCGGGGACGAAGCAGTTTGTGGCTAATGTAGCCAAAGAACTTGCCAGAGGACAGGCCGTGGCTATCGGCAACATTTCTTTTGTCAATGGTTCGGATAATTCGTTGATGCAGGAATTGAGCGACCAGAAGCTGCTGGGCAAGCTGACAGCCTATTCCGGCTGGAATACGCCGAGCAACACCTTGGGATTTGCTATTTCTCAAGGCATGCTGGCGCCGCAGATGACGACAACATCGCGGCAGAAGCTGCTGGCGGAACGCTATTTGGATGATTGGGCGTATCAGGCCAACATTCGCAGTCAGCTGAATCGGGAAATCGTTTACGCTAAAGGCGGCAGCCTGGTGCAACTGGATGCTCTTGAGGGAGAACTGACTGTAGCGGCGCAGAAGAAACTGCGTGAATTTGCTAAACAGTATCTAGACTTTTTGCAGCCCGAACAGGTGCAGGTGAACTTTCCCTGGAACCGGATGTTTGAAATCGATGTGCGGATTACACCGCCACAGAAATAAGAATCACAAAAAGCAGACGTCCTTGCAGGGGCGTCTGCTTTTGCGTTGCCAGAAAGCGTATGTTTTACGGTCGCAAACTCCTATTCATCAAGGGTTGGGAGGCGCTGCATCAAACGGACGGCATACTTGTATTTGAGACAAGATTTGCGCGCGCCTCGAAAAAGCTAGTTAAGTCGGCAGTTTCTTAACTCGCTGCGCTCAAACAGGCGAAACTGTAATCCGCCTTAGCTAACTTTTTCGTCCTGCGGACCGCCTTGCTCCAATAAAAGTCTCAAATGCAAGTATCACCGCCGCCTCCCTGTTTCGTACCCGCCGTTGCCTCCTTATACTCTTGTTTAAGATGCGCTTATTCTCTTTAATCTTCAAAAAAGGAGAAATTCTCTCTGGCAGTGAATTGTTACATGATATCAAGACGGCAAAAAGGAGAAATAAACGATGTCTCAGGTGCACGGAGTGTTAGTATTAGTAGCTTTGCTGTGGGGACTCAATCCGCCAGTGATGAAGCTGGGCCTGGAAGAGGTGCCGCCTATGGCGTATAATGCCATCCGCATGGTGGCGGCTTTGGCAGTGGGGTGGGTTGTTTTCCGGCGGGCGGCGGTGTGGCTGCCTTTAAGGCGTGAGGATTTGCGGCTGCTGGCGGTGTCCAGCTTCGGCTTTTTTTCGTTTCAGATTTTCTTTACCTTTGGCGTGCAGTTGACGACCGCCGGTAATGCCTCCTTGATTTTGGGGCTGCTCCCGGTGAGCGTCGCGATCATTAATCGCATACATGGCCTGGAGGGAATTCGGCGTCTGACGGTGGCGGGGATTGCTGTTTCGCTGCTAGGGGTGCTTGTCATGGTTTGGGGCGCTGGCAAGGAATTCAGCTTAGCTGGACCGCATGTATTGGGCGGGGTGCTTTTGCTTTGCGCACAGCTTGGTTATGGTTACTACACGGTTTTTTCCCGGCTGCTCCTTGTGCGGTATTCGCCGTATCAAGTTACGGCGTACGTAATCTTGACGACTACGGTCTTGTTTGTCTTGGTCGCTTTGCCGGATATGCTGGCGGTAGATTGGTCGGCGCTGTCGACGGTGGCATGGAGCAGCGTCCTTTATTCCGGAATTTTTCCGCTCAGCCTGGCTAACGGTCTTTGGGTATGGGCTACAGGCAAGGTGGGGAGCACCACGGCTTCTCTATACAATAATTTGGCGCCAGTCTTCGCCGTGGCAGCGGGGTATGCTTTTTTGGGAGAGGCCTTTGGCGTCGTCCAGGCCTTGGGAGCAGGGGTCATCTTTGCTGGCTTGTATTTGACGCGCTGGGCCCAGCGCCGTCCGTGAGATAGGGATGTTGCTAACGAACCGCGAACCACACGTACAATCCCACCGGCGCTTCGCGCCACCTCCCTTTGACAAGGTAGGCGCCTCTGTTAGCATGCTGGCAGCCTAACGTCCGCGCCCAGCGTCTGTGGCAAAACTTTTGCGAGAGAAGCGGTCCGCAGGGCCTGCAAAGCCAGCGGAACGGATTAGAAATAAGGATGTCTGAGCGTAGCGAGTTCACGTATTTCCCTTGCAGCTGGCTGTGCAGGAGTTGAGCGAGCTCTTGTTTTGACACAGATGCCGGGCAAGGACGCTGCTAGTGTACCGTTTCTTCTCTTGCGTACCCTCAGTGGATGTCGGTTGCCATGCCATCCATGGATTTTCAGCGGAGACCGGCAATTATGCCATCCTTGGCATTGCCGGCATTAGGTACATCACGTGCCGTCAGGCGCGTCCAGCGCCGTCGCTGATTCTCCTGTTCAATCTTCCCTGTAAGCCCTCCATCTATTCCCTCTACTCCTGTTTGATTTTTCCGTTTATCTTCCCGCTGACAGACTGTTGTCAGCGGGCTTTGTTATGATGGAATAAATCAGAAGTGCTTGAGCGGCTGGAAGGACTTCCGTCCAAAGGCGGCGAAAAGAAAAAAGAAACTACGTTCGTATTCGGAGGTGGCGTATGCGCTTTTTACATACATCGGATTGGCATTTAGGCCGTCTGTTTCATGGCGTACATTTGACGGAGGACCAGGCTTATGTTTTGGAACAACTGGTGGTTTTAGCCAAAGAAGCCAAGGTAGACGCCGTACTCGTAGCCGGGGATATTTATGACCGAGCGGTGCCGCCGGCGGAAGCGGTGGAACTTTTGAACGAGGTATTGCAGAAGTTGGTGTTGGAGTGCGCCTTGCCGACGGTATTGATCGCCGGCAATCACGACAGCCCGGAGCGGCTGGGTTTTGGCAGCGCTCTTTTGGCGCGTCAAGGCTTACATGTGGCAGGGCCGCTGCAGGCGCAGCAGCCTGAGCTTATTCTGGATGACAGTGCAGGTCCGGTGCATATTCTGTCCTTGCCTTATGCTGAGCCGGCAGCGGTTCGCTACGCCTTGGGGGAGGAGGCGGCGGATCATGATGCGGCTCTGCGCTGCCAAATAGCGGCTGCCTTGGCAAAGGTGCCGCAGGGAGCCCGCAAGGTGGCGCTAGCACATGCTTTTGTGGCTGGCGGAGCGGCCAGCGAGTCGGAGCGCCCCTTGTCCGTGGGCGGCAGCGGCATGGTGGGGGCGGATGCTTTTTCGGCCTTTGACTATACGGCATTGGGCCATTTGCACGGCTGTCAGCAAAGCGGCAACAAGGTCCGCTATTCCGGGTCGCTGCTGAAATATTCTTTTCAAGAGGCGGCGCAGACTAAGGGCGTTCATCTGGTGGATTTAGCGGCGGATGGCGCAGTGACGGTGGAGACGGTGCGTCTGACGCCGCGGCGCGATGTGGTTTGCTGGCAGGGAAGCTTTCAAGAGCTGTTGGCGCGGCCTAAGTGCAGCGATTATTTGATGGTGACCCTAATAGACGAAGCGCCGGTGCTTGACGCCAAGGGGCGGCTGCAGCAGCAGCATCCGGAAATTCTGCATTTAGAATACGCTCGCCTGCAAAAGCTGAAAGAGCAGCAAGGCGTGCAGGATCATCGCCGTTTGGGACCGGCAGAACTGTTTGCCTGCTTTTTTCGCGAAGTGGCTGGCCGGGAATGGAAGCGCGAAGAAGAGGCGCTTTTTGCCGCTTTAGTAGAAGAAGAGTATCGGCGGCAGCGGGAGGTGGGCTTATGAGGCCGTTATGGCTGCGCATTCAGGCCTTTGGCGCTTATGCGGCGTCGCAGACGCTGGATTTTTCTTGTTTAGGAGATGTGCGCTTATTTTTAATTCACGGGCCGACCGGCGCTGGAAAAACGACCGTGTTGGACGCGATTTGCTTTGCTTTATACGGCAGCGCCAGCGGCGATTTGCGAGAGGTGCGCCATTTACGCAGCGACTATGCTTCGCCTCAAGAGGCTACCGAGGTGGAGCTTCGTTTTGCTGTGGGTGAGCGAATCCTGCGTGTACAGCGGCGTCCAGAACAGCAGCGGCCTAAATTGCGGGGAGAAGGCTTTCGCCAGATTCCGGCGGAAGCGATTTTGTATGAAGAAGGGCCGGACGGGGAGAAATTGCTGGCTTCTCGTTGGCAGGACGTCACGCGCCGTGTGGAGGAGATCTTGGGCTTTCAAGTGGCTCAGTTCCGGCAAGTGGTGCTGCTGCCCCAAGGGCAGTTTAGGCAACTGCTGGTGGCCGGCTCTAAAGAGCGAGAAGAAATCTTGCAAAACCTTTTCCGCACGGAACTGTACGCGCGCTTGGAGCAAGGATTGAAAGACAAAGCGCAAAGCGGCGCGAAGCGCTTTCAGGCGTTGCGCGATGAAGAAGCATGGCTGCTGACGGAAGCGGGGACTGAGTCGAAAACGGACTTGCAGGAGCGTTGCGCGATCGCGCAACAGGCTGCAGCAGAAGCGCAGCTTCGCCTAAATGCCGGACAACAGGCGGCGGAAAAAAGCCGTTTGGAACTGGCGGCGGCGCAGCAAGCGGCGGATCGTTTTGCGGAAAAAGAGGCGGCGGAGGAAGAGGCGCTGCAATTGCTGGCCGGCGTTGAAGAGGCGGCAAAGCTGGCGGCTCGAGTAGAAGCGGCGCAGCAAGCGGCCTCTTTGGAGGATCTCTGGCGGCAATGGCAGCAGTTAGCGCAAGAAGCGGCATCCCAAGAAAAAGAAAGCGGTCGTGCAGAGGCTAACGCCGCTGCGGCGACAGCGGCGAAGGAAGCCGCCCGGGATGCTTGGGAAAAACTGCAGCCCCAAGAAGCGGTTTTGCGGCAGCTTCAAGCCAGGCAATTAGAGCTGGAGGGTCAGGCGAAAGAGTATGAACGCTGGCAAACGGCGCGGCAGCAGACGGCGGAGCTAAACAAGGCTTGGGCCCAAGCGCAAGAACTGGCGGCGCGGCAAGAAGAGCTGCTGCAACAGCGGCAGCAAGAGTGGAAAGCGCTGGAAGCTAAGCAGCAAAGCTTAACTATGGCAGGTGAAAAAGCGCCGCAGCTGGAGAGGGAAGCGGCCAGGCTGCAAGGGAGGCTGTCTGTTTTGCAGCGCCTGACGGAGCTGCGCGTGAAACTGACAGAACAGGCGCGGCATCAGCAAGAGCATTCGGTAACGCTGCAAAATGCTTGCGCCAGCGAGGAAAGCGCCAGGCGAACCTTAGGGGCGCTGCGGCAGCAATGGCAGAAACAGCAAGCCGCGCTGCTGGCCGCTGAATTAGAGGCGGGAGAACCTTGTCCGGTTTGCGGCGCCCTGGAACATCCCCAAAAAGCTTCTTTTGCAGGTATGCTGCAGCCGCAGGATGTGGAGCAGGCTGAAGCGGCGTGGCTGAAATGGCAGCAGGCCCATAGCAAGGCGTTGGCGCAGGCGGCGCAGCAGGAAGCGGCGCAAAAGCTGCTGGCAGAGCAGGAAAACCAGTGCTTGCAGGAGCTGGGGGAGAAGCAGGAATTGTCTCTTCTTGAAGCGAAGGCGGAGGCGCAACAGGCGGCGGAGCTGGCGCAACAAGCGCAGCAAGCCTTGGAAGAAGCAGCTCGGTGCGCTGAAAAACGCCAAGAAGAGCAGAAAAAGCTGCTTCAAGCCGAAAAAGAGCGCGAAACGGCGCTTTCTGTCAGAGATAAAGCCGGCAGCGCCTTAGAGGCGGCCAAGGCGGTGCTGCAGGAATGTTCCGCACGGGTACCGGAAGCGTTGCGCCAGGAAGGCGCGCTGGCAGCGGCGCGGCGCGCGTGCGCCCAACAGCTGGAGCAAGTGCAGACTTCTTTGGTCCAGGCGGAGAAGCTTCTCCATGAAACGGCGCAGCATTTTGAAACCGCGCAGGCCTTGTCTAAACAGGCCCGAACGGCGGCAGCGGCAGCGGCGGCGAGATTGGAGGAAGGAAAAACTCTTTGGCTGCAGCGCTTGCAGCAGAGCGGTTTTGCGGGTCAGGAAGCGTTTGAACAGGCGCGGGCCGCAGAAGAGCAGCGGCTTTTGTGGGGACAGCAGCTTGAAGCAAGGCGGCAAAAAGAGGCGGCGTCGCAGGAACGTGTGCGGCGGGCCCGGGAGGCGGTGGCTGGGCAGACGCCTCCGAATTTGGCGGTGTTTGCAGCCGCGCAGGAACAAGCGGCTGCTGCGGAGGCGGCCTTGAGGGAAACAAAGGTTCGCTTGGAAGAAGCCTGGAAACGGGACCAGGAGCGATTGGCGCGTTTGCAAAGCATCGCCAAAGAATTAGCGGCCGTGGAGGAAGCGCAAGGCGCGGTAGCGGCGTTAGCGGCTATGGCGGGAGGCGGCAACGCGTTGAACCTGACCTTTCAGCGTTATGTGCTGCGTACATTGCTGGATGATGTGGTGGAAGAAGCGAACGCGCGTCTTTCTTTAATGAGCCGGGGGCGTTACGCCCTGCAACGCTCCAGCGTGCTGGCGGACGCCCGCAAGGCTGGCGGCTTGGATTTAGAGGTGTTCGACAGCTACACTGGCGTGCCCAGGCCGGTGGGAACCTTGTCCGGCGGCGAAAGCTTTTTGGCGTCTTTGGCGCTGGCCCTGGGGCTTTCCGATGTGGTGCAGGCCTATGCGGGAGGCATGCGTTTGGACACGATTTTAGTGGACGAGGGCTTTGGTACTCTCGACCCGGAAGCGTTGGAACTGGCTATGCGAGCGTTAGTGGATTTACAGAGCGGCGGCCGGCTGGTAGGGATTATTTCCCATGTGCCGGAGTTGAAGGAGCGGATTGGCGCGCGCCTGGAGGTCATTCCCGGCGAGCGGGGTAGCCGCGCGGTTTTTCATTTACCCTAGGGCGTGAGGATTTAAAGGAGGAGCAGGCATGAAGCTAAGAGTGGTCATGGGGCGCGCCGGAAGCGGCAAGACCCATTTGTGCTTGGAGGAGATACGCCGCAAGCTGCTGGCTCAACCGGAGGGAGCGCCGTTAGTGCTGCTGCTGCCGGAGCATGCCACGTATCAGGTGGAGAGGGAACTGGCGGCGACGCCGGGCTTGCAAGGCTTTATCCGAGCTCATGTGCTGGGCTTTCGGCGTTTGTCCTACCGGGTACTGCAGGAAACCGGCGGCGCGGCGCGGCCTCAACTGGACGAATTAGGAAAAACGCTGCTGGTGACGCGCCTTTTGCGGCAGCTAGAGCCGCAACTGCGTTCTTTTGGGCGGGCGGCGCGGCAGCGGGGCTTTGCCATGCAGGCCATGGGGCTTTTGGAAGAATGTAAAACCTATCGCTTGCCTCCGGAAGCCTTGCAGGCAGCGGCGCAGACGGAGCAGCAGCAAGGGCGGACGTTGCTGGCGGACAAGCTGCATGACTTGGCGCTTCTTTATACAGCGTTTTCGCAGTCTTTGCAGGAATGCTATCATGATGCGCAAGACCGTATGACGCTGTTGGCCGAACGGGCCCAAGAGGCGGCGTTGTTGCGCGGCTGTGAGGTCTGGGCGGATGGCTTTGCCTGGTTCAACCCTCAGGAGCTGGCGGTTTTAGGGGCGCTTTTGCCTCTTGCCAAAGAGGTGACGGTAACGCTGTGTCTTGACGGGGCGGAACTTGCGCGCTATGAAGCGGAAACCTCCTTGTTTCATCGGCAATGGCGGACGAGGGAAGACTTGCGGCGCTTGGCGGCGCAACTGGGGGCTCAGTATGAAGAAGTCAATCTGGAGAAACGATGGCGCTTTGACAGTGCGGCATTGCAGCTCTTGGAAGAGCGGTTTTTTCGTTTTCCTGTACGCCCCTTGCCGGAAGCGCCGCAGGGCGTAGTCCTTGCGGAAGCGGCGAACGGGCGCGCCGAGGCGGCGGGCATTGCTAGAGACATGCTTCGTTTGGCGCGCGAAGAGGGCTGGCGTTGGCGCGATATAGCCGTGCTGGTGCGCGACGACGATTACCGGGACTGGCTGGAGGCGGCGTTGACGGATCATGGCATTCCTTATTTTAGCGACCAGCCCCGGCAGGCGCAGCATCATCCCTTGGCGGAGCTTATTCGTTCCGCCCTGGAAGTCGTTATGGGGAATTGGGGCTATGAGTCTGTTTTTCGTTGTCTGAAAACAGATTTTTTTCCGTTAGAGCGAGCTGCGGTGGATAAACTGGAAAACTATGTTTTGTGCTTTGGCCTGCGCGGCCGCCGCTGGACGCAGGAGGAGCCGTGGCGTTATTGGCGGTGTCTGGCTTTGGCGGAGGAAGACGAAGGCTTGGATGAGGCAAGCCAAGAAGAATTGGCTTGCCTCGATAACTGGCGTCGTCAAGCGGCGCAACCGCTGGCGGAGCTGGAACTGGCCCTGGGCCGGGCTTCTACCGTGCGAGTCCAAGCAACGGCTTTATTCCAGTTTTTGGAGCGTTTGGAAGCGCCTCTGCGCCTTGAAGAGTGGGCGCAGCGAGCCGAAGAGCTGCAAGAATTGGATGAAGCGCTGGAACACAGACAATTTTGGGGGCAGACGGTGGCTCTTTTAGAACAGCTGGTGGAGGTTCTGGGGGACGAGTCTCTGCCGCCGGAGGAATTTGCCGCTCTTTTGCAAGAAGGGCTGGACGCTATGACGCTCAGCCTAGTGCCTCCCGGGTTGGATCATGTAGTGCTGGCGACGCTGGGCAATACCAGTCTGGCCAATGTGAAGGCCGTGTATCTTCCCGGCGTCAACGAAGGGACGCTGCCCCGGCGTGCTCGGGACGAGGGACTTTTGAGCGATAGCGAGCGGCGCGCTTTACGCGGCGCAGGGCTGGAGCTGGCGCCGGGAGCGCAGGCGGACATGCTTGGGGAGAGATTCTTAGTATATACGGCGCTAAGTCGCTCCTGCCGCTATCTATGGCTCAGTTACGCCTTGGCTGACGCAGAGGGAAAAAGTCAGGTGCCTTCGTTGATTGTGCGCCGCCTGCGCGAATTGTGGCCGCAGCTTTTGCTGCAAAATTTGCCGCTGGATATTCCAGTAGGCGAGGAGGCTTCTTATGCAGTGCAGCCGGAGCAAGCTTTGGCGGCGTTGCCTGGCGTGCTGCGGCGCTATCGTGAAACTGGCGAATTAGCGCCGGCTTGGCGGGAAGTGTATAATTGGGGGCTTCGCTGCCGGCCGGAGGAGCTGCGGCGCTACTTGGCAGGCTTATTTCATGATAACCGCGAACGGCTGCTGCCGCAGGAACTGGCGCAGCGTCTGTTTTTGCGCGGTCAGCGCCTCAGCGGCAGCGTGACGCGTTTTGAAGCCTTTCAAGTCTGTCCGTTTCGGCATTTTGCCCGTTATGGCTTAGGCTTGCGGCAGCGTTCCGTTTTTCGCCTGGCGGCGCCGGATTTAGGGCAATTTTTGCATGCATCCTTGAAAGAGTATGGTGAACGCTTAGCGGCTAAAGGGCAAAGCTGGGCGGAACCGGGAGAAGAGGAACGGGTGGCTTTGTGCGAAGAAGTGGTGAATGCTTTAGCGCCGCGGCTGCAAAACGAGATTTTGCTCAGCTCCGGTCAGCACAGGCACCTTTTGCGTCGTTTGGGACGCACTGTGCGCCGGGCGGCGAAACAATTGAGCGACTTTGCGGCGGCCGGCAGCTTTAAGACTTGTTGGCTGGAGCAGTGTTTTGGTCATGGCGAGCAGGCGCTGCCGCCGCTGACGTTTCGTTTGCCCGGAGGGCAGCGTTTGGATATTTCCGGGCAGATTGACCGGGTGGACAGCGCCGAGCAGGAGGGCCTTCGCTATTTGCTTGTGATTGACTATAAGTCCGGCAAGGCGGGATTGAATCTCGATCAAATTTACTATGGCCTGCGCCTGCAGCTGCTGACCTACTTACTGGTGGCTCTCGAAGCCGGTCGCAGCGTATTTGGCCAGGAATGCCTGCCTGCAGGGATGCTGTATTATTTCTTGCAAGATCCGGCCGTGAGCGGCGAAGGGCCGAAAAGCGAGGCGGAAATTGAAGCGGAAGTGGCTAAAAAATTGAAACTGCCCGGCTGGACGCTGCAGGAACCCCAGGTATCTCGTCTGCTGGATGCGTCCATTGAGGGCAGCTGGTCTAAGTTTTTATCGATATCGTTAAAGAAAGACGGCGACTATCATCCGACTTGTTTGCGTCAAGTACGCTCGGCGGAGCAGTTCGGGGCGTTATTGCTGCACGCGCGTACGGTATTGCAGGAAACCGGTGCGGCGATTTTAGAAGGACAGGTAACGCCGGCGCCGTACGAATTGGAAGGGCAGAGTCCGTGCCTATGGTGTGAGTATCGAAGCGTCTGCCAATTTGACAGAGCCATAGAAGGCCAAGCTTGTCGGTTGCTGAAAAAAATGAATGAAGATGAAGTGTGGCTGCGTTTGCTGCCGACAGAAAGGGAGAATCAAGCATGAGCTGGTCAGAGAGGCAGCGCCGGGCGATTGAAGCGAGGCGTAAAAATTTACTGGTTTCGGCAGCGGCTGGCTCCGGCAAGACCGCGGTGCTGGTGGAACGGGTCATTCAGCGCATGTTGGACGTTGCAGACCCTTTAGATATTGACAGATTGCTAGTCGTTACTTTTACCAATGCGGCGGCCTTGGAAATGAGAGAACGGATTGCCGCGGCGCTGGGGAAAGAGCTGAGCCGTCAGGATTTGCCGCCAGACAGGCTGGAACGCTTGGAACGGCAGCTGGCGTTATTAGGTTCGGCTTCTATTTCTACCATTCATTCGTTTTGTCAGTCTGTGGTGCGGCAGCATTTTCACCAATTGAATCTGGATCCCCGTTTTCGCGTGGCTTCGCAGGCGGAGGCGGATTTACTGCGCCGCGATGTTCTGGAAGAGGTGCTGGAAAAACGCTATGCTGCGGATGATCCGGCGATGTTCCTGTTAGCGGACTGCTATGGCGGCGAGCGCGATGATGCGGAATTGGGCGTTATGATTGTAGAGCTTTATGAGTTCTCCCGCTCGCTTCCAGAGCCAGAGCTGTGGCTGCAAGGTTGTTTGGATGTATTTGCGCCGCCGGAGCAGGATTCCTTTGATGAACTGCCGCAGGCCAAACTGTTGCTGCGCCAGGCGCAGCTGCGTCTAGGGTCGTTGGCTGTTGCGGCGGCGGAACTGCTGGAACTAGCGGAACTGGCCGGTGAAAAAGAAGTGCAGCTGGCGCAGGAATATGCAGCAGTCATTGACGAGCTACAGGCGGCCTCCACTTGGAGCGAGCTGGAGCGCGCCTGCAGACAAGGGGAAAAAACCGCCTATACCCGTCTGAGCGGCGGCAAGAAAGATCCCGCCGGGCAAGAGGCGAGGGACGCTTTTAAGCATGGACGGGATCAATTAAAAAAACAGCTGGAAAAAGTATATGTCTTAGTCGATCGGCCCGGGGAGGAACTGTTAGAGGACTTGCGTCACTGCCAGCCGCTGATGGCGGCGCTGGTGGCGGTGACTTTAGAGTTTGCCTCCGCCTTTCGCGACGCCAAGGCCAGCCGCAACTTGCTGGACTTTGGCGATTTGGAACACTTTTGCTTGGCGGTCTTGCACGACGGCGAAGGTTCTTCTGCAGCGGCGCTAGATTTGCAAGAGCGCTTTCAGGAAGTAATGGTCGATGAATATCAGGATACGAATGGCGTGCAGGAGGCTATTTTGCAATGTCTGTGTCCAGCGGCCAGCGGCCGGCTGTTTTTAGTAGGCGATGTGAAGCAAAGCATATACCGTTTTCGTCTGGCGGAGCCGGAGCTGTTTCGCGAAAAATATGAAAGCTATCCTGTGTTGGGCGAGGGCTATGAACGGATTGATCTGGCGCAGAATTTTCGCAGCCGCGCCAACGTACTGGCAGGGGTCAATTATCTTTTTCGACAGTTGATGGAGCCGCAGGTGGCGGAGCTGGCGTATGGGGAAGCTGAATTCCTGCGGCCGGGGCTGCCGTATCCGCCTTGCGAGGGAAAAAGTCTGGAAGGACCTAATGAGCTTTGGCTGCTGGAGGATACGGGCAAAGAGGCAGCGGAAAGCGAAGATGACGGCGCAGTTGAAGAACTGCCGGAAGGCTTTGCTGCCGAAGCGGCGCTCATTGCACGACGGCTGCAAAAGCTGCAAGAAGAGCAAGTGCAGGTATATGACAAGGGCCTGGGCGGCTATCGGCCGTTGGCTTGGCGGGATGTGGTGGTGCTGCTGCGCTCGGTGCGGGCCAAAGGACCGGTGCTGCTGGAGGCTTTGCGCGAAGCCGGCATTCCTGCGTACGCCGATGTGGACGAGGGATATTTTCGAGAAATCGAAGTAGAAGTGCTTTTAGCCGCCTTAGCGGCGGTGGACAATCCAAGGCAAGATATTCCACTGGCCGCATTTTTACGTTCGCCCTTGGTGGGCTGTAAAGCGGCAGAGTTGGCCGAAATTCGCCTGGCCAGCGCCGAACGAAGCGATTTGTGGGATGCGGTGACGGTTTTAGCGGATATGGAAACGGAAGCAGGCCGCAAAGCGGCGCATGCAGTGGAACTTTTAGAAGGCTGGCGTCGTTTGGCGCGGCGGCGGGGCGTGCCGGAGCTGCTTTTGCGCATGTACCGCGATACGGGGTATTATGAATATGTAGGCGGTCTGCCTGGCGGCGCGCTGCGGCAAGCCAATCTGCGCGCTCTTTATGATCGGGCCCGGCAGTTTGAGAGCACCCATTACCGAGGCCTTTTCCGCTTTTTGCGCTTTGTGGAGGATATGCGCGAAGGCGGCGCTGATATGGCGGTGGCTCGAATTTTGGGGGAGCAGGAAAATGTTGTACGGGTTATGACCATTCACAAAAGTAAAGGCCTGGAGTTTCCAGTCGTGGTCGTGGCCGATGCGGGCAAACAGTTTAACCTGCAGGATTTGAAAAAACCGGTTCTTTTTCACAAGACCCAGGGCTTGGGGCCGCAAGTTATTGATGTAAATACGCGCTACCGCTATCCTGGCGCGGCTCGTAAGGCAGTGGCTCATTGCTTGGAACTGGAGACAAAGGCCGAAGAACTGCGGGTTTTATATGTAGCTCTTACGCGAGCGCGGGAAAAATTGATTTTAACGGGACGTCTCAAGCATGCAGACAAGGCGGCCGCCAATTGGTGCCGTCAAAGCTGCCGCAGCGAAGAATTGCTGCCCCCCGGTTTGATCGCCGAAGCCAAAGGGTATTTGGATTGGCTGGGGCCGGCATTGGTCCGCCACCAGGCAGCGGGCGATTTGCGTCGTTTAGGCGGCGCGCCACAAGAGGAATGCTTGCTGCCGGATGAAAGTAGCTGGGAGATTCATATTTGTCCGCCTGCGGCGGCGGACTCTGCTGGCGCTGCTGTCTTGCCTGACGATTGGTCTTGTTTAGAAGAAGGCCAGCTTTTGCCTGGAGGCGAAGCGGCTCAAACCGCGGCCTGCCTGGAGTGGCAATATCCTTGGCAGGACGCGGTCGGCAAGGCGGCTAAGCTTTCGGTAACGGAAATTAAGCGGCGTTTTGCCGACGTAGACGAAAGCGCTCGCGCCTGGCCGGCGCGGTCAGGCGCTGTATATGACCGGCCTCTTTTTCTGCAGGCGCAGCAAGGGCCGAAGGGCGGCGAATACGGCGTCTGGATGCACACGGTGATGCAGCATCTGCCGCTAGAGGGCAGGCTGAACGAAGAAAAGGTGCAGTCTGTGTTGGAAGAACTAGTTGTCAAGGAAGTGCTGCTGCCGGAGCAGGCGGCAGCCTTGGAAGCATCGAAAATTGCCGCTTTTTTAGAGTCCGCTCTGGGAAGCCGCTTGCTGGCGTCTTCTCAAGTCCGGCGGGAGGTTCCTTTTAGCGTCCTGCTGCCAGCGGAGGAATTTTACCCCGAAGTGGCGGGGCAGGAAGAAACGGTCTTTGTGCAAGGCGTGGCGGATCTGCTGTTTAAAGAAGGCGATGCTTGGATTCTGGTGGACTATAAAAGTGATCGAGGTTTGTCGCCGGAAGAATTGGCAAGCCGTTACCGTTTGCAGCTGGAGCTCTACGCCCGCGCGTTAGGAGGCGTTCTGCGGCAGCCTGTCAAAGAATGCTGGTTGTACTCCTTCGCCCTGGGGAAAACCATTCTTTTAGAAGAAGCAGCGAGGGGAAATTGAACAAGAAAATCGGCGACGGCGCTGGAAGCGCCTGACGGTACGTGATGTACCTAATGCCGGCAATGCCAAGGATGGCATAATTGCCGGTCTCCGCTGAAAATCCATGGATGGCATGGCAACCGACGTCCTCTTAGAGAAGCAGGAGGGATCGAGGAACGAACACAGAGTAACTGAGTAACAGAGGGTACGTAGAGGGAGACGATGGCAAGTATTTTCATATAATAAGAACAGAGGCAATGAAAGCGTGGTTTCATTGCCTCTGTTCGAATTGAAAGTACTTAAATTGTAAATACCGTAACCCTCAGTCGTGCCCTCCGGTTCTCTCGTGACTCCTGTTCAAAACCCGTGTCGGGTCAGCACGTCGAGGAGCACGCCGGCGAAGAAGAGCAGGCTCAAGAGGCTGTTGCAGTGGAAAAATGCTACCTGACTGCGAGAGAGATCCGCCGGGCTAACTAAATGGTGCTGCCACCAAAGTGGAAAAGCGGCGACGCCAAGAGCCGCCCAGTACCAGGGGCCCAGCGCTAAAAGCCAGCCGGTAATTACGAAAAAACCGGCTGCAAAGACATGGAAAAAGGCGGCCAGGCGCAGCGAAGGAGCGAGGCCGAAGCAGGCCGGAATCGAGTACAGTCCGGCTTGTCGGTCAAAGTCCATATCGCTGCAGGCATAGATGATGTCAAAGCCGGCTACCCAGAAGAGGACGCCGCCCCACAAAGAGAGGGCTGGCAAGCTGAGCGTATCGGCAATAGCCGCCCAGGCGCAAAGAGGCGCTAGGCCCAAAGTAGCGCCGAGAAAGAGATGACATAGCCAGGTGAATCGCTTGGTATAGGAGTAGAAGGTCAGGCAAAAGACGACTGGCAGCAGCAGTTTTACAGCCAGCGAGCTGAGCTGAAAAGCCGCCAGCGCCAAGAGGAGCAAAGAAAATAGCGTGTAGAGAGACACGGCCAAAAGGCTTAATCGATTTTGGGGCAGAGCGCGGTTGGCGGTGCGGGGGTTGGCAGCGTCAAAATGTCGATCCGCCAGACGGTTAAAGGACATAGCGGCGGTACGGGCGCCGGCCATGGCGACAGTGATCCAGAAAAGATCGTGCAGAGAGGGCATGCGCTGCGCTGTTAGAAGCGCACCCGCATAGGCGAAAGGAAGAGCGAATAAGGTATGCTTGAACTTGATCATTTCCAGAAAAATGCGCAATGTCTGCATGTTAAGCCTCACTTTTAACAGCAGTGCCGATGGCGACCATGCCGTTTGTTAGACTTTTCCAAGAGGTGGTTGCGGCGCCCAACTGCGCTAGAATTTGAGAGATTGCTTCGCGCGAGGGAAGCGTATGCAGCGATTCCGGCAGCCAGCGCTGGAAAGTGATTGGAAGGCCCAGGTACAAGCTGCCTGCTAAGGGCAGTATATGTTCAAAATAAAAGTGGAACAAGGGCGTCAGAGCGGTGTCGGCGGGCTGAGAAAGCTCAAGCAATAGCAGCTTGCCGCCGGGACGAAGTACGCGCAGCATTTCTTGAAGCACCTGTTCCGTGCCCGCGACGCTGTACAAGCCGAAGGCGATAGAAACGCCGTCAAAGGAGGCGTCGGCAAAGGGCAAGTGCAGCGCATTGCCATGAACCCAGGAAACTTGGCGGCATTGAGGATGGTAGCGAAGATTTGCTTCGGCTTCGCGCAGCATGTTAGCGGAAAAATCCAGCCCTGTAATGCGGCTTTCCTCGCCGCCATGGCGCAGTAATTCTTGCGTTAGGCGGCCGGTGCCGCAGCAAACATCCAGAAGCTTGGCCTGGGGCGGGAAATTTGCCTGCTCTACGGCTTTGCGCCGCCAATATTGATCATGGAAAAAGCTGATCATGCGGTTGAGGCAGTTGTAGCGGGGAGCGATGGTTTGGAAGATCGCATGCATTTTTTCTTCTTTGCGATAAAAATGGAAGCATTGCATAGCAAACTCCTCCTGTTCTAATAATGTCGGAAAAAATCCGGCATATATTGGGATTGGCTGCTGGAACGTAATGACAAATGAAAAGCTATCTTTTATAATATAGGGAAATAACTTTTGTAAGAAAAATTGTTGTTAACGTTGTATTTCACAGAGTGAATGAGGCGTTTTTGAAAACGGAGTTTTTCTATTAGTTTCAGCATACACGAAACAGGCTTTTTTTTGCAAGCGGCAATACCTGTTGGAAAGGAGCCGGGCCATGAGCATGCAAGGCTGGCTGTCCGGTTCGCAAAGCGAGGCGTGGTTGGCGCAGTTAGAGCGTATCGAATGGAAAGAAAATGAAATATTGCTGCTTCTGGCAGCTTCCGCTTCACAGGCGGCGCTGCCTGCGGTATGGCAGTGGGCTCGAGACAAAGGCGTAGTTGTAGCCGGATCTTTGTTTCCTGCGCTCATTCGAGGCGAGCAGGTTGAAAAGGAAGGAGCCTGTTGGTTGCGGTTGACTTTGGCTGCGCCTTTATTGCCGCTATATCCTAAACAAGAGGAGCCGCCTTGGCGGCATGACGTGCAGAATACGACTGCGTTTTTGCTGTTCAACTGCCAGCGCGGTGAAACAGAACAGTTGTTGGACGGCTTGTATGATTACTTGGGCCATTCGATTCGCTGCATTGGCGCTGTGGGTGAATACACTTTGCAGGAAACAGGTACGGCTTTGTTTACGCAGGAAGGTTGGTGCGAGGCCGTGGGGCTGGCTGTGTTTGCCGCCTGCGGGCTGCATACTTCGCGCGGCTATGGTTTCAGCAGTCTGCCGGACGTACTGATCGTGACTAAGGCGGAGAAAAACCGTATTTTGGAGCTCAATTGGCAGAGCGCACGGGCCGCTTATCAGGGGGTGCTGGCGGCGCATGGCTTGGTTTTAGATGACGTTGGCCGCTACCCACTAGGAATTGTACGGGAAGAAAGTGTAGACTTGGTGCGCAGTGTTGTCGAAATCACAGAAGACGGCAGTCTGCTATGCGCTGGCGAAGTGCCGGAAAACGCCGTCCTCAGCGTGCTTGTCGCCGAAGGAGAGGCTATGGCGGCCTCGGTGGCTGCGGCCGCTGAGGAGGTGGAAGTTACGGCTGCGCGGGGCGTCTTGATTGTGAACTGTTATGCCAGAGAACAATTGGAAGGGTCCTTCTTCACTAAAGAATTGTCAGTCCTCCGGCAAACCTTGCAGCGACGCAATCCGAACTTGGGCGAACCTTATGGCGTACTGAGCTATGGAGAAATTGTCTTGCCGTCAGAGGGAATCTTGGAATTGTGCAATAAAACCGTTGTTATTGGAGTGATGGTATGAAGCCGGTACAGGGGCTCCAGATGGTACGGGAATTGGCGGTTTTGTATGAATTGTCGTTGGCGGTGGGGCGAACGTTGGAGCTGGAAGAGAATTGCGCCGCCTTTTTGCAAGTCCTCTTGCGGCGCAAAACCTTTCGTTATGGCGCAGTCTGGCTGAACGACGAGGCGCAGGAACGGGCGCGCTTGATCTACGGATACCCCAGCTACTATGTGGAAAATGTGCTGGGCGCCTTGCCTTCTGTGGCTAAAGCCTGCTTAGATAATGACGCCGGAGCGGTGGTAACGGCGCAGATGTCTGAATTTGAAGAATTGGTGCAGGAACGGCAAATCGAAGGCGGTTGCTATTTTTTATATCCCTTGGGAAAAATGGGAGTGCTTAAGCTCTATAGCGTCCAAGAAGAGCTGGCGGAGAATGAAGTCCTGCAGCGTATGCTGGCACAGGTGATGCAAAAGTTTGCAGTGTCCGTGGAAGCCTGTTTGCTTTTTGAGCGGCTCCGGGAGGAAGCGGAGGAACGCCGGCAAGCGGAAGAGGAAGTGCGTTCTTTAAACAATCAACTGGAGTTGCGCGTGACTAAGAGAACGGAGCAGCTATTGGACTCCAATGCAAAACTGCGTCAAGAAATCATAGAACGCAAGCGAGTGGAAGAACAGTTGCGCATTTATAGTGAAAAAGATGCCTTGACAGGCTTGGCCAATCGTTCCCGCTTTGAGCGCTTGCGCCAGGAACTGGCGGAAATGAACCAGGGAACCTTAGGGGTTTTGGCCATTGATGTCAATGATTTGAAGCTGGTTAACGACCTGGAAGGCCATGAAGCAGGAGATGAATTGCTGCGCCGCGTTAGCGGCGTATTGCAGGAGGCCTTTGGGGATGCGGAGTTGTTGGCGCGCATTGGCGGCGATGAATTTGTGGCGTTGTATTGTGATGTGCCGGGAGAGTTGATGAAGCAGAAAGCGGAATTTCTTGCCCGGGAGGCCACGGCGGCGCGTGTTTCTTTGTCTGTGGGCTGGGCCTGGGGTGATTTGTCTCAGATGGTCAGTCAGAACCTGTTGCAGGCTGCAGATAGCGCCATGTATGCGGAAAAATACAAGTTTACTTCCCAGTACGAACAGGGAGGACTAGCGAGGCTGCGGCGCATGCTGGAGGTGGGCAGCCGTTGGACAGGGCCCCATGTACAGAGGCTGGAAGGGATTTTGGTTCGTTTTGGTCGGTACTTGCAGCTTCGGGATAGTGAGGAATCGCTGCGCTTATTGGCTATGTTTCATGATGTAGGTACGCTGTTGCTGCCGGAGGTGCTGGTAAACAAGGATGCTGAATATACGCCGGAAGAGCGGGCCTTGATGGAAAGCCATGCGGAGAAAGGGGCTCAACTGGCACAGATGATGCCGGAACTAGCTCCCTTGGCAAAGCTCATCCTGCATCATCATGAACGTTGGGACGGCGCCGGGTATCCGGCCAAGCTACAAGGGGAAGAAATTCCCTATCTTAGCAGAGTACTGGCTGTGGCTGACGCCTATGAATCGATGACCGGGACGCGCGTGCATCGAGGGCCGCTAACCAGAATTCAGGCGTTGTCGGAGTTAGAGTGTTGCGCCGGCAGCCAATTTGATTCGGAGGTGGTGAAGGCGTTTCTAGAGATGTTGTCTTTTGATGAAGGATAATGTAGCCTGCTTGTCATTCTTTGTATTTTGTATTACACTCTAAACAAGTGAAAATTCGCAAAAATCAATTGATAAGCAGGGGGAAAAAAAGATGGCATTTAAAAAATTTGAGACGCATCACTTGGTGACCGGAGCCGATACCAATCATCATAGTACGTTGTTTGCCGGCCGCGGCGCGGCTTGGTTTGTGGAAGCCGGCTTTGTCGCCGCCGCCAGCCTGACCTGTACGGCGGAGACCGTATGCGCTACAGTACACGGCATGGTTTTCAATCGGCCCGTAAAAAAAGGCAGTATTCTGCGTTTTGACAGCCGCGTTGTCTATACAGGGCGTTCCAGCCTGGTCGTATATGTAGATGTGGTGACCGCCGACAAGGAAGAGTTTGTAGTTGACGGCTTTTTGACCTTTATTCATGTGGATGAGACCGGCCATTCGGCGCCGCACGGCATTGTGGTGGAGCCGGAGACGGAGGAAGAAAAGGAGCTCTATGAACGGGCCAGTAAACTCAGAAGACCGCAAAATCGCAGCGATCATTAAGAAGCAGCTTCACCAGTTGCGTAGGCAAGGGCGCCTCTTAGGACGCGCTCTGGCTTACTCTAATTTTCGTATGTTCTTTTATGGACAGGGCTTGTCTTTGTTGGGTACATGGGTGCAAAGCATTGCTATGAGCTGGTTAGTATATCGCCTGACCGGTTCGGGTTTACTGTTGGGCTTGGTAAGTTTTGCCGGACAGATTCCTAGTTTGCTTTTTTCGCCATTTATCGGCGTCTGGGTGGATCGCTTGCCGCGAAGGCAGGTGCTTGTTGCCACCCAGGCGCTTTCTTTGTTGCAGGCGACAATCTTAGCCTTGCTGGTCTGGACGGGACGCGAAGAAATCTGGCATTTGCTGGCACTGAGTCTATTGTTAGGCTGCATTAATGCGGCAGATATGCCGGCGCGCCAGGCTTTGGTCGTGGAGTTGGTGGAGGCGCGTGAAGATCGGGGCAACGCTATCGCCTTAAATTCCGTCATGTTCAACGCAACTCGGTTAGTAGGGCCAGCGTTGGGGGGGCTTTTGATTCCCTTGGTTGGCGAAGCGATGTGCTTCGCTCTTAATGCGGTAAGTTACCTTTTTTCGTTGCTTTCCTTGGTTTTGCTGCGTCTTGCTGCGTTAGAAAAAGAAACGGAGAAAAAAAGCTGGCATCGGGGTTTTCGGGACGGTTGGAATTATACCTTCGGGCATCCTCCCATTCGGCAATTACTGCAATTGTTGGCGCTGATGAGCCTTTCCGCCATGCCTTATACGGTACTGCTGCCAGTGCTGGCAGTGCGTTATTTTGGCGGCGGCGCGCCGCTGTTGGGAACGCTGATGGCTGTGGCTGGGGCGGGCTCTTTATGCGGGGCGCTGATTCTTGCTTTTCGGCGCAGTATTGTCGGTTTGGAGCGCTGGGTTGGCGCGGCGGCGCTTTTGGCGGCATTGAGTCTGCTGGGGCTGTCTGCAGGCGTATCGGTAGAGGCGGCAGGTGTCTTGCTGTTTGCGTTAGGGGTAGGACTGCTTTTTTTGATTGTCGGCGTCAATACCTTGCTGCAGCACATGGTTCCTGACCGCTTGAGAGGGCGGGTTATGAGTTTTTACAATATGTCTTTTCTGGGCTTGGTTCCCGTGGGCTGCATTGCAGCAGGGCAGGGGGCGGATTGGTTTGGCGTCTTGACTATGCTGCAATATTGCGGCTGGGCTTGTTTGGCCGCGGCTATTCTTTTTTTACGGCAGCTGCCATCGTTTCAGGGCAAGGCTTGCCAAATTTATCAAGACTCCGGTCATTTAGGGCCGGATGAAAAATGTTAAGGTAGGCAAACTGTAATCAGGCTGTCACGAAGCTGTCACAGTCCTTGTTTACACTAGATATAATCACAAAAGAAAGGGTGTATGAAAATGAATTTGGAAAGACTGCGGCCGACTGTGACTGTATTGGCATTAAGTCTTTTTTTGATTTCCTTAGTGACAGGCTTGGTTTTGTGGCTGGTTCCTGGTCGCGGGGCTTTTTTGGGTCTGTCCAAGGGGATTTATAAGGACGTCCATATTTACCTGAGTCTGGGAGTGACTGTTATCCTGTTGATCCATGGGTGGTTCAACAGGAAGGCTTTGAGTCGCTATTTCGGCCTGAGTCGGGCTGCTTGTTGGCAAGCGGGCGCTGTAACGGCGCTGCTGCTGGCTGTCGTGGTGGGACTGAAATCGTTTTAAAAAGCCGCGCAAGCGGCTTTTTCTATATGGCAAACTTATAAAACGAACCGCGAAATACACGAAAGACGCGAAAGGGGTTTTCAAGGGTCAGGAGTTTCTAGATAAGCGGCGGCATAACTGTATTTGAGACAAGATTTGCGCGCGCCTCGCAAAAGCTGGCTAAGGCGGCAGTTTCTTAACTCGCTGCGCTCAAACAGGCGAAACTGTCATCCGCCTTCGCCAGCATTTTCGTCCTGCGGACCGTCTTGCTCCAATAAAAGTCTCAAATACAATCATTGCCGCCGTAGCCTCAGTTGTTCCCTCGCTTTACTCCATCGTACTTCTGTTAAATTCCGTAACCCTCGGTCGAACCCTCTCGCGACTCCCGCGACTTTTGTTCAATCTCCGTACTTCCTCTGGACTTTCTCTGTTTTCCTCTGTTACTCTGAGTTGCGTTTTTTCCAAGGACCGCGCAAGCGGTTTTTTTAGTTGGCAGGAAAGAATGAATTTTTGCAGAATATATCTTTAAGAATCATTTTTCTTAAAAAATCTCTACAAAGGCGGTGCGGAGAATGAATTTACCGGAACAGTATCAACAGTTTCATGCTGAGATCCGCAGCACCATCCCGGAGAGTCGTATTTTTACGGATCCGGTGCGGACCCTGGCTTATGGCACAGATGCCAGCTTTTATCGCTTGATTCCTAAAATTGTCGTAAAAGTGAGGACGGTGCCGGAAGTCACGGCTGTCATTCATGCAGCTCATTTGCACAAAGTGCCTCTTACCTTTCGGGCGGCAGGAACCAGTCTGTCCGGGCAGGCGGTGACCGATTCAGTTCTGGTTATGCTTACCGGCGCCTGGGGTCGTTATGAAGTACTGGAGGACGGGGATAAAATCGTGCTGGAACCGGGGATTATTGGCGCGGAGGCCAATTTGTACCTCAAACCGTATGCGCGTAAAATCGGCCCGGACCCGGCCTCGATTAATGCGGCCATGATCGGCGGCATTGCCGCCAACAACGCCAGCGGTATGTGCTGCGGCACCAGCGACAACAGCTATAAAACCGTAGCCTCCATGAAACTAATTTTCCCGGACGGCACGTTTCTCGATACCGGCGACGAAGCGTCTAAAATCGCTTTTCGTCAAAGCCACAAGGAACTGCTGGCGGAAATTGAGCTGCTGCGGGATGAGATCGCTGCGCAGCCGGAACTGGTGGAGCGCATCCGGCATAAGTTCAAAATCAAGAACACTACAGGGTACAGCCTCAATGCCTTTGTAGACTATCAGGACGTTTTCGACATTTTGAATCACCTCTTTATTGGTTCTGAAGGCACCTTGGGCTTTATTGCGGAAATTACGTATCGTACGGTAGTGGAGCAGGAGCACAAGGCGTCGGCGATGATTTTCTTCCCCGATATCGGCACCGCCTGTCAGGGGGTTATGCGTTTGTACCGGCCGTTGGTATCGGCAACGGAGATGGTGGATCGCATTGGCCTGCGCTCGGTGGAAGACGAGCCGGGCATGCCGGCGTACCTCAAGGAATTTGGGGAAGAGGTAACCGCCATTTTGGTGGAAGTGCGAGCGGATAACCATGAAGAATTGCATCGCTGTATTGACGGCGTTAAAGAACGCTTAGAGGGCATTTCGACCGTCATGCCTGTTGAATTTACCACGGTGAAAGCGGAGTATGAACGTTATTGGGATATTCGAAAGAATTTATTTCCTGCCGTTGGCAATGTGCGACCAGCCGGCACGACGGTGCTCATTGAAGACGTGGCTTTCCCGCTGGAGCATTTGGCGGAGGCGACGCTGGATTTGCGCCGTGCTATGGATAAGAATGGCTACCACGAGGGCATCATTTACGGCCATGCGCTGGACGGCAATCTGCACTTTGTATTTTCCCAAGACTTTTCCAATGAAACGGAAATCAAGCGCTATGCAAGCTTAATGGACGATGTGGCGGACTTGGTAGTCCATCGCTACAATGGCTCCTTAAAAGCCGAGCACGGTACGGGGCGGAATATGGCGCCCTTCGTAGAGATGGAATGGGGCCGTCAGGCGTACCAGTTCATGCGGCGCATTAAAAAGCTCTTTGATCCCGAAGGGCTGATCAATCCGGACGTCATCATCACCGACAAAGCCAATTTGCATTTGGAAAACATTAAACCTGCCGTGGTGGCGCATCCTCTCATTGATAAATGCATTGAGTGCGGCTATTGCGAAAGTAATTGTCCGTCCCGCAATCTTACGGTTACGCCGCGTCAGCGTATTGTGCTGCAGCGGGAAATCACGCGCCTGCAAAAAAGCGGACAAGATCCGGAACGCTTGGCGGAACTGCTGAAGGGTTATGAGTATTTTGGCGATAAGACCTGTGCTACGGACGGTTTGTGTCAGCTGCCTTGTCCGGTGAAGATCAATACCGGCGATCATACCAAGCATTGGCGGGCGCAGCATATGAGCCAGGACGCCCGGCGCATCGCCGAGTTTGTGGCAGGGCATTTTGCCGGAATTACCTCGACCGCTCGCATTGCGTTGGGGCTGGCTAATTTTGCACATTCTCTGCTGGGAACCAATGCTATGAACAGCCTTTCCAAAATGGCGCATACCATCTCCGGCGGCGCATCGCCGCAATGGACGCCTTGGATGCCCAAAGGCGCGGTTCTAGCTAAGCCGAAGCTGAAGCCGAAAAAGGCGCAGCATCAGGTTGTCTACTTCCCCAGCTGTCTGGGGCGCAGCATGGGACCGGCCAAAGAAGATCGAGACGCTCGTTCTTTGACCGAGGCCATGATATCGGTGCTGGAAAAAGCGGGCTATGCAGTGATCTATCCGTCCGATATGGATGAGCTTTGCTGCGGCATGCCTTTTGAAAGCAAAGGCTTGCCCGAGATCGGCGACCGCATGGCGGCCAAGCTGGAGAAGAAACTGCTCAAAGCCAGTAACGATGGGGCTATTCCTGTCTTGTGCGACACAAGCCCCTGCGTCTATCGCATGCGTCGGGTGTTTAAGAGCGAGTTGAAGCTCTATGAACCGGCGGAATTTATTCATGACTTCCTGCTGGATAAGCTGGAATTTACGCAGCTGCCGGAAACCGTGGCCGTTCATGTCACCTGCAGCTCGCTTAAGATGGGCCTGCAAGATAAGTTTCTCGCTGTGGCGCAGAAATGCGCGGCTAAAGTGGTGCGGCCGCCTAAAATCAAATGCTGCGGTTTTGCAGGAGACGCTGGGTTTGAAACGCCGGAGTTGAATGCGTCGGCGTTGGAAGGACTCAAAGAAGCGTTGCCGCCGGAAACTACCTCCGGCTATTCCAACAGCCGTACCTGTGAAATTGGCCTTTCCAGCGCCAGCGGCTTAAGCTATCAATCGGTGGCGTACCTGGTGGATCGGGCGACCAAAGCCAAGGGGAACGCGTAAAAACTTGTAATGAAGACCGAGGGGTCTTTAGCGAATGTAAGAGACATCTAACCGAGATTTTTGGGCGCAAAAGCCCCTGCAGGCCACAAAATGGCTTGTAGGGGCTTTTGAAGTTTAATTGAGCTTTTTTGTGGAAAACAGAGGAAAATAGGAATAACCAACTGATAACATGGCGCAAATGCTGTTGGCTCTGAAAAAACATAGAAAAACAGCTGAAAATGCTGAAAAAATACAGTAAAAGTATTTACAAGCAGGGCGGATTCTTTTATGATAAAGCAAGTGCATTGCAAAAAGACAACAAAGGAGGAAAAGGCATGCAGCAGGAACGTACTATGGTCCGCGGCTTGAAAAGCCGTCATTTGCAAATGATCGCCCTTGGAGGCATTATTGGCAGCGGTTATTTTTTGGGAACAGGATATGTCCTGAGTAAGGCGGGGCCGGCTGCCATTTTCTCCTACTTGCTGGGCGGTTTAATTGTGTTGGCGGTGATGTTCTGCCTGGGCGAGCTGGCCGTAGCCAGACCGGTAGCCAGTTCCTTTGTCACCTATGCCAAGGAATATATTTCTCCGTCCTGGGCTTGCGGCGTAGGCTGGTGTTATTGGCTGACTTGGGTAACCTATGTGCCTTCGGAAATGATTGCCGGCGGCATTATTATGAATAATTTTTTCCCGGATATCAGCACGATGTGGTGGGCGGTGCTTTTCGGGCTTTTGATTACCTTTATCAATTTGTCTTATGTCAAAACCTTTGGGGAACTGGAGTTTTGGCTGGCTTTGATCAAGGTGGCGGCCTTGGTGTTGTTTGTGGTCTTGGGCTGCCTGATTTTGCTTGGCCTGGTGGGCAGTGAAGGCTTTTTGGGCTCGTCGGTGCTTCTCTCCAGCGGCGGCGTAGCGCCGAATGGCTATTGGGCGGTCTTTTTGACGATGGTCATTATTTTGGTGAATTTCCAGGGTTCTGAGATTATTGGCTTGGCTGCCGGCGAAAGCCAGGATCCGGCGAAAAGCATTCCGATGGCGATTAAAAATATTGTTTGGCGCATCTTGTCTTTATATATTATTCCCTTAGGACTTTTAGTTACCATTTATCCTTGGGATAAGGCCAGTCTGGAAGAAAGCGTTTTTGCCGCCGCGCTGTCGGCGTACGATTTGGAATGGGCGGGAGCTTTGTTCTCCTTTGTGGTGCTGACCGCGGCCATTTCCTGCTCTAATTCCGGCTTGTACGGCTGCAGCCGCGCTTTGTACGCTTTGGCGCGCGAGGGGATGGCTCCTGCTTGGTTGGGACGCCTGAGTGATAAAGGCGTGCCTCAAAATGCAACGGTGATGTCGGTTATGGCCTGCTGGATTGGAGTGGTGGCGTACTCGTTGGATGCCAGTGAGACCATCTATACGTATTTGCTGGCTTTATCCGGGTTTTCCGGCGCTGTGGCGTGGATCTCCATCTGCTGGAGCCAGTTGAACTTTCGTAATCGCCTGCAGGCGGCTGGGGAAGAGCATAGCTTGCGTTTTAAAGTGCCCCTGTTTCCGTATGTTACCTACTTCGGTATTTGGGTGCAGGTGGGCTGCTTGCTGGTGATGGCGTTGGTAGACGAATTGCGTAACGCCTTATTCATCGGCGTTCCCTTTTTGATTTTGCCCATTCTTTGGTATAAGGCTCGCCGATTGTGGTGCCGGACGCCGGCGCTGGAAGGCAACGACTAAATAAAATAGAAGACACCAAAGAACCGGTGTAACGCCGGTTCTTTGGCTTTTTTTACTATACCGGAATTTATAAAGGTTTATAAAACGAACCGCGAAACACGCGAAAAACGCGAAAGGGTTTTATATGGAAACATAATTGCAGCTGCCATTGCCCACAAGCTTGTCCGCAGGTTCTCAAAGCAATTCCCCATATACTGAAGAAATTGCCACGCTGGCCCTCGCAATGACACGAAAAGCCAGCTTGTCGTCGTTGCGAGGAGCGTAGCGACGCGGCAATCTCCCTGCCAATATTCTTTTACTATTTTTTCTTGCGTACCCTCCCTCTACTCCCTGTACTCCTGTAAAAAACATCGTAACTTCTCCTATGTACCCTCCCGCGATTCTGCTTCGCCTGTTCAATTCCCGTTTAAGCAGGAAATTGCCGTAAAACAGGCGAAACATAAAATGTTATACCCGAGATACGGCGAGGAGGAATGGACAATGCGTATTGACTATCACATGCATTTTGAATATGGCAGCTATGATTTAGAATGGGTAAAAGGCTTTTTTGAGCATGCCGCCAAGAGGGGCATTGACGAGATTGGTATTTCCGAACATAGTCATACTTTTGTAGAGTTTCAGCCGCTCTACGAACAAGACTTGATTTTGGACGATTCGGAGATTGGCCGTTTTCAAAAGGAATGGCTGAAGAAAGGCAAATTCCGCTATCGCCTCGAAGAGTACTTGACCTTTATGGATAAACTCAAAGCGCTGGGGTATCCGGTGAAAACCGGTATAGAGGTCTGTAATTTTAACGATCAGGCCCAAGTGGCCAAGGTGCTGGGCTCATATCAGTTTGATTATGTCATTGGGTCTGTGCATTTTCTCGAAGGCTGGGGTTACGACTTTTCGGCATTGCTGAAGGTGTGGGACACGAAGAATCTGGAGGATTTGTATCGGCAGTATGTAGAGGCGATTAAGAATCTAGCGGCTTCCGGCCTATATGATGTACTGGGTCATCCCTTCAACATTCGCTTGTTCAAGCATTTGCCGACTTTCGATGCGTTGCCGTATGTGAAGCAGGCTGTGGCGGCGCTGAAGGCGGCGGATATGGCGGCGGATATTAATACCGGTACGTTGTATCGGTATCCTATTGAAGAAATATCGCCGTATCCGGATTTCCTGAAAGAAGCGCGGACGCAGGGACTGCCGGTCATTTTGTCGTCTGATGCACACCAGCCCGAAGACTGCGGTCGTTATATCGCAGAAGCCGCCGCCTATGCCCAATCGGTTGGCTATGACCAAATTGCCGTCTTTGCCAAGCGGCAGCGGACCTTACAGCCTTTAAGTTAAAGAGAAAATATGTTCGAAAATGCTTTTCTTCCGGACTCTTGCATATTATAATGAGACATAGAAAGATTTTGCAGGGAAAAGGAGGGGCGGCATGGTGCGGATTTGCGTGGACCAGGGACTGAAAGTATCAGGTATACGGCAGTTCCCGACGTTAATGGAAGCGGTGCTGCAGGATTTGACCTTGGCCAACCCTGAGTACCAGGCGGCGCGAAGGCATGGCTATTCCGTCTGGGGCAAGCCGAAGGATATTCAACTTTATAAATGGCGCGGCCAGACCTTGACGCTGCCCCGGGGCTATGCGCGGACGCTGCGCTACCATTTGGGCAGGCAGCAGGTCGAAGCCAGCTGGGATAATCGTACTTGTTTGAAAGACCCGGTGGCGTTCCAATCCGGCATTTGCCTGCGGCCGTATCAAGAAGGCGCCGTGACGGCCCTCTTGCAGGGACGCCAGGGGGGCGTAGTGGCTCCTTGCGGCTCCGGCAAGACGATTATTATGCTGGAGGCTATGGCGCGTATCGGCCAACCGGCCTTGTGGGTGACCCATACGAAGGAGCTGTTGAACCAAACGCGGCAGCGAGCGATGGAGTGCCTGGGGCTGACGGATGAACAAATCGGCGAAATTGCCGAGGGCAAGGTTTCCTTAGGGTCTCATCTGACCTTAGCGTTGGTGCAGACCTTGGCGAAAGCGGATTTGCAGCCGCTGGAAAAAGCCTTTGGGGCGGTCTTCGTTGACGAGGCGCATCATTTGGCGGCTGGCAGCTTCTATCGTACGGTGGGGCGCTTTGCGGCCTTGTATCGTCTGTGGGCCAGCGCAACGCCGCAGCGAGAGGACGGCTTAACCCCCATGATTGTGGCGGCAGGGGGGCCTGTGCTGCATGTAATTGGCCGTTGCCAAACCGGCACGCTTTCGCCGCAATTGGTGGTAGTGGAAACCGAGTTTGAGCTGGCTGACGATTTTATGGAGGAGGACCGCCTGCAGTACGCCAAAGCGCTTTCGTATCTGACTGCCAATAATGAACGAAATCGTTTGATTGTCGATACCCTGCGCCGTGAAGCGCCGGGGCATTTCAGTCTGGTTCTTTCCGAACGCAAAGAGCATTTGCGCCAACTGGCGTTATGGCTGCAGGAGGCCTTGCCGGATTTGACGGTGGAGGTATTGACGGCGGATTTAAAAAAAAGCCAGCGCCAGGAAATTATGGAGCGTGCCCAGGCGCGGCAGGTAGATATTCTTTTAGCTACGCAGCTGGCCCGGGAAGGTCTGGATTTGACTCATTTGGACCGCTTGTTTTTGGCGACGCCCAAGCGGGCGGCGGCTGCGGTGGAACAGGAAGTGGGACGCATTATGCGCCCCTCGGCAGGAAAAAAAGACGCCATTGTTTTTGACTTTTGGGACAGTCGCAGCCGCCTGTTTCGCAGCCAGTTCTGGAAACGACGCCAGGTGTACCGCAACATCGGCGTGCACTAGGGGACGGTTTTTAACAGGAGTAGAGGGAGTAAAGGGAGGGCGACGTCAGAAGTCGCTGAAGGTAAGGGGTTCAAAAAATACTGTTATTACAAAAACAAGGAAGGCCATATGCCTTCCTTGTTTTTGTATATACCTCGTTCGGATACTCCGAATACTCCCTTTACTCCTGTTTGTAATTCGGTCCTTTGTGCTTACTACGCTTCCGTCTGGTAGCAGGCGACGATTTCGCCGTAGTACAAGGTGTGGTAGTCGCCGCTAGCGTAGCAGGAATGCTGCAGCATAGCAGCCAGAGCGTCTTGGTCCATATCTTGGCGGTAGACAACCTTGCATTCATAGTGGATGCAGTTGCCCGCAATAACCGGCGTGGAAATTTTCTGCCCTGGCAGTGCAGTCAGGCCGGCGGCAGCCAATTTATCCATATCCCGCCCAGATTTGCTGCCGCACAAAGCCAAGGCTTCTTTTAGCTGGTCATCCAGCGGCAGGGTGACGGTAAATTCTTTGGCGGCTTCGATCATGCCATGAGTATGGCGGGAAGGGCGAACCATAACGAGAAACATGGGCTTGCGCCAGAGGAAGGAGACGCTGCCCCACCCAATTGTCATCGTGTTGACTTTCCCTTGGCTTTGTGTCGTCAGGAAAGCCCCCTTTTGTAAAATTTCCAATGCTTGTGAAGCGGGAATGTGAAAATCCAATGGTTTCATAGTCATTAGACCCCTTTCGATAAATGCTTCTTGGCAATACCAATGCTTAAAGTATTCGCTGTTTTTTGTTGCCTTCCTCTTGTTTGGCAGCAGGGTTTTTCAAAGTGTGAAGCGAAATGAGAAAATATTTAGGAGTAATAGTAAGGCTAGCGGTTAATACAGGATGCGCATTGATTCGTAAAAAACGCAGTTGAGCTGGAGGGATGGGGCATGGGACAGGATCCATTCATTTTATTGGTCGAGGATAATCCGGACGATGAACTGCTGACGCAACGGGCTTTTCGAAAGAATAATATTTTAAATCGCATCGAGGTAGTACGTGATGGTGCGGAAGCTTTGGATTTTTTATTAGCAAAAGGCAGTTATGCCAAGAGGGATCCGTTTCATGTGCCGCAGCTTATTTTGTTGGATTTAAAATTGCCCAAGGTGGATGGCTTGGAAGTGTTGCGCTGTATTCGGGAAACAGAGGCCACAAGGTTGCTGCCTGTGGTTGTACTGACTTCCTCCAAGGAAGAGCAGGACTTGGCCAGCTGCTATGCTTTGGGAGCTAACAGCTACATACGCAAGCCAGTCGATTTTAATCAGTTCATTTTAGCGGTGCAACAGTTAGGCTTATATTGGCTGGTTCTCAATGAACAGCCGCCGCTGAGGAGGGACGGGGTATGAATGAGAAGAAGCTGGCCGTTCTCATCGTGGAAGATAATGAAGATGATGCGCTGCTTTTAATCCGGGAGCTGCGCCGAGGCGGCTATGAGCCGGATGCTTTGCGGGTGGAAACGCGGGAGGAAATGCAGGCTGCCTTGCAGGAGCGAACCTGGGAGGTGATTTTATCGGACTATGCGCTGCCTGGATTCAGCGGCGTAGAGGCGTTGGAAATCCTCCAAGCTTCCGGCCAGGATATTCCCTTTTTGATTCAGTCTGGCGCCATTGGCGAAGAAGCGGCGGTGGAATTGATGCGCGCCGGGGCGCATGATTTCATTCCTAAGGGTAAGATGCTGCGGCTGTTGCCGGCGTTGGAGCGTGAGTTGGGCGACGTGACTGCACGGCGGCAACGGCGGGAAGCGGAGCAAGAACTAAAAGAAAAGGAACGCTTGATTACGTCGACTTTGGATGCGATGCGCTTGTATATTGCCGTGCTGGATGAAAATGGGCGGGTCGTATATGGAAACAAGGCTTGGTATCGCCGGTCGCGCATGGTTTACAATCTGAAAGCCAAGGAAGTTCTTGGTATTGATTTTGTGGAATTTGTACAGCGGCGTGCGGGCGAACGACAGCGCAAATGGTCGGTTGCTTTAAGTCATGGCATTCGCAATATTCTCGAAGGCGATGAAGAGACATTTTCGATGGAGCTTCCTTTCGATAACGGCGATGAAACGATGCAATGGTTTCGGGTGGAGGCCAATCGTTTTGCCGACGAAGGACCTTTGCGGGTTGTTGTGTCATATGAGGATATTACGTCGCGCAAACAGATGGAAGAGCATCTAAATTACTTGAGCATGTATGATATGGTGACAGGCTTCCATAATCGCCTTTATTTTGAGACGGTGCTGCAGAATTATGCGCAGAGCCACTATGCGCCAGTGGGCATTCTTACTTGCGACATTGACGGTCTGAAGCTGGTCAACGATACGTTGGGCATTGAAGTGGGCGATGTTTTATTAATGCAAACGGCGGAGCTCATTCGCCAGGTTATGCCGGAAGATGCCTTGGTGCATCGCATTGGCGGCAATGAGTTTGCTGTGGTCTTTGCTAATACGACGCGCGAAGAAGTTAGCCATTATGCGCGGCAATTGCAGCAACGCCTCAGTTGGTATAATGAGCATGAAGCCGAAGAGAAAAGCCGCGGCGTTTCTTTAAGCGTGTCTGTTGGCTATGCTTTGGACGGCCGCGGTGGTGAAGACGGCGTACTGCAATGCTATAAAGAAGCGGAAAACCATATGTACCGCGAAAAACTGCATAGCGGACGCAGCGCCAAAAGCGCTATCGTCCAGACGGTGATGAAGCTGCTGGAAGCCAGGGACTATATTACCGAAGGCCATGCGGACCGCATGCAGGAATGGGCGGAAGCCATGGGACGATCCCTGGGTTTGGCGGAGAGCCGTTTAATGGATCTGCGGCTATTGGCCAAGTTCCATGATATCGGCAAGGTGGGGATTCCGGACCGCATTTTATTTAAACCGGGACGCCTGGATGATGAAGAATTCTTTTTAATGAAGGAACACCCGGCGATTGGTCATCGCATTGCCCAGGTGGCGCCGGATCTGCATCCGATTGCGGAGAGCATTTTACGGCATCACGAATGGTGGGACGGCAGCGGTTACCCTATCGGCTTAAAAGGGGACGAAATTCCGCTGGAATGCCGGATATTGGCGATAGTGGACGCCTACGACGCCATGCGTAGTGATCGTCCTTACCGTAAGGCCTTGAGCGAAGAAGCGGCGCTGCAAGAGCTGAGGGACTATAGCGGTCGCCAGTTCGATCCCATGCTGGTGGAGCTTTTCCTGCGTTTAAAGCAGAAGCGGAAATTATAAAAGGAACTGCGTTTAACTTTAATCAGTTAGACGCAGTTCCTTTTAATTCTTTTCTCTGTTTTCCTCTGTTACTCAGTTACTCTGTGTAACGTATTTCTTTTAGCCGTTTTTACGCTGGAATTCTTTCATGAAATCAGCCAGCGCTTGGCAGCCCGCTTGAGGCATGGCGTTGTAGATGGAAGCGCGCAGGCCGCCGACGGAGCGATGGCCCTTGAGGCCGCCCAGGCCAGCAGCCGTAGCTTCGGCGACAAACTGCTTTTCGAGATCTTCTGAAGGCAGGCGGAAGGTGACGTTCATTAAAGAACGGCTGTCTTTGTCCGCATGACCGCTGAAGAAGCCCGGCGCAGCGTCGATGACGTCGTATACCAGCTTGGCTTTGGCCTGATTGCGTTCGGCCATAGCGGTGAGGCCGCCGTTTTTCTTCAGCCATTTCAAGACCAGGTGCACCATGTAAACCGAGAAAGCAGGCGGTGTGTTATAGAGGGAATCTTTCTTGGCATGGATGTCGTAGCGCAGCATGGTCGGAATGTTTTTAGGGCAGCGCTCAATCATATCTTGGCGCAGGATGACCAGAGTAACCCCTGCAGGGCCGAGGTTTTTCTGGGCACCCGCATAGATCATGGCAAACTTGGTGGCGTCAAAAGGACGGCTGAGCATGTCCGAGGACATGTCGGCAATCAAAGGCGCATCGCCAAAGGTGGGGAACTGCTGCCATTCGGTGCCGTAGATGGTGTTATTGGAGGTAAGGTGCACATAGGCTGGCTTTTCGCTGAGTTTGATTTCTTCCATTTTAGGAATGCGCTTGTAATTGCCGTCGGCCGTAGTCGCGGCAACATGGGTATTGCCTAGGAGCTGCGCTTCTTTTAAGGCTTTTTCCGACCAGGAGCCGGTCAGAATGTAGTCGGCGGTAGCGCCCTGGGGCAGGAAGTTCATGGGAATAGCGGCAAACTGCGTGCTGGCGCCGCCTTGCAGGAAGAGGACGCGGTAATCGTCGCCAAGACCGAGCAGTTCTTTGGTGTCGGCTTCTGCCTGGGTGTTTACTTCTTCATAGGCTTTGGAACGATGGCTGATTTCTGTGATGGACATGCCTGTTCCTTTATAATTAAGAAAATCGGCTTGGGCTTCTTGGAGCACCTCCAAAGGTAGTACGGCCGGGCCGGCGTTAAAGTTGAAAATACGATCGCTCATAATAGAAACCTCCTTAAAATTTACAATAAATGCAGAACTAAAGCGTCAAGAAAGCCAAAGGATTCAGGCTTTTTGAGGTAAGGCGGCAAGGCCGTCAACAGCACCGGAAAAAAGGCGCTTGTCGTCGGACTGTTAGGCGCCTGCGCGGCTTGTCTTGCGGCGGTGATAAGATGCGCCCCGGAGGCGATTTGAAGATTCGCGCCGGCAAGAATGGAGCGCAACGCGGCAATATCGTCGGCGTCGTCAATTACATATAAGGTGTGGTTGTGTCCGTCGGGCGTGAAGAAATCATACGCAGCCGTACGGCTGGCGACGATAGCTCCAAGAAGCAGCTCGCTTTGGCGTGTAGCCGTATAGGTCAGGACGGGCAGGCTTGTATGAGCCTCGGTCGCCAAAATATGCGCGGCTTGCTTAGCGGCCAGTTTTTCGTCCGCCTCTGCTAGATCCAAGACGGTAGTAGCAGGCAATAGGCCAATCAGAGCAATATGCGCTTCTTCTTCCGTGTGATGATGGTATAAGTAGAGACAAGGGGAGGCGTCTTGCTGGAGCAGTCCTTGTTGCAGCAGAGCGTCCAGGTTTTTTCGCGCCATCTGGTAGTTCGTGTCGTCTCCCAAAGCGTCGCTGCGCGTTACCCGCAAGAAACTAAGCGGGTGTGTTTGTGCTTCGTGGCGAACGGCGGCAGCGTCCAGGTCCTGCGCCGGCGGAGCCGCGATAGCGGCTGCCGCCTCCGGCAGAGGACGTACGCCGGTAAATGCTTGCAAATCAATCATCGCAGTGTCTTAGCGAGCGTCGAAATTAATCAGCTTGGCGTTATAAATGCCGTCAATGCCTTTAAGTTTGAGCAGAACCGCGTTAGGAACGTCGCTGTCAACGCCCAGCACCATGATACTGGTGCCTTCCACTTCGGTCAGACCCACTTGCATGCTGGAAATGTTGACGCCCTCTTCGCCCAACATGGTGCCAACCTTGCCGATAATGCCGGGGCGGTTGACGTGGGGGCAGGTTAAGAGCCAGCCGCCGGGCTGTACATCAACGCGATAGCCGTCGATCATGACGATGCGCGCTTCCGCTTTGCCGAAGAGGGTGCCGGAGACGCTGTGTTCGCCCTTGTCAGTAATCAGGCGGACCGTAATTTGGTTGGCGAAGTTAGCCGCTTCCTTCGTTTTAATTTCTTTGACTTCAATGTTGCGAGCTTTCGCCAGGCCAGGAGCGTTGACGTAGTTGATAGCTTCTTGCAGAATCGGATTGAGGCAGCCTTTTAGTACGCCTGTGGTCAGCATGCGGGTGTCCACATCGCCAATATCGCCGTTGTACTCGATTTGAATGGCAGTCATGCGGCCTTCAGCCAAATGTACCGCCAGGCAGCCCATGCGTTCGGCCAGGTTGAGATAGGGGCGGAGCTTTTTAAGGACATGCGCCGGGATAGCGGCCATGTTGACGGCGGTGGTGACAGGCTCGCCTTTCAGCGCGGCGACAATGCCGTGCGCCACATCGACGGCCACGCCGACTTGGGCTTCTACGGTAGAAGCGCCCAAATGAGGCGTTACAATGACATTAGGCAGGCCGATGAGCGGATTGCCTTCTTGAATCGGCTCGCTTTCAAAAACGTCAATGGCAGCGCCGGCGACAATGCCTTCTTGTACGGCTGCGGCCAAATCGGCTTCATTAATGACGCCGCCTCGAGCGCAGTTAACAATGCGAACGCCTTTTTTCATTTTGGCAAAAACGTCTTTGGTGATCAGGTTTTTGGTTTGATTGGTTTTCGGCAAATGTAAGGTGATGAAATCAGCCTGGGCGAAAATTTCATCCATTTCGGCTACTTCAATGCCCAAGGCTTGCGCGGCTTCGACATTAATGAAGGGATCGTACGCGAGAACACGCATTTCCAGAGCCAGGGCGCGCTTGGCTACGCCGGTGCCGATACGGCCAAGGCCGAGAATGCCCAGCGTTTTGCCGCGCAGCTCAACGCCCATGAATTTGCCCCGTTCCCATTTGCCTTCCTGCATGGTGGCGTGAGCCTGGGGGATGTTGCGGGCCATGGACATCATCATGGCGACGGAATGTTCCGTGGCAGCCATGGTGTTGCCTTCGGGCGCATTAAGGACAATGACGCCTTTCTTGGTGGCGTACTCTACGTCAATGTTGTCGACGCCGACGCCGGCGCGGCCGATGACCTTGAGTTTTACCGCTGCATCCAGAACCGGAGCGGTAACTTTGGTTTCGCTGCGTACAACCAATCCGTCATACTCAGGAATAATGCGAATAAGTTCTTCCACAGGCAGTTTGGTTTTTACATCCACTTCAAATTGCTCTTTAAGCAGAGCCACCCCTTTTTCCGATACCGGATCGCTAACAAGTACTTTCATCATGATCTAACCCCTCCAAAAATAAAATTTAAAGTTACTGAGGTAAAAAAAATAATCCCGCCCCCGTGAAGGGGCGGGATTGATTCCCGCGTTGCCACCCAACTTGTGTCGTGTTTTCCTAGGTTAAAACAGCGACCACCTCGAACCGCTTTAACGGGCGGAACCCGTACTGACTCTTCGTCAGACACTTCCGGGCGGAACCATACGTTCTATCCTCCGGCTCGCAGCAACCGCCGGCTTTCTGTGCGATAGGAACAGTAGGCTTCCCGTGCATCGTGTTTTCTGTATGCAAGACCATTGGCCTTATTATAAGATGCTCTCGTGAAGAAAGTCAAGTGTATTTTTGAAAAAAACATCAAAAACTTGATACAACAAATTACTATGCAGGCCGAAATTGAGGGGGTACTTTGTAAACTTTGCGCCGGATAGCTATAGGTAAAAGGGATGCAGGAAATAGAGCTTGGTCGGATTTGGCGGTTTCGTGCTGACTTATAAAAGGTTTATTTGATCTTGGCGCTGTTGAAGCTTGTTAAAATGTCAGCGTAAGAATACCTTCGTCTGGCTCTACGGAGAAGGATTCTCGCTGCAGAGCCGCGAAATAAACATATAAAGAATAATTATGAAAGAAGAAAAGGTGCTTATACGATAAGCATCTCAAGGAGGGAAAATAGATGGAAAAACAAGTGTATGATGTGGCCGTAGTTGGCGGCGGTCCGGCGGGACTTTCGGCAGCGCTGACAGCGCGGGTTCGCAATAAAAGCGTTGTGATTTTTGAACATATGGGTTTCAGCGCCAAGCTGCAGCGGGCGGCCGAGGTTCCCAATTACCTGGGACTGCCGAATTTGAGCGGTAAAGAGCTGATGGAGCGCATGGCGGAGCATTGCTTAGCAGCCGGGCCGGTGCTGGTGAAAGAAAAGGTCACGCAGATTTTTCCCGGAGATGTGTTTACTCTTTTGACGCCGCAGGACGTATATGAGGCGAAGACGGTGATTTTAGCCATCGGCGTGTCACCAGCGGAGCTTTTAGCAGGCGAAAAAGGCTTGTTGGGACAGGGAGTCAGCTATTGCGCCACCTGCGACGGCATGTTGTACCGAGAAAAAGAAGTGGCTGTAGTGGCTTACGCCGCCGAGGCGGAGCACGAAGCAGTCTTTTTGAGCGAAATTTGCAGGAAAGTTTTCTATTTCCCGCAGTACAAGCCGGTAGGCTCGCTGCCGCCTTCAGTGCAGCTTTGCAGTGGCAAACCGAAAGGCGTGGCGTCCAAGGAAGAACGTTTGGTGCTGGAGCATACCAAAGGGAGCGTCGAGGCAGACGGGATCTTTATTTTACGCGAAACCGATCCGGTAGAAAATTTATTGGCGGAAGTTGAACTTTGCAAGGATGCGATTAAAGTCTCGCACCTGCAGAAAACCTCGGTTTCCGGTGTGTTTGCCGCGGGCGATTGCACAGGCAAGCCCTGGCAGATTACGGTAGCTGTAGGTGAAGGGAATGCGGCGGCTCATGCGGCGATTGCGTATTTGGCGGCAAAAGAGAAAGCGTAAGCTTGTCAGTGATAATAAATTTCAATTAGATATTGACAAAGCATAGATGGTTTTGTAAAATTCAATTGAAAATAATTATCAAACTCATAAACGACAAGCTTCACAAAACAATTTTTCTTGCAACATAGCGGGGGAAAGTGTTGGTAGAGGACCTAGAGTCCCGAAGTGTGTTTTGGCATGCTTCGGGACTCTTGTTTTTGGCACGAAAGGAGCAAAGCGGGCGGCTATGAAGGAATTACGGTGTTTATGCTGCAAAAAGTTGCTAGGGCGCGGCCTGGTGCGCTGCGTAGAATTCAAATGCAGCCGCTGTGGCTGCGTGCAGGTGTTTTGCGACAAGCCGCCGGAAAAAGCGGCAGGAGAAATCATTCAGTGCGGGGAGGGGATGTGCGCATGGAAAGTCGCGGCGAAGTGAACCAATTAGCTTCCTGGCTGGCGGTGGAATTAGCGCCGACCCTGGCTGGCGAAAAGGAAGCTACGATTTTATGTCTCCGAGATAATCGCCAGCGAGCGCTTTGGACCTGGTGGCGCCGTTATCATTGGAACGTTTTGCAAGGCTTGCCGTTGCAGTGGCGGGTGCTGCGTCTATGGGACAATGGCGCGGTGCTGTTCTTTTTTCGGCCGGAGGTTTTGGAAGCGTGCTTCCGTCGGCCTGAACATGCAGAGTTGTTGCACTATTGTGGCTATGATCCTGGGGCGACCTTGGCAACGCAGTTGGATCGGTTGACCATGCGTTTTCGTCAGGAGGTGCCTCATGAAATGGGTTTGTTTTTAGGCATTCCTTTGAAAGATGTGTTGGGTTTTATGGGGCTGAGCCAGGAAGGGCGCAGTGGTGGGGGACTTTGGCATGTATATGGGGATCCGAAACCGTCCTTAGAGCGCATGCAGCGCTGGGAACGTCTGAAAGAGCGCGCCAAGGAATTATTGCGGCGCGGCTTGCCGGATGTGGAGGTATTACAATATGCTCTTTGCCTCGGACGGTGAAAAAGAGAAAATTTTTTGCGGGGGCGGCGTTGAGTGCGTAGTAAGGGAACTGACGGAAGCGCTGGCCAGCGCTATTGACGCTAAAGACGGCAATACCTATGGACATTCTCATCGTGTAGGGGAATTGGCTATGGCGTTGGGGAAAAATTTAAATCTGGATGCAGCGAAGATGGCGGAACTGCAGGTAGCGGCTCATTTGCATGACGTAGGGAAAATAGGTATTCCGGATGCGATTTTGAACAAGCCGGCGCGTTTGACGGCGGAAGAATTTGCTGTTGTGCAGCGACACCCTGTGATTGGCTGGCAGATTCTGCGTCGCATCAGTTCCTTTCAACAGGTGGCGCGCATTGTGCGTCATCATCATGAGCGCTTTGACGGGACGGGCTATCCGGACGGACTGCGCGGGACCGATATTCCCCTGGCTAGTCGGCTGATTGCGGTGGCGGATTCCTATGACGCCATGACCAGTGCGCGGTCGTATCGAAAAGCGGTTTCCGCCAAAGAAGCTTGGCAAGAATTGTGCCGTTGCAGCGGTAGTCAATTTGATCCGGAAGCCGTGAAAGCGTTTCGGCCGGTTGTGCAAAAGGAAAAAGAACGGCGCTCGTATCCTGAGGATCATCTTTTTTTTGCCATAAATAATGAGAATGATTATTCTAATCAAAAGAAGAGGTGTAATGATGGTTGAAAACAAGCAAGAAACAACAGACCATAAGCAAGGGTGCGCTTGCGGAGGAAGCTGTGGCGGACATGGCTGCGGGGGGCATTGCGCTTGCCGGCAACGACAGGAAAAAGAAGGAGGCAAAAAAAATGACTAAAGAACTGCATTTGCTTCAACCGGGGGAAAAGGGGATGGTTGTAGCCGTGAAAGGCGGCGGCGCTATTAAACGCCGTATTGTGGATATGGGCATGGTTGGCGGTACGGCTGTCGAGGTGTGCAAATTTGCGCCCTTGGGGGATCCTATGGAAATTAAGGTCAAGGGCTGCAATTTATCGCTGCGCAAGCGCGAAGCGGCGTTTATTAGCGTAGAACTGGAAAACAAGGGGGCTTCACGGTGCACGAAGAACGACTGACAATTGCCCTGGCGGGCAATCCCAATGCAGGGAAAACCACAGTGTTTAATGCGCTTACGGGCGCGCGGCAGCATGTAGGCAATTATCCCGGAGTAACGGTAGAAAAAAAAGAAGGCTATTGCCGGATTGGTTCACGCGAGGCGGTACTGGTTGATTTGCCTGGTACATACAGCCTGACGGCGTATTCCCTGGAAGAAGTGGTAGCGCGAAATTTTATTGTCCAAGATAAGCCGGATGTAGTGATTAATGTGGCGGATGCCGCTAATTTGGAGCGGCATTTGTATTTGGCGCTGCAGCTTTTAGAGCTGGAACGCCCGATGGTATTGGCGCTCAACATGGCGGACATGGCGGAAAAACAAGGCCTCATTTTTGACTTGAAGGCGTTGGAGGCGCAGTTAGGCGTTCGCGTAGTGCCTACGGTAGGCCGGGACAGGCAAGGGATGGACGCTCTGTTGGCCGCGGTAGAAGAGACGGCAGGCATACAGATGGGACAGTACAAAATTGAATATGGCGAGCAAGTTGAAAACGCAATTTCTTTTTTAAGTTCTAAGCTGATTGCTATGGATTCGCCCTTTCCGGCGCGTTGGCTCGCCGTCAAACTCTTAGAAGGCGATAACGACGTCATGGTGCAGCTTCGTTCGCTGCCTGGCGGTGAAGAGTTGGTCTTGGAGTCTGCGCGCAAGCAGCGCGAGCTGCAAGCAGAGATTAAAGAGGAAGTGGATATTTATATTGCCGGCTGCCGGTACCGCAAAGCAGGGGAAATATACCACTCTTGCTTGAAACAGGACCGAAAAGAAACACGTACGCTTTCGGACCGTATTGACAGTATCGTAACGAATCGTATTTTGGGGCTGCCTATTTTCTTTGCACTTATGTGGCTTTTATTTAATCTGGTATTCACCGTCGGCGAAATTCCTAAGGATCTTTTAGACGCAGGCGTTTCTTGGTTGGGAGCGGCGGTAGGGGATGCGCTTCCTGAAGGAAATCTACGTTCTTTATTAGTTGACGGCATTATTGGCGGCGTAGGAAGCGTTATCAGCTTCTTGCCGGATATTTTATTGTTGTTCTTTGCGATTGCCTTATTGGAAGACTCCGGGTATATGGCCCGGGCGGCTTTTGTCATGGACCGGGTTATGCGCGGCTTTGGCTTGCATGGCAAGTCATTTATCCCCATGTTGTTGGGTTTTGGCTGCAATGTTTCATCGGTAATGGCGGCGCGAACGTTGGAAAACGAAAAAGACCGCTATATTACCATTCTGGTGTCGCCGCTCATGAGCTGCAGCGCCAGACTGCCTGTGTATACCTTGCTCATTGGCGCTTTCTTTACGGAGGACATGGCCGGAACAGTACTTTTTGGCATTTATATTTTAGGCATTGTTTTAGCCATCGGCATGGCCTTCTTGTTTCGGAAAACATTATTTCAAGGAGATACGGAGCCGTTTGTTATGGAAATGCCTCCGTACCATCTGCCGACGCTACGCAGCGTGCTGACTCACATGTGGGAGCGCAGCATGATCTATTTGCGCAAAGCGGGCACGATTATTTTGGCGGCTTCGATCTTAGTGTGGTTCGGCGTGAATTATCCTCAAAACGAGGACGTAAACAGCAAGTATGAAGCCTTGCAAGAAGCTCTGGAAACGCGCTATGAAGAGCAGATTCAAAATCAGGTGCTGCTGCCGCTGGGCATAAAAGTGGTTGAAGAAAATGAAGAATTCAATGCGTTGGTAGAAGAACTGTCTGCGGCTGAAGAGGCTGAAGAAGAAGGTTCTGAGGCGGCTAAGGCCGATGAAAAAACTACCGGTGAAAAGGACGCCGAAGCGGCAAATCCTGCTGACGTGGCGGGCAAGACCGCGGCGCAAGATGGCGATAAAGCGGCGCTCCAAACGTTTAGTAAAGAAAAACTATCGTCTTTTGCCGCCCAATACGTCTTGCTGAAAAAAGAAGCGGATGAAGAAAAAGAAAAATTGGAGAAAGAAAAATCCACAGAGCTTTTGGCGCAAAGCTATGCAGGCGTATTGGGGCATGCTATTGAGCCTGTAATTAAGCCTCTGGGCTTTGATTGGAAGATCGGCGTGAGCTTGTTCAGCGCTTTTGCCGCTAAAGAGGTTATGGTGAGTACCTTGGCGACGATTTACAGTGTCGAAGCGGATGATGAAGAAATGGAGCCGCTTCAAGAAGTGCTGGCGGCGGATCCGTCCTTTAGTCCATTGGTAGCGCTGTCGCTGATGGTTTTCTGCCTGATTTATTCGCCGTGCCTAGCCACGGTGGCGGTAATCAAGCGAGAAATGAATTCCTGGAAATGGGCTGGGTTTAGCGTGGCTTACTCCATGACTTTGGCCTGGGTTATGGCATTCATTGTTTACCAGGGTGGTTTGTTGCTTGGATTTGGCGGCTAAGGGCTTCTTGAGAGAAAGAAGGAACGACTATGAATGACTTGCTGGTATATCTAATCGGCGCTGGGGCGGCGGCGTACTTTGCCTGGCTTGGCGTACGCAAGCTCCGAGGCGAAGATGGCTGCGCTTGCGCAAATCCCAGCGCTAACATAGGCGGTTGCAGCGACTGCAGCAGCGGCTGCAGTCATGGCTGCGGAGAAAAACATTCGTGACCGGGCGGGGCAAGCTGCGTCTGCTTTGCCTGGCGACAGGCCTAGGGCCGCTATTGCTATTCTATTTTTTGGCGGGCGGCATGCTGCGGGAGCACCGGCAATTGGAAGCAGTCTTTGCCTTGGCGTTGGCGGCGGCTTGCCTGCTGGCTTTTTTGGCAGCTTCCGTTGGCGTTCCGTGGGTTTGGAGGCAGGCGTTGACGCGCATACACGCTTGGTGTGAACAGGTAAAAAAAGGGGAGCTGGCCGACTTGCCGGCGCTCCCCAACGAGATGGCGGATGTGGACGATGAGGATGACTTTCTCCGTTTATCGCGGGACCTTCAATGGATGATTCGCCGTATACGTCTGCGCGAGCAGGAACTCAACCGCCGCACGGTAGATTTGGAAGAAGCCTATCGGAGGATGCGGGAACTGGCGTTGCTGGATCCGCTTACAGGATTGTCCAATCGCCGGCACTTTTTTGAGCACTTGCAGGTAGAGCTTCCTGTAGCCAAAGATTGCAGCCGTCCCTTGTCGTTGCTGATTTTGGATATTGATTATTTTAAAAAGATTAACGATACCTATGGTCATCCCGGAGGCGATTGCGTACTCAAAGGCATGGGGAAATTGTTGTCTGAATCGGTGTCTCCCAGGGAAATGGCGGCCCGCATAGGGGGCGAAGAGTTTGCTGTGATTTTACCGGGCGTTAGTGCGGAGGAAGCGGCGCGCAAGGCCTTGGAGATTTTACAAAAAGTCAGTCGCCATTGCTTTTTATATCAAGGCGTGCGCATTGAAGGAGTTACCGTTTCCATTGGCTTGCATACGCTGCAAAAAGGCGAGGAATGCCAGGCGGATCCCTTTTTGCTGGGAGCGGATAAAGCGCTTTATCAAGCGAAGCGGGAAGGGCGCAACTGCGTGTATTGCTGCGCTCGTTCTTCCGGCGTGCCGGTGAGCTTGGAAGAGTGGCAAAAACGCAAAGAAAAACAAAGTGAGCGTGAAGAACTACGGGAAACTGAGCACTTTAGTCAAGGCGTTGCGCGGCGCTGCTGCAGAAACCGGCAGGTTGGCGGACGTAACTGAAAAAGTATAGAGAAAGAGAAGTGAGGATCTTTTATGAAGCAGTGGATAGCTGTGTTGGCGGCAGGAACGGTATTAACGACTTCGTCAATGGCGTTGGCGGCGGAGCCGGTGAAGTTTAGCGGCGATGTAACGGTCAAGTATGAAAAAGATACGGCCGAGGGCGCTGATGATGTGTCAGGGACGATGAGTTCTTTGCGTTTAAAAGGGGAAGTGGATCTGGGCGCGGGCTGGTCCTTGTACGCTCGCTTTGGGGCGCAGCATGCCACCCAGCCAGGGCTGGCGGATTACAACACGGATCCCGCCGTATACGGCGATAAAAAATCCGTTATGGCGATAGACCAATTCGGTTTTACCCGCCAGGCCGGTGATATGACGCTGAAAATTGGACGGCAGGATGTGACCGTGGGTACGACGGCTCTTTTATATAGCCGCTCGGAGTCGAATATTGGCAAACGCGCTTTTGTCGACGGGATAACGGCGGCTGGGACGATGAATGGGTTGGATATCAGCGCTGTCGTAGTGCAAGAGGATAACGCCGGAGATCAGGATAATCGCATTTATGCCATCCGCACGGGCTTTCAAAAAGAGAAGCCTTTTCAATGGGGCATGACCTTGGGACGTTACCAAGATAACGCGGAAGGGAGTACGAATCATTGGGCCTTGGACGGAACGTATACAGCCGGAAAGCATACGTGGACAGCGGAATATACCCAGTCTAATCGTAGTAGCGAACATCGCGCCTATGCAGCGACGTGGGAATATGGTTTTGATGATAAAACGGCGGTATATTTGACCGGTTTCCGCGTGGAAGTCAACGGCGATATGGGAAAGCAGAGCGATTTTGACAACAATAATCGCGGTTTATACTATGGAATTAAACATCAGCTTAGCAAAAATAACTCTTTGGAGCTGGTTTACAAAGACCAAAAAGCGCTTGATAGCGGGCAAAAAAACACCAAATTAGAAGCTACTTTTACGCAGAGCTTTTAACCCTTGCAGGCAAAAAGCCAAGACTAGTTGGGACCTCCCAGCGGCTCTTGGCTTTTTTGATATGCCAGAATTTATAACTATCTAAATCTTGTAACCCATGACCCTCATTCGAGCCCTCCGGTTCTCCGATTCTCTTGTTTAATCCAACTCCTGTCGAGCCTTTGCTCTACTCCATCTACTCGATCCTATCGTTACCTTATACTGTGCGTTGACTTTTAAAACTTATTTTGCTAAGGTTATAACGATAATTACGCAGGCGCTTTTAGAGAGGAGACCGGCATGCTGCAGCTGATTAATACTTCCAGCTATGTTGACGATTGTGCAATGTGGCGCAGTTGGGGCGGCGGTCTGGAAGGATTTCTGGCGGACCATGGCTTAGATGGGGTTGAGGCCTATTTGGGCGATGACTGGGACGAGGCGCAGCTGTCTGCACGGCATATTTGCGGGGTGCATTTGCGCTTTTGGCCGGCATGGCTTGATTTCTGGCGTGGCGACGAAGCGGAAGTGCTGCGGCAGTTTGGCAGCTGGGAAAATGCCAGGCTGTATTACGGTGCAGATACTCCAGCAGGGTGGCTGGCGGTTTGGCGGCGCAATTTGGCGCAGGCCGTAGCCGCAGGCGCTCGTTATGTCGTTCTTCATGTGGCCCATGTGCGACAGGAAGAAACCGGTCATTGGCGCTTTTCCGCTAGCGATGAAGAGGTTGTAACTGCAACGCTGGAGTTGGTGCGCTTATTGGTGCAGGAACTGCCTGCGTCGGTAGCTCTTTTGTTCGAAAATCTTTGGTGGCCCGGCTTGCGGCTGACCCAGCCGCGTGTGGCGGCAGTGCTCTTTGATGGTTTAGGGCGGGCTAATGTCGGCATTATGCTGGATACAGGCCATTTAATGAATACCTGCCAAGAGCTGCGCAATGAGCAAGAAGCAGTCGATTATGTGCTGCGCACCGTTGACGCGCTGGGAATCTATGCATCCAGGGTGAGAGGGCTGCATTTGCATGCATCCTTGTCTGGCGAGTATGTGCGTCACAGTAGACGCCGGGATATGAAAGTCAGCGATGTGGAAACCCTCTGGAAGCACGTGTCGGCCATTGATCAGCATCAGCCTTTTGGCAGCAAAGAAGCCGCACGGCTGGTGCAACGCATTGGTCCGGCGTATACGGTGCACGAGTTTATCTATTCATCATTAGAAGAAGTATCGAAGAAAGTAACTTGCCAGCAAGCGGCTTTAGCCGCTGGCGGCTTGGGCGAACTTCCCTGGAAGCAGCGGGGTTGGTCGGCTCGAATGCGAGCGTCCGGCGCCGGGGTGCGTTAAATGATAGTTAGAGGCTTTGAGGAGCAAATTGATGAATCACCGGGAATTTTTTAATCGAATGGCCCCGCAGTGGGATGAACAAGTGCGTCATGACGCCTGCAAACTGTCGCGTATAGTGACGGCGTTGTCTTTGCAGCCGGGAGAGCGCGTGCTGGATATTGGCACAGGTACAGGAGTTATGCTGCCGTATTTGCGGCAGGCCTTGGGCATGCTGGGGGAGCTGACGGCCATTGACGTGGCGGAGGAAATGCTGGCCCGGGCTAGGGCGAAACACAGTGAATTAGCCTTGTTTTTGCAGGCGGACGCTTCCTTGCTGCCGCAGGCGGAAAACAGTGTGGATGCGATCCTTTGTTATTCCGTATTTCCGCATTTTGAACAGCCGCAGGCGGTGTTGAGCGAATTTGCCAGAGTGCTTCGCGCCGGCGGGCGCTTGGTGGTGGCCCATGGCGAAAGCCGGGCGGCCATTAATGCGCTGCATGACAAGATGGAGGCAGTGACGCAAGACGTGTTGCCCGAAGCGGCGGTGCTGCGTGCCTGGGGCGAAGAAGCCGGCTTTATTGTCGAAGTAGTAGCTGATGATGAGGAACTTTTTATCCTTTGTTTCCGTAAAGAATAAAAGAATTTGTTCCGGGGGAAATGGCGAAAGCTTTGAACAAGAGAACTGGAGTCAAGAGAGGGCATGACGGAGGATTTTCTTCTTCCGTAGTGCCCTCGTTTTTGCGTTCTGCGGACTTGCTTCAAAAAGTATCAAATACAATCACGGCCACCGTAGCCTCATTCGTTCCATCACTTTACTCCCTCTCTTCTTGTTAAAAACCGTACCTCGTACCCTCCGGTTCTCCGATTCTCTTGTTCAATCCTATCCCGTCGAGCTTTCCTATTACTCTTGTTCAAAAAAGGAATTTGCCTTGTCGTTGTCCAATATAGAACTAACAGTATTTTCCGACGTTTCATGAAGGGGGCGGGATTATGCAGATTTTCGGTAAAATGGCGCGCGGCCAGTATGAACAGCTTGTGTTTTGTCATGAGCCCCAATCCGGCTTGAAAGCCATTATTTGTATTCACGACACAACCTTGGGGCCAGGGCTGGGCGGCACGCGCATGTGGCCGTATGAGCACGAAGAGGACGCGATTCAGGATGCCCTGCGTCTGGCAAGGGGCATGACGTACAAGAATGCCGCTGCGGGCTTGAATTTGGGAGGCGCTAAGGCCGTCATTATTGGCGATCCGGCAAAAGACAAGAGCGAAGCCTTATGGCGGGCGTTTGGCAGGTTTGTACAGACCTTAGGAGGGCGATATATTACGGCGGAAGATGTGGGAACCTCTCCGGCGGATATGGAATTTATTCACATGGAAACGAATTCGGTAGTAGGTCTCAAGAGTCGCGGTTCCAGCGGTGATCCTTCGCCGTTGACGGCATTGGGCGTTTACCGGGGTATGCTGGCCTGCGCCAAAGAGATTTGGGGTCAAGAAAGTCTGCGCGGCAAGACCGTGGCCGTGCAAGGGCTGGGGCATGTAGGGGCGGCGCTATGCGATATTTTGCATAAGGAAGGCTGCCAATTAGTTGTAAGCGATGTGCAGGAAGAGCGGGTTCGGGGTGTTGTCGAAAAGACCGGGGCCCAAGCAGTGGCGGCGGAAGTTATTTATGATGTAGATTGTGATATTTTTGCTCCCTGCGCTCTTGGCGGCGTTTTAAACGAACGGACCATAGAACGTCTGCGCTGCCGGGTGGTGGCAGGAGCTGCCAATAATCAGATGCAGGAAGCGCACCATGGCGAACTGTTGCAGCAGAAGGGCATTTTATATGCTCCGGATTTTATCATTAATGCCGGCGGCGTCATTAATGTTTACGACGAGCTGCAGCCAGGCGGCTATCATCGGGACCGAGCTACGCGCCGTGTGGAAACCATTTATGAAAATATGGGGCGTGTTTTGGCGATGGCTCGTAAAGAAAAATTGCCGCCTCACAAGGCGGCGGAACGGGTGGCAGAGGAACGTTTGCGCCAGATGCGCAACTTGTTGAAGCTGCGCTGTTAAGCGGGCAAATCTTAAAAGCCACCGACAGCTAAGCGCTGTCGGTGGCTTTTTTAGCTGTGTGTTCTTCAATGGGGTTCTGTATCGCGATGTTTGTTGGCGTACATTTGTTGGTCTGCTTGCTGGATCAGCTGTTGAGGATTTAAAGAGCCAGTTGCATCGTAGGAGGAGCCGACCGATAGACCGAAATGGCCATAATTCCAACGCTGGCTGACTTTTTTAGCTTCCTCAAGAAGGTTCTGGCACTTTTGAGAGATAAGTTCCTGGTTGACGTGAGGGAGCAGGATGAGAAACTCATCGCCGCCAAAGCGGATGATCACATCATCTTGGCGGAAGCAGCGACGTAGAATAGACGCCGCTTCCATAATGGCTAGATCACCGGCGGCATGTCCTAAGGAGTCATTTGTTTTTTTCAAGCGATCCAGGTCGCAGAGAATGACTCCAAGAGAAAATGGGGCGGGAGCGCTTTTCATTTTTGCGAGCATATCTTCTAAATAAGCGCGATTGCCCAGACCTGTGAGAGCATCATGGAACCCCAGGTAGCGTAAGCGTTCTTCCTTAGCGAGCTGCGCGGAAACGTCGCGAGCTACAAAGAGAATGATGCAATGCTCTAGACTGCGCGAGGTAGAGCCGCTTCGCTCTAGGTATATCTGAGAGCCGTCTTTGTGTAAATATACTTTGGTCTCGCGGGGGATGGGGCCGTCATTAGGAATCGTAGTGTAAAAATGTTCCATTTCACTGGTAGGATGCACAGTAGTATCAATGAAAGAGAGAATAGGCTTGCCGAGGATTTCCTGGCGAGTATAGCCAAGAAGCTGAGCAAACTGATCATTGGCGTCTATAATGATTTTGGTGTCCCGATCAACTTGGAAGACGGCGTCAGGCAGCAAGGCGAGCAGTTGTTCATAGCGACTTTGGCTTTCTTGCAGTTCGGATTCGGCTTGGCTGCGCTCTTGGGTTTCCTTGGCCAAAGAGGCGGCTAACGAGGTGCTGCGAATGCTTGCTGCGGCGAGGTCGGCCAAATGTTTAGCCGCTTGTATTTCTTCCGGAGAAAATTGCTGGCTAGAAGCAGAGGCGAAAAAAAGCAAGGCTCCTATGGTGCGCTCTTCCAGACGAAGTGGCACGGCTAGGGCTGCGCCTAACGCAGAAAGGGCGGGATGTCGTTTGGGCCAAGTCGTGTAGTTTTCAATGTAAATGGCGTCTTGGCTTTGCAGAATCAATTGCGTCAAACCGCAGGCGTCAGAAGAGGTTTGCCCTTCCAGAAACTGCAGCTTGCCGTGAGTCGCCATAAAGGTAGGCACAGAAAGTCCGGACTTTTTTTCGTCTAACACAAGCAGGCTGTCGGCGACGCCCATGAACGCAGTCGCTTTGTCTAAAATAATATCCAAAAGTTCATGCGGTGCATAGGGCTTTAGAAGGCCCAACGCTACTTCGTGCAAATCCGCCAGCAAGCGGTTGCGCAAAAGCAGACGTTCTTCGGCAAGACGTTTTTCGTGGATATCTCGGAGCGTGCCGAGAATGTGCAAGGGCTGTCCGGTTTCGCTGCGAAAAACTAAGCCGCGGCTGCGAACCCAGCGCCAGGTCCCATCTTTGGCCAGCATGCGATAGTCGCAATGAAAATAAGGCCGTCTGTTTGTCAGGTGTTCTGCAAGCTGCTGATAAAAACGGGTGTGGTCTGCTGGATGAATGTATTGTTGCATAGCATCTAAATCGATAGCTAATTCGCCAGGCGCGTAGCCGAGCAGCGTTTGGCTGCGGCGGGATAAGTAGCCTTGCTGCAGTTGCAGATCCCACTCCCAGAACCCGTCTTCGGAGGTAGTGGAAATAAGTTTCCATTGCTCTTCGCGGTGGGCAAGGCGTTCTTGCAGGCGGCGCTCTTCCGTGAGATTCAACAAAAATAAGCAAATCGAGTCGCTGCCTTCAGGACGTACGACAGAGGTTTGGAAAAAAGAAAGATCTTGAGGCTGGAGTTCAAGGCGAAGCTCACAATGCAAGGGGATGCCTGGAGCTTGGAACGCGGCGGCGAGAACGTGCAGCAGCGGGCGGCGGTCTTGGGAACATACTAATTGCCAAAGGCGGCTGCGGCTTTGAAGGAGGCCATGGGCATGGAGCTGTTCCTGTAAATTGCGGTTAACCCAAAGTCGGTTTTTGGTTAGTACGAGGGCATTGGCAGGCGTTGCGTGTAAGAGTTGACGGTATAAAAGAGGAATTTCGAAGGTTGAAAAATTTTTTGCGTTGGAATCATAGGACGAAAAGCTCATAATAGTCTCCTTAGACCGCGAAAAACAGGACAAAATATATATGCTTTATTCGGCTTTAAGGACTGGAATCCTGCTGGAAGTTGCTGCCTTTTTGTGAAAAATAGCAAGGACTTTGTGCAATTGCAATTTGGCATGTACATCCGTGAAAAATCATGGGAAAATATATAGCAAGATGTTCTTTGAGCATGGGTGTGATTGAAAGAGAGAATGGGGGGGCATGATGAAGGAACGGCAAGGTTTGGTGATGGTGCATACCGGCAATGGCAAAGGCAAGACGACGGCGGCGTTGGGACTGGCTTTTCGGGCTTGGGGCCAAGGACTGCGCATTTTGGTGCTGCAATTCATTAAAGGAAATTGGAAATACGGCGAGCTTAAGACGGCGGAAGCCTTAGCGCCGCGGCTGATTATCCGTCCTTTGGGAGAAGGATTTGTACAGCGGACGCAAGAGCAGCGCGAGGAAAAAGAAGCCCATCAAGCGGCTGCGGCGGAGGCGTTGAAGGAAGCGAAAGACGCCCTGACGTCAGGGGAATGGGACATGGTTATTTTGGATGAGATCAATTACGCGGTTCACTTTGGCCTTGTCTCTGTGGAACAGGTGCTGGATTTGGTGGAAGCAAAACCTCCGACAGTGCATTTGGTTTTGACTGGCCGCAACGCCCGGGAGGAATTGATCGAAAAAGCCGACTTGGTAACGGAAATGCGGGAAATTAAGCATCCCTATCAAAAAGGCATCAAAGCCCAGCAAGGCATTGAATTTTAGAAAGAGACCAGGGGATAAACACAGAAAATGATATTTTAAACAAGAGTACGACGGCGCCGGACGCGCCTAGGGTCGGTTGTGACATGGATGGCGTAGCAACCGACGTCCACTATTTAATCGGAGGGAACAACCGAGGGCTACGGAGATATGAATATATGAAAAATGACCGTCTAAGTAGCCATTTTGACTGCTTAGACGGTCATTTTATAGAGTGAACTGGGAATTTGCTCGTACCCTCCCTCTACTCACTCTACTCCTGTTAAATAAAAATCCCTCAGTCGTACCCTCACGTGACTCCGGTTCTCCTGTTCAATCCTGTTTCACACTTACAGCCTGCTTGTAGGCAGCGGCTCGCTTTCAATGCGGATGGCATCGCCGTTTTTAACAGGCGTAGTGAGCTCCGCTTCGCAGTTGTTGCACAAAATGTTGATTTTCCCCAACGGCAGCTTCATGGCGTCAAATTCCGCCGCTAAGAGGACGTCGCTGATGATGGGGGTGAGCGCTTCAGTCAGCTGGAATTCAATATGGCTGCCGTCGGGAGCGTCTTCGCCCGGTTGAGCGGCACGGCCGTCCACATGAAGACGCAGGCGGCAGGTGGGAACCTTGCAGGCAGCGCCGTTAAACTGCACTTGGATGTGAGTAGAAGTATCGCGAAGCCCCAGGACGTCCTCCAGCTTAGGCGTCTGTTTGGCGACTATGCGGATAACGGCGCCGTCGGATACTTGGGTCTCCAACGTGGCTGCGTCTGGACCGACGAAAAATTCCGGCCAGACCGTGTAGGTGCGTTCTTGGCCGTTGATGAAATAGCGAAAATGGAAGTCGTTTTCTTCATGGCCGGCTTGTTTTAGTACCTGACGCAGGGTGGGCGGGAACGAATAGGCGACGACATCCCGGTCTTTGAGCACGGTCTGTACGGAAGCCGGTTCTTGATTGATGGTGACAACCGGTTGGAAAATATGGCTGCGTCCGTTGATGCTGCAGGATAACTCGGAGGGCAAATCAGCCAAGTCCGCCAGCGTGACCTGCGGCGTGGAGCCGATGGCGCCGGCAATGGCTGTCAAAGTATCTTCGTCATGCAGCAAATCCGAAACGGTGGCCGGTTGTCCGTTGAGCGCCAAGGTTCCCGGAGCGCCGGCGCTGCCGGGAAGAAAATGCTTTTGACCGTTGGCGGTAACCGTGATGCCCAGCCCTGGACGGCCTTTGAGGGCGCGGATATCGAAGCCGGCTACAAGCAAAGCGTCGGCGACGGTCAGCTGTCCCAGGTTGAAAAGGCGCAGCGGCCGATCGTTTAAAGTTACATGTACGAAATGCAGCAAATTGCCGGAAGCCAGCTTGAGAATGCCCAAGGGGGTAATCGCATCTGGCGCATGCAGCGCTTCGGGAATGTCCATGATTTCCTGGACCATGTCGGGCCGCCGAATGGCGACGCGGGCTGGCGGCATGTTCAGGGCTTGCGCCAGCGCTTGCGGCAGTTGAGGGGTCAGCGAGCCGCCGCCTACGAGCAGTACGGCTTGCGGCGGTTCAGCATTCAGTTCTAATATTTGAGCGGCAATATCGTTAGCCAGCTGGGTGACCTGCGGCAAAATAGCCTCGGTGATTTGGGCGGACGGCAGTACCTGTTCTAAGCCCAAAATATCCTGGAAACGAACTTCTTTTTGTTCGTTTAAGGAACGCTTGACTTCTTCAGCGACATTGAAATCAAGCAAGTATTGTTGGGAGATGGCTTCGGTGATTTCATCTCCTGCCGAAGGAACCATGCCATAACCGATAACTGTGCCGTCTCGGGTGATGGCAACGTCCGAGGTACCGGCGCCGACATCGACAAGGGTAAGATTAAGATGGCGCATGGTAGGCGGAATCAAAACATTGATGGCGGCGATAGGCTCCAGCGTAAGAGTAGCAATTTCCATGCCCGCCTGCTGTACGGCGGTCTGCAGCGAATCGATAACTTGGCGAGGCAGGAAGGTGGCGATAAGCTCTACGCGGGCGTTCTTGCCGGTTTGTCCGACCAAAGAAGACAGCTGGGTGTCGTCCAAACTGTAATGCAGGACGCTGTAACCGACGCAATAGTAGTCCGTGGGATCTTTGACGGTTTTTGAGGTGGATAATTGCTGCTGCGCCGTTTGGATGGCGGCGAGTTCCAAGGTCCGCACGTCATCTGTGCTGAGCGGGCCTTTAAGATTGGTCTCAATTTCGGCTTCCGAGCGGATGGTGCACAAAGCGCGTCCGGCAGCTGCGATGGACACTTGCGTCAACGTGCCGTAGCTTTCTTCCAGACGTTCTTTGACGGAAGCCAAAATGCGGCTTACTTCCTGCACGTCATGGATTTGACCGTCCATCATGGAACGTGTGTGATGTTCCTGGCGTTCATACCCCAAAATGCGTGTGTGGAGGCCTTCACGTTCGCCTACCAGACCGACGACGCTGCGTGTGCCGATGTCTAGAGCGAAAAGTCTGGGCCGTTCCTTATTTTCCATGAAACCATCCTCCGCTTTTTGTTATAGGCTGCTGCGCTGAAAGGCGACAGGCCAGTGCTCCCATGAATTGGGAGATGTTTTTCCAGTGTGATTTTGTTACAATAATAAAAGGAAGATCTTGCGCGGTCACGCTAAAATAAGGCAGCGTTGCGGCAAGACTGTCTTTCTATCAGTATACGCGAGGTTGCGCGGCTTTTCCAGTTGTTTTCAGAAAAGAATGCAAGGTAGCCGGAAGCGCCGGGCTATAGGATTGTAGGAGCTGAAAGGACGTTGCAGATATGGGTACTACACAGCTACAAGTGGTAATTGACAGTACGGCGATGGTCGATAAGGAATGGTTGGGGCAGCATGAAAATTTGCATGTGGTACCCTTGTCAGTGCGAATCGGAGAGCAGGAGTGGCTGGATACAGATATAAGCGGCGCGGAGTTGTTCCAAAGAGCCAGTGCGGCGAAGGAAATGCCGAAGACGTCGCAGCCGGCGCAGGGGCAGTTTATCCAATTATTTCAAGAATTGACCGCCCAAGGGCAGGAAGTGGTTTGTATTCTTTTGTCCGGAGGCTTGAGCGGTACCGCCAGTACGGCGCGCATGGCCGCAGCCCAGGTGGACCCCAGGCTCATTCGGGTCATTGATTCCGGCACGACGGCTCTTGGTTTGGTGCAGATGGCTAAAGCCGCGTTGCAGGCGGCGGAGGCGGGGAAAAGCTTGGCCGATGTGGTGCGTCTCTTGGACGCCATGGTGCGGCGCACGCATACCGTGTTTATTCCAGGAACGTTGGAATACTTACATAAAGGAGGCCGGATTGGCGGTGCGGCCAGGTTGTTCGGCGGTATTTTGCAGCTGCGGCCCCTTTTATATCTCCAAAACGGCAAAGTACAGGTTTTAGACAAGGTGCGTACGCAAAAACGGGCCCTCGAGCGGGCCATGCAGGACATTCGGATTTTAAAGCGGCCGGCTTATGTTGGCGTGGGTCATGTGGATAATCAGGAATTGGCGGTTCAGACGGCGGCGCAGGTGAAAGAGGCCCAGCCGGAAGCGCAAGTGGAAGTGTTTTTAATCAGTCCGGTCATTGGCGCGCATACCGGACCAGGGCTGATTGGCTTTATTTATCAAGAGAACTTGGAGGAGGCGCCAGCGCATGACGGGACGAATTAGCGGAGCTGATTTTCGGCGCATGATTCTGGGCGCCTATGACGCTTTTTTGCGCAACTACGAAGAAATTAACAATTTGAATGTATTTCCGGTGCCGGACGGCGATACGGGAACGAATATGCTGCTGACGCTAGGGGCGGCGTCTAGAGGGCTTCAAGAAGCTGCGGACGGCGGTATTGGCACGTTGGCCAAACGGACGGCGGACAGTGCGATCATGGGCGCCAGAGGCAATTCCGGCGTTATCTTGGCGCAATTGTTTCGCGGCATCGCCCGCGGCTTGGCGGGGAAAGAAGAAGCTTCCTCTTGTGAAATCGGCAAGGCCTTTCAATACGGGGTTTTGTATGCGTATCGGGCAGTAGCGCAGCCTGTGGAAGGCACGATTTTGACGGTGGCCAAAGGCGTGGCGCGCGGCGCTAGGCGTGCGGTGAGAGAAGAGCGGTCTTTTAGCGAAGTGTTGGCGGCGGCGCTGCAGGTGGGGGAAGAGGAATTGGCTAAAACGCCGTTGCTCTTGAAAGCCTTGCGGGATGCCGGCGTTGTTGACGCCGGCGGCAAGGGACTGCTGGTTTTTCTGCAGGGCTGCGCCGAAGGCTTGCGCGGCGAAGTGACGGCGCCGGAAGGAAGTTCTTTCTTGCGCTTGACCCCTAAACCGTCCCTGAGCGGGGAGACGGCAAATCTAGCGCATCCGTATTGTACGGAGTTTTTAGTCAAGAAGAGCCGCGTCAGCGGCGGGGAAGCGCGTCAGGCTCTGCAAAACTTAGGCGAATCCCTGATCTTGGCGGAAGGGGACGAGCTCCTCAAGGTGCATATTCATACGGCGCATCCGGGACAGGTTTTGGAAATGGCACTGACCTGGGGCTCGTTGCATGACATCAAAATTGACAATATGGCGGACCAGCATCAAGAACGCCTGCATACGGCGGCGCGGCCGCAAGTGCCGCTGGCGGTGCTTGCGGTATCGCCGGGCGAAGGGTTGAGCGCCATGCTGCGTCAGCTGGGAGCTTCCGCCATTGTTAGCGGCGGGCAGACGATGAATCCCCCGGTGGAAGAATTTATCGCCGCCATTCACAGCGGCGATGCAGAGCGCTACATTATTCTGCCGAACAACAAGAATATTGTGCTGGCGGCCAAGCAAGTGAAAAAATTGTTGGGCGACCGTGTGGAAGTGGTGCCGACAATTGACGTGCAGCAAGGGCTGGCGGCGCTCTTGGCTTTTCAGTCGGAGGCTTCGTTAGAAGACAATGTGGGCTGGATGGAAGCGCGGCGGCAAGAAGTTGTTTCCGGCAGCGTGACTAAAGCCGTGCGGGATAGCGTGGTGGACGGTCAGCCGGTTAAGGCCGGTCATTTTCTGGGGATCAAAGCAGGAAAAGTGGCGGCCCAAGGGGAATGTATCGCAAAGGTGCTTTTGACGTTGTTGCAGCAGCTGGTATCCAAGTCGGCTGAGGTGGCGACCTTGTATTACGGCAGTGAGCTGACGGTCAGCGAGGCGGAGAAATTAGCGGCGCAAGTGCGCGAAGCCTTCCCGGAGCTGACGGTAGAATTATATGACGGAGGCCAGCCCTTGTATCCGTTGCTGGTTAGTGTGGAATAAAATGAGCGATACACAAAACCGAGATTGGAGCCATGATTTGGCCTGGTCAGGCCCGCCGCCAGGCGGCGGCAGCGCTGCCGCCGCGGGGGCGGCCTTGGCGTTAGGGATTTTGATCATGCTGTCCCGTGCGGCTGCGGCAAAGACCGAGCAACTAGAAGCGTGGCGCAAGCAGGCGCAGGCAGTAGCGACAGCGGATGAAGCCGTACTGCGGCGTATTTTGCAGGTGTTTTCCAGCGGCGATGTCTTGGGACAAGCGGAAATTTGGGGGGCTGTGCAACCGTTGTTGCAGCTTCTGGATATAGCGGCGCAGGCGTTGGAGGCGGCAAGCCAGCTGAAGCCGCAGCTGGCGGCGCATATGCAGTGCGATTTGGAAGTAGCCATTTGGCAATTGGCGGCAGCTTTGCGCGGCGGCGCTGCGATTATTGCTTTGAATTTGTCTTTGCTTTCCGATGCCGAAGAAAGAGATGCTTTGCAGCAAAAAGTAGATGTTGCCCTAGGCCGGGGTGAAGAGGCCTTGCAAGAATTGCAGCAAAAGCCGGACTAAGCGCTTAGAGGCGAAACGGAAGAAATGGATTTGAAACTTGCGGGAGGGGGATGCCGGAAACATGGAGTTAGCTTTGTTTCTAAAATCCATGCTTGTTGGTTTTTCCATGTCGGCGCCGGTGGGGCCTATTGCCGTACTATGCATTCGGCGAACCTTGGTTTTTGGGCGTCTAAGCGGTTTGGTCGCAGGCGTGGGAGCGGCGACCGCTGATTCCTTATACGCCATGCTGGCCGGAATGGGTATGACGTTGGTGGCGAATGTGCTGATGGAATATCATACAGTGCTGCGCGCCTTGGGCGGCGTGGCTCTTTTGGGTATGGGCATTACTACTTGGCGCTCGGCAGTGAGTTGTATGCGTCTGCCTGGGGCGAGCAGCGGTTTCTGGAGCACCTATGTTTCAACGCTGCTCTTGACGCTGGCCAATCCGCTGACCTTGTTTTTGTTTGCCGCCGTTTTTGCCAGTGTCGGTATGGACCGCTTTACGCCGAACTACCAAACAGCGGTGTTGTTGGTGGGCGGCGTCTTTCTGGGAGCCGTGCTATGGTGGTTCCTTTTGAGCGGCCTTATTAATTGCCTGCGCGGCAAGTTTACGCGGCATGTGCTGGAAGTGATTAATCGGATTTCCGGTGTTGTGTTGGCGCTGTTCGGCGTAGCCGCCTTGGTGAGTATTATCGTACAATAAAAGAAGCCTCTCCGCCTTAAGGGGCGAAGAGGCTTTTGCGTAACTAGGCTTTGGCGGCTTCCTGTTTTTCCGGCCGCACTAGGCGCTCTACATTGATATCGATTTTTTCTACGGTGTACCCTGTGAGGGACTCTACTTCTTTGACCATGGCATCCCGTAGTCGCTGGGTTACTTCGGGAATATTCACGCCATAGAGAAGCTCCACTTTCAATTCGAAGGAGACTTTGCCAGCCGAACCTTCCGCGTCTTCCGGTTGGTTTTTCTTTACCGTAATCTGCGGGGCGAAGCGTTCCGAGACGATTTGCGCCAAGCCTGCGACCGGACCTTTTTTGGAAGTGTCTGTGAACACCTCATTGACCTGCGTCATGGCATTGCGAGCGACTTCGGCGAAAACATCCTCATGAATAACGGTTTTTCCTGTCGGTTCCATAGAAAACCCTCCCTTGCGTTGAACTTTTGTATAGTTATAAACTTCGACGCTGGGGTGGCGTTTCCCTGTGAGACAAAAATATTTTCTCCGTGGAAAAAACTATTTTCCTGACAATCGGCTCATTTCCTCCCCATCGTCAGTAGGGTATAATAAACGTAACTGTGCAAACGAGGTGAAAGAGAATGAAACAATTTTTGAAAGTCTTGCTGCTGGCGGCGTTTTTATGGAACACGTCGGCTGTCGGCGGCGAGTGTGCTGTAGCGGAAGTGTCTGTAGACCCTATTGGCGTTATGAAAATAGCAACCGGGGTGCAGGCGGAGACTGCTAAGGAATTGGAGGCAGCTCAGCAGTATCCGGCCATTCAAGCGCAATATGATCTAACGATGCAGTCCGGTGATGTTTGGCACTATTCTCGCTTATTGATCTGCCGGGAAGAGAACAAGCTGGGCCAAGTAGCGGATATGTTGGCTGTGATGCCGCTGGATCCGGTGCTGGGCTTTTTTGCCGGACAAATCAAGGATCAAGTGAAAAGTACGCTGGAAGGAAACGGTATGCGGGTGCTGGATTTGGAGCCGGTTCGCAGCGCCAATTTGAAAGGGCGCAAGGCAGTATTGCTCAAATGCCGGCTGATTGCGACGGAGCAGCTGCCCTTGCCTATGTATAGCGAGGTCTATGGCTTTGTCAGCAAAGGACATTTTACGGCGGTGGTTTTCCTCTGTCCGGACAGTGATCGCACGTTCTGGCAGCCGCAAACGGCGCAAATGATACAAACGCTGGGGAGATGATGCGTAGTGTGGGAACTCGTGTTGGCTTTGGTTGTCCTGGTGGCCTTTGTGTTTCTACTGACCAATGGGATGAATGACGCCAGCGCGGTGGTAGCTACGATGATTGCCTGCGGTGCGGCGACGCCGCTGCAGGCAGTGCTTTGGGCGGCCAGCGTGGGGCTTGTAGGGGCTATTTTCAGCGGTGCTGCGGTGGCGCAAACCATTATAGGTCTTCTCAATGTGCCTGTGAGCCATCAATTGCTGCTGGTCCTTTTAGCAGGTTTGACGGCGGCTATGATTTGGAATCTTTTTACTTGGAAATTAGGCATTCCTTCAAGCTCTACGCATTCCTTGGTAGGCGGTCTGGTTGGCGGCGCTTGGGCGGCTTACGGCGCGTCCGCTGTTGTTTGGGGCTGGACCGAGCTGTATATGGGAAATGCGGAGCTGGTGGGCGTGGCCAAAATCGTGGCTAGCCTTGTTATTTCACCGGCTTTAGGCTTTCTGGTGGCGTTCATCGTGCAAATGGTCTTGTCCCTGGCGTTTCGGAGGGCGACCTTCTGGGTGAATAAACCGTTAAAACGTTCGCAATGGCTGTTGAGCGGCATTTTAGCTTACGGGCACGGCGCGAATGACGCCCAAAAAATGGTGGGCATTATCAGTTTGGCCTTGCTGGCGTCTGGCGTGCAGAGCAGTGTGGAAGGCGTACCGGCTTGGGTGAAAATCGCCTGCGGCTTAATCATGTTCTTCGGCACGCTTTTTGGCGGTTGGTCTATTATGAAAACGCTGGGCACGGGGATTTTTACGCTGCGCCCCTTGCATAGCTTTAATTCCCAATTTTCCGCAGGCGCTGCGGTGGCGTTGGCTACGTTCGTTGGCGCACCGGTCTCGACGACGCATATTGTCTCCGGAACGGTAATCGGCGCCGGAGCGGCGGACAATTATCGCATGGTGAATTGGAACGTTGGCAAGCATATGTTGGTTGCCTGGTGCGTGACCATTCCGGCGTCGGCGCTTTGCGCAGCAGGGGTATACCGCCTGCTGCAGTGGCTGACAAGATAAGGAGGAGCAAGATGGGAAGCAAGAAGCTATGGGATCGTCTAGTGCCGCCGAAATATGATTTTTACGGGCGCCTCAGTGAGCAGGCTCGGGTGACCTCGCAGGGCATTTCGGCCATGGTGGCCTGGTTGAGCGATCCGCAAATGCAGCATTTCGAGCGCTTTATGCATTCCAGCCGCGAAGCGGACTTGGTGCGCATGAAGCTGGAAGAAGAACTGGTAGAGGCGTTTACTACGCCTTTTGACCGTCAAGACATTTATACCTTTTCCGTGCGCATGGACCGCATTTTGGAATTATCCAAAGGGACGATTCAGTCCATGCAGGCTTTTGAAGTGAAACCGGATTTGATTATCTGCGAGCTGGCGTGGAACCTCAGCCGCGGCACCTACGAGCTATCTAGAGGCACCGGTCTTTTATCAAGCAACCCGCGCGAAGCCGAGGCTTGCGTAGAGGAAATGCGCCTGGCTTCTTTGGCGGTGGAATCGCGCTATCGCGATGCCATGTCCCAGCTCTTTAAAGCTGGCGATCCCATTGACGCCATGAAAAAGCGTGAAGTCTACCGGGGCTTCAAGGATGCCGCGGAATATATGGATTTGGTAGTCGACGTTTTCCATCGCATCATCTTTAGATTACATTAATGAGCTAAAAGGAACCAATGATACTAACAAGGAGTAGAGAGAGTAAAGGGAGGGCTTGGAAAAACAGAGAGACAGCGAAAGCCGTAGGCTTTGACTGTCTCTCTGTTTTTGTATGTGGGGATTTTTTGGGTACTATTTGCTCAAAAAATTAAAATTTTGAATTCTCGTCGTACATTCACTCTACTCCATCTACTCCTGTTAAATATAAATCTCTCAGTCGTACCCTCCGGTCACTCTCGCGACTCCTGTTCGTTTTTTATTAGTCCTTCGCAGGCACCTGTTTGAGGCTGAGAGCGATGCGATTGCGTTCTTCGTCTACGGACAGAATGAGTACTTCCAGAATATCGCCGACTGATACCACGTCCAGCGGATGCCGGAAGGGTTTGCGGCTGAGTTCCGAACGGTGCACCAGGCCCTTGACCTTAATGCCGATGTCGACAAAGACGCCGAAGTCGGTGACATTATGCACCGTGCCTTGGACGATGCTGCCTGGCTGCAGTTCGGACAGCTTGACTACCTGCTGACGCGTGAGCGGCAGCGGTACGTCTTCCCGGGGGTCGCGGCCCGGCTTGGTTAGGGCCGCCAGAATATCACGGACTGTGGGTTCGCCAGCTTCGAGCTCTTTAGCCAGCTTGGCGACATCGGCCTGCGGCGCTTGCGACTGCAGGGCGGCCAGCCGGTCTTTATTGCTTAAATCTTTCAAGGTGAAACCCAGCTTGGCGAGCAGATTTTCCGCCAAAGAGTAAGATTCCGGATGGACCGGCGTATTATCTAGCGGATGGGGAGAAGCGGCCAAACGGAGGAACCCTGCGCATTGCGTATAGGCAGCAGGACCCAGACGGGCGACCTTCAGCAGCTCTTTGCGCTGTCGGAAGGGGCCGTTGACCTCGCGGTGAGCTACAATGTTTTTAGCGACAGTCGCATTAATGCCGGCTACATGACGCAGCAACGCTCCCGAGGCGGTGTTTAATTCTACGCCTACATGGTTAACCGCTGACTCAACAACAGCGTCTAGCGTGTGGGCCAGCTCCTTTTGATCGACATCATGCTGGTACTGGCCGACGCCGATGGCCTTGGGTTCGATCTTGACCAGCTCGGCTAAAGGATCCTGGATGCGGCGGGCGATGGAAACAGCGCCGCGAATCGAAACATCCAAATCCGGCATTTCCTCCCGGGCCAGCTTAGAGGCGGAGTAGACCGAGGCGCCGGCTTCGTTGGCGATGAGATAGCGCAGCGGCAGTTGATGCTCGGCAATGAGGTTGGCGACAAACTCCTCTGTTTCAAAGGAAGCTGTGCCATTGCCGATGGCTGCCAGCGTGATCTTATGGCGGCGGCAGAGATCCAGCACTTTTTGGGCGCTCTGCTGTTTTTGCGCCGTCGAATGGGTAATGTAAATGGTAGTGGTCTCCAGAACCGCCCCCGTAGGATCAATGACAGCCACCTTGCAGCCGGTGCGGTAGCCAGGGTCAAGGCCGATTACGGTATGTCCGGCTAAGGGAGCCTGCAGCAGCAACTGGCGCAGGTTGAGGCTGAAGACGCGGATGGCTTGCTTTTCGGCGTGCTCCGAGAGGAGATTGCGGATTTCCCGCTCCAAGGCAGGGAAAAGCAGACGCTTATAGCCGTCGGCAATGGCCGAGGCCAGCCACTCCGAGGCGCCATTGGGCGTGGAAATGATTCTTCGGCACAAAGCGGCGATAAACTCTTCGTGCGGCGCTACTAAGTGTACCTTGAGAAGCTCCTTCTTTTCACCGCGATTGATGGCGAGAATACGATGGGACGGCATGCGTTTTACCGGTTCGCGGTAGTCTTTATAGGCCAGAACTTCTTTAGCGGCTTCTTCCTCAACGGCAAATTCCGCAGTGATTTCGCCTTTTTGCCACAGTTCTTTGCGCAGCCAGGCGCGGATAGAAGCATCTTCTGAGGTTTGTTCTGCAATAATATCCGAGGCTCCGGCTAGCGCTTCTTCTGCCGTTTCAATATCCGGCAACGCAGCCAGTATAGCAGCGGCCGCTTCGTCAGGGCTTTTTCCGGCAGGAAGCTGGCGCAGCAGATCGGCCAGAGGCTCGAGACCTTTTTCGCGGGCGATTTGCGCCCGTGTGCGCTTTTTGGGGCGATATGGAAGATAGAGATCCTCCAGTTCTTGCAGCTTGGTGGTTTTCTCGATAGCTGCCTGAAGTTCAGGCGTCAGCTTTTGCTGCTCCTCAATGGAAGCGAGAATTTCTTCTTGGCGTTTGGCCAAATTCCGCAGATACGCTAAGCGTTCTTCAATGAGACGGATTTGTTCTTCGTCCAGCTCGCCGGTTGCTTCTTTGCGATACCGTGCGATGAACGGGACAGTATTGCCGTCGTCCAAGAGGGAGATCGTGGCGTTCGCCTGGTGCGGCGCAATGCGTAGCTCCTGGGCGAGAATGCCGGGGATTTGTTCTAGTTTCATATATTTCACCAGCCTTGTCATATACAGTCTTTTTATTATAGCATAGACCATGATTGTTGTTGGCAAAGAGATTCTTTTAGGAAATATGTGTCTAAGACTAGACGAATGCTCTGGGGAATGGTAATATTACCCTTATGAAATGCTTGACAGGCATTGCAAACCATAGTAAAATTCAATTAAAATCAAAGGATAATAATTACTAGTAAGCTAAAAGATTTATGAAGTAGGTGTGATGAATAATGGATTTCTCCGTAGCGGCTCTCTTGCGGGAGAAAGGATTCAAAGTAACCCCTCAACGTCTGGCGATTTATCAGGTTTTGTCTAATACGACACAGCATCCCTGCGCCGAAGCGATTTTCAACGAATTGCAGCCCCATTATCCGACGATGAGCTTGGCCACTGTGTACAAGACTATCGAGATTTTGCGGGAAATTGGCATGGTACAGGTGCTCAATGTAGGCGAAGACAGCTTCCGCTACGATGCGACCGTCGAAAACCATCCTCATGTACGTTGCATGGATTGCGGCCGCGTGGATGACATGCATGATATTGACGCCAGCTCTTTTGTGAAACAAGTCAGCGACAAAACGGACTATGTTTTATCAGGCCAGCAGTTCTATTTCTATGGCATCTGTCCGGCCTGCCAGAAAAAGCAACAAGCGCAAGCGCGCAACTAATTGTACTCACGCATTGCATCATCGCACTATTTCTTTATAGTTCGCATTGCGAGCCGTCCTTCTTGCGAAGGACGGCTTTTCTGTTTTGCTTGCCTCTGGTAAAATAAAAGAATATCACCCTGTAAAGTAAAAAAGGAGGAATCACCATGCGGAAATTGGCTTCCTATATTGATCATACCTTGCTTAAGGCGACGGCGACTCCCGATGATATCCGGGATCTGTGCGAAGAGGCGGCAATGTATGGTTTTGCCGCCGTATGCGTCAATCCGGTCTATGTGGATTTAGCGGCGCATCTTTTGGCTGGCAGCGGCGTCAAGGTGGCTACTGTCGTGGGGTTCCCGTTAGGCGCTAACTTGACTTGGGTAAAAGAGGAAGAAACGCGCCAAGCCGTGCGCTGTAAGGCGGATGAAATCGATATGGTCATTTCCCTAGGGGCGGCGAAGAGCGGCCAATGGGATGGGGTGGCCAACGATGTGCATAGCGTCGTAGAGGCGGCGGAAGGCAAAATTGTCAAAGCCATCCTGGAAACTTGCTTTTTGGATGATGACGAAAAATGCCAAGCGGCGCTGGCGGCTCTTAGAGGGGGCGCGCATTTCGTGAAAACCTCCACAGGCTTTGGCAGCGGCGGCGCTACGGTAGAAGATATACAGCTGCTTCGTCGGACTGTAGGCGATGCTGCGCAGATCAAAGCTTCCGGCGGTATTCGTACGCTGGAACAGGTACGGGCGATGATTGCCGCCGGCGCCGACCGCATTGGCGCCAGTGCGGGTGTGGCTATTATGCAAGCACTACAGAAGGAGTCTTCATGAAACACAATATTTATTACGCCTGCGACATTCGCGGCATTGCCGATAGGGATTTAGACGACGCGACAGTAACGGATATTGCCAGAGCGCTGGGCGTGATGTTAACCGGAAAAACCGTGGTGGTCGGCGGCGATATTCGTTTGTCTACGCCGCGTTTAAAGCCGATTTTATGCCGTGAACTGGCGGCTTCCGGCTGTCGGGTGCTGGACATTGGCACGGTGGCGACGCCGGTGTTTTATTATGCGCTGCGTCAAAGCGAAGCCGAAGGCGGCGTTATGATTACCGCCAGTCACAATCCGGCGCCCTATAACGGCTTTAAGCTGGTCTTGGGCCCGTTGCCGGTGAGAGAAGAAGAGGTGGCTCATATTGCCTCTTTGGTTGGGGAGAAAGCGTGCGTGCGTGCAGAGGGTTCGCTGGAAAGCTGGGACGTAGCCAAAGCCTATCTGCGGGATACCGCCGCCAAAGCCGCCCCGGGTAAACTGAAAGTAGTTGTCGACGCAGGCTGCGGGGCGACCGCGCCGTTTGCGCCTGCGTTGTATAATTCCTTAGGGTATGAGGTAGTCGATCTATATTGCGAGGCCGACGGGAATTTTCCTGGACGTGCGCCTAACCCGGCGTTAGCGGAAAATCTTGTCGCTTTGGGGCAAGCTGTGCGGCAGCATCAAGCGGCGCTGGGCGTAGCCTTTGACGGCGACGGCGACCGCGTAGGCTTTGTTGATGAAACAGGAGCCGCCATTGATAACGATTTGATCATGGTGTTGCTGGCGAGGCACTATCTGGAACAAAAAGGGCCTGGCGCGATCATTTATGACGCAAAATGCTCCATGGTTGTGCCGGAAGCAGTGGCGCAAGCGGGCGGCCGAGCCGTTATGGCCCGGGCGGGGCATACTTTCAGCAAACAAGCCTTCTTAGAGGAACAGGCGCTTTTTGCCGGTGAGATCAGCGGCCATTTCTTTCTGTCCGAGCTGGGCTATGACGACGGCATGTTTGCAGGACTCAAAGTCTGCGAATTTGTGGCCAGCCATGGCGCGTTATCTTCTTTAGTGAGTGAAATACCGCGCTATCCTTTGACCCCGGATATTCGCGTACCCTATGCCGGAGCAGACAAGGATGCGCTTTTGGATGAGGCGGCAGCCAAGCTGGAAGCCTACCAACCAAACCGTATTGACGGCGTGCGTTTGGAATTTGCCGACGGCTGGGGGATGATTCGCGCCTCCGTGACAGAGCCTCTTTTTACGCTGCGCTTTGAAGCAAAATCGCAACAGCGTTTAGCGGAAATTGCGGAGCTTCTGGTGCAAGCCTTGCGGCCTGACGTAGGCACGGCTGTGCGCGCGAAGATTGTAGCCGCCGGAGTGTCCTTATGAGCGCGCAGGTGCATGTACTGGCCAGCGGCAGTACGGGGAATGCTACGTACGTCGCCCTGGGCGGAGCCAAGGTGCTTGTGGATGCAGGCATCAGCGCCCGGCGCATTCAAAAAGGCCTGGAATCCATCGGCGTAGCGGTGTCCGAGCTGGACGCCGTGGTGCTGACCCATGAGCATCGCGACCATGTGCTGGGGCTGGGAACCTTGACGCGGCGGCATGGCGTGCCGGTGTACGCCCGACCGGCAGCGTGGCAGGCGATGAAGGGCAAGGATAAAATGGAGGCGTCGTGTTGCAGGGAACTGCCGGAGCGCCTACATATTGGCGGCGTGGATATTCATACCTTTCCGATTTCTCATGACGCGGCAGATCCGGTAGGCTTTAATTTTTTTCATCATGATGTGAAATGCAGCGTGGCGACCGACTTGGGCTTTGCGACGGAAACGGTAGTGCGAGCGCTGGCGTATTCGGATATATTGGTGCTGGAAGCCAACCATGACGTAAACATGCTGGAAGGCGGCAGTTATCCCTGGCACTTAAAACAGCGTATTTTGAGTAACCGAGGCCATTTGTCTAACGACGCGGCGGCCTGGCTTTTGGCGAAGCTGCCGAAAAAAAAGCAGACCGAGGTATTTCTGGCCCATCTTAGCCAGGAAAATAATCGTCCCCAACTGGCTCTAGAAACGGTAGAAACCATCTTGCGCAGCCAAAGCGTGGGGGACGAAGAAAACAATATTCGCTTGCTGCTGACCTATCCAGATCAAATGACCAGCTTGTGACGGATGGCTGGTTTTCATAAATTCTGAGCTGTCGGTGTTTGTTGTAACTTTATAAAATCTCAGGGAGCGGATGATTCAATGGAAGCTTCGCCCAAGACGAGAATTTTTCTAGCCAGGCGAGGAAGAAACCGGAGGCATAGCGACGCTCTGTCGAGGATTTCTGACAAAGTCTGACGAGAAAAAAGCCGTTTTGGCGTAAGAGTTTCATGAATCAGCGGTTCCCTAAAAGGAGTGGGAAAGATGAGTTGGAAAGAAACCTATCGCCAATGGGCGCCCTTTTTTGTCATTGCCGTCATTGGCGCATTAATCGGCGGCGGCTTAGTCATGGCCTACGGCCAGAAATTTGCCGAAAAGCCGCCTGCGATGGCGCTGCAGGAAAGCGTTGTGATTCCCGGAGCGAATGCTACTAATGTCTCGGAGGCGCGTAATACCGCCATTGTCCGTGCGGCGCAAGCGGTAGGGCCAGCGGTAGTAGGCATTACCAACAAGGCGTACGCCCGCGACTTTTTCAACCGCAAGGTAGTCGTTGAGCGCGGCACCGGCTCCGGCGTGATTTTTGATAAGCGCGGCTACATCGCGACGAACTATCATGTAGTAGAAGAAGCCAAGGAAATTGTAGTTTCTCTGGCGGACGGCAGAACCGTGGACGGACGGGTGTTAGGCGTTGATCCTATTACGGATTTGGCCGTGGTAAAGATCGAGGCGGACAATTTGCCCGTAGCGGCGATGGGAGACAGCGATTCACTATTGGTTGGCGAACCGGCCATTGCCATCGGCAATCCGCTGGGCCTTGAATTTAAAGGCAGCGTTACGGCAGGCGTGATCAGCGCCGTGAACCGTTCCCTTGAAATTGGCGAGCGACGCTTCAAACTCATTCAGACCGATGCCGCCATCAATCCCGGCAATTCCGGCGGTGCGCTGGTCAACGCCGATGGCGTGGTGATTGGCATCAATAGCGCCAAAATTGCTAAAGAAGGCGTCGAAGGCATCGGCTTTTCCATTCCCATCAATACGGCCCGGCCGATTTTGCAATCCATCATCGATAAAGGGCGCGTCGTGCGTTCCTATCTGGGCATAGGCGTGCTGGACAAGAATACCGCCGCTCGCTACGGCTATGAGCTGAATACAGACCAAGGCGTGTATGTGGCTAAAGTGGATGCACAGGGACCGGCTGCTAAAGCGGGGCTGCGTATTGGGGATTTGGTGCTCTCCATTAACGGCGTTGCTACTAACACCGTGGCCGAACTGCGCGGAACCATTGACAGCCTGGCGCCCGGAAGCCGCGCCGATGTGGTGCTGCAGCGCGGCGGACGCAATATCACCGTGAACATTCTCTTTGAAGAAACTCCGGCGGCGCAATAATGCATATTACCATCGCCGCTGTCGGCAAAATCAAAGAAAAATACCTTACCATGGGTATCGCGGAATTCACCAAACGCCTGGGGCCTTTCTGCAAGCTCTCCATTGTCGAAGTGGACGAAGAAAAGCTGCCCGACCGTCCATCGGACGCCGAGCGCGCTCAGGCGTTGGTCAAAGAAGGCGAGCGCCTCTTAAAGCATGTTCGGGACAATAGCTATTGCATCGTTCTCGATGTATTTGGACAGAACCTGTCCTCGGAAGAACTCTCCGCCCATATCGACCGCTGCGCTCTTGATGGCAAAAGCGACATTGTCTTCCTCATCGGCGGCGCTTTCGGCTTGGCTCCGCAGCTGCGCCAACGGGCCAATCTCAAACTCTCCTTTTCCCGTATGACCTTTACCCACCAAATGGTACGGTTGCTGCTGGTGGAGCAGGTTTATCGGGCTTACAAGATAAGCCGAGGAGAACCGTATCATTGGTAATGAGGCCGTTGATAATCACCCATCTCCGTTGTTGCTGCTCCGGGAGCGCGCTTGCCGTACGCAACTGTACTGCCTGCGCGCGCTTCCTCGCAGCTGTCTAGTATCTGGGCAATTCTGAGCGGCCTCGGGGGAACGTATAATAATAAATACAAAATTCCTGCAAAATGTTTTATCATTTGCAGGAATTTTGTATTTTTATGGTAAATTAGTTGTTCGTGGACAAAAGAAGTTGGTCTTTATTTGTCATATCTTTATAAAATACGAAAGGAGATTTTGCATGTCGTGACAGTAAAATATTGAAGAAAAAAACGTCCTCACTGTCCTTATGAGTAATTAGTTTAGCCGTGTCAAGATTTATATTGACTATGTATAAAAGGACTCGTTATTTTACAGTGTATGTCATAGTGTAGAAATATGTAAAGTAGAATAACTCTTTTCTTAAGGAGGAACATGATGAATATTGAACCAGTAATTAATGCTAGATTTAAAAGATTTAAAGAACAATATAATTTAGTCAAAATGAATGAAGGTGGTGCTTTTGAACGATTTGTTAATTTTAATATTTTATATGCTCATAATACCGAAGCTTTTCTAGGTAATAGTGATTTCTTAGATTTTTGTTCTGTTGGTGGTAGTAATGATTTGGGCATAGATGGTATTGGAATAAAATTGAACGGTGTTTTTGTTCGATCTAATGAAGATGTAGAAGATATATTAGGGAAAAATAAAAAGGCATATGTAGAATTCATCTTCATTCAATCAAAATATAAAGACAAGTTTGATATGGGGGAATACAATAATTTTATTGCTGGTGTAAGAGATTTTTTATCAGATAAACAACTTCAGCCAACTAATGATAAAGTGAAAAAGTTGATAGAAATTAAAGAATATATTTTAAGTGAAGATATTATGGTAATTTGGGAGAAGAATCCTTCTATTCGGTTATATTATGTGACAATGGGGAAAAAGGATGTGTTACCTCATATAGACGCTTTAGGTGCTCAGTTCAAAAAAGATATAATAGCAATGAATACGTATGAAGAAATATTTATTCATTTGACGGATTGTAAAGCACTAAAAGAAATATGTGATAATAACACAAATTCTTTTAACGAAGTAATTGAAGTCATTGAATCAATGCCATTGACCTTTGTCGAAAATGTTGAAAATTCGTGTATGGCACTTTGCTTTGCAAGTGAAATTGATAAGCTTATTAGGACTTCTGATGGTGTTATAAGAAAATCACTTTTTAATGATAATGTACGAGATTTTCAAGGAGATACAACTGTAAATTATGAAATGAAAAAGACAATATTTGATGAGCCTCAAAAATTTGTCTTGCTAAACAATGGAATAACAATTGTTTGTGACGAATATAAACCTAATAATAGAAAAATCACATTGAATAATCCTCAAATTGTAAATGGATGTCAGACAAGTCATGTTCTTTTTTATGCAAAACAACAAAAACATGACATTTCAACGGTTCCTGTAAGCATAAAAATAATTGCTACACAAGATGATTTTATAATTAATCAAATAGTTAGAGGAACTAATAAACAAAATATTGTGTATGATGAAGCATTTGAAATAATACGTGACTATCATAAGGAACTTGAAGAGATTTTCCCTAATGTTCAAAATCCTAAAAATATTACACTTTATTACGAAAGAAGATCAAAACAATATCAGAGTGCTCCGGTTGTCCGTCAAGAGCAAAAAGTTAGTTTTCGACTATTAATTCAGGGTTTTATTGCTATGTATCTTAACGAACCAGAGAATGCATATCGTCATGAATCAAAATTGATACGCGATTACAAAAAAAAGGTTTTCTTGGAAAGTCATTCAAAAATGGTATATTATATGATCGGTTTATTTGGATACTATATAGACTTATTTTTTCGCCAAAAGCCACAGTTGTCAAAAGAATATAAAGGTTTTAAGTATCATATCATGATGTTGTCGAGACTGATAATTAATGATAAAATGCCAAGCATCAATAAAGAAAAAGAAATTGATCAATATTGTATGGGTGTTATTAATGAAATGTGCAAAAACTATCCTGCTATTATTCAAAAAGCAATAAATAGATGGGAAGAGTGCAAAATTATTTGGACGAATAAAATGAAGAAAAGTGTATATGGTATTAAAGATGTATCTGAATTTACTAAATTGCTTCTTGAAAAATCAGAGAAAAACATACAGGGAATTGAGCCGATTGTTGCAATGGGTGTAGTAAATAAGGTTATGTATGATAAGTTCAATTATTTTTGTGGTTTTATTAAGAGTACACCTTCGGATATTTTTTTCCATGAAAGATCTAATCCAAAATTAGATTTTCCCAATATAGAGGGAAGAAAAGTAACATATCAGGTTCAAGAATATAAGAAACAAAATGGAGAAATAACTAATGTGGCAATTGATATGAGAATAATAGAGTGACGTGTGGGGACGTCATGGGACAAAGGGGACGTCAGACTGTGCGAAAACAAGTAAAAATTAACCTGACAAAACTAGCCTTAAGCCATGAATGATAAGGGTTCCATGATACAATAGAATTATAGAAAAATTCGACTCTGAGGTGAAGCTATGTCGCGCTTTGTAAGTAATAACACGGATAGAAACCAAATCAGTCTGATCCCGTCTTCACTGGACGCACGGGGACGTTCCCTATTTGACATATTTTAAGAATAATTTTCCATAAGAAGGTATTATTTATTCGTGAGTGTGTTGGGGTGCTCAAGGCAGTTGATCCCAATTACGGGTGTTGTCTCATGAGGATTCTGCGTCGGAAGCAAAGAGATGGTTTCTTTGCTTCCGATTTTTAATTGGACGTGTTAAAGTGAAAGAAAAACGGGCGGATGACAGCTGATGCCGTGAGCAGCACGAGAGCGAAGCAAGACCAGGATAGGCCATGTGATTTTGCGGAGGATAAATCGGTAGGAGATATTTTATGAAGAAACAGACTGTCGAAAAGAAAAAGTTTAGTTTAACCATACAGCAGGCAGTGCAAAAAGCAGAAGGAGATTTGCGTTTAGAAAACGGCCTGGTTTCAGCATGGGGAAATGCTTTGTTTTTGCGTGTGAAAAAGGGTGAATTGAACTTGCGTGATTCGAAACGAGAAATCGATAATTATGTTCAGACGTACTTGATTTTGAATAAAGAGATTGCCAAATACGTCAATGACGCATAAAATAGAAGTATGAAGAAGATGATAACTGTTGTTGAGACGAAAGCCTATTTGAATATCATCAATGGAATTTGGAGCGAAGAGGAACGCAGCGAGTTTTTAACTTATATTGCTGGAAATTATACGCAAGGCGATATAATTCAAGGTACTAACGGTTTGCGAAAAATTCGTTGGAGTCGCTCCGGGATGGGCAAACGAGGTGGCATTCGCGTTATATATTATTACTACGACGAAACCGCTCCGATATTTTTGCTTGCGGCATATGCAAAAAGCTCTCAAGGTAACCTAACTTCCCAGGATAAACAGGTTCTTTCAGTGTTTGCGGAACAACTTAAGAAAAGTATTAAGAGTAGAAGGAGGGATTAGCATGAAAACGAAGAAAATGAGTCCTCTTGCTGTAGCTATTGCAGAAGGGCTGCAGGAGGCTATCAGCTATACTACGGATGAAAAAGTAACTGGCGTTAATGTGGTTGAAGTAGAAGTACCGGATGTTAAAGAAATACGACTTAAACTTAACATGACACAAGAACAGTTTTCCTCTACTTTTCGCATACCTTCTGGCACTGTGAAAGGTTGGGAGCAAAAGCGAAGGGGCATGGATGCTACTTCAGCCGCCTTTTTGCGTGTAATTGAAAAATACCCGGAGCAGGTTAAGGATGCATTGCGTTCGACACTAGCACAAGCATAAAAAGCAGGAGTTGCTTCCTGCTTTTTTATATAACAGCGTAAAAGCTTGGGATAAAGGGGACGTTCCTTTTTTGTCACCATTGCTAAAGAGGCTGCCCATAATCACCCAGCAACCTTGTTGCTTGCCGTACGTAACTGTACTGCCTGTGCGCGCTTCCTCGCAGCTGCCTAGTATCTGGGCAATTCTGAGCGACCTCGGAGAAAATGTATAAGAAAAAATACGAAGACACCAAATTTTTGGAGATAGTTTTTGCTATTTGCAGGAATTTGGTGTTTTATGTAAAAAGCTATTTATGGGCAATTTTTGAAAAAATGTGCCGACGGAATGTTGAGAGGAGTGGCAGTTTCGTCGCTTGACCCGATAGGGAGAATAGCTAAAAGGAGAGAAAAATGGCAGTTGTAAAATGCACAAAATGTGGAAAAGTGTTTAATACAGAGGGAGCAATACTGAAACCGATAGGCGATGGTGGATATTTAGAATGTTGTCCAAAATGCGGGAGCACGAGTGTATATTGTACGGACGGTTTCCAAAACGACGATGATAGAAGATGGGAAGGGTATTAGGAACGAGGTACAGTCAACCTAGTCCGGCAACAGAAGCATAGGGATGATTCTGCTGCTTCCGTTTGCCTGGTAACGGCTCAGTGAGGCCCACATTGGTCACCCAGCAACGTTGTTGCTCCTCGGTTCGCCTTGCATCTGGGAAATTCTGAGCGGCCTCGGGGCAACGTATAAGAATAAATACGGAAATGCAAAAAATAAAGAACATCCCCATTGTCCAATTTTCAGAGAGCAGGAGACATACATATAGCCAGTAATTTTTTAGCAAAATAAACTTATGCGACAAGGGGAAAGTCTATGAACATGTACAAATATTTTCCGTTCATGTTATTCATCAGTTTTTGGTTACTCGTGACTCCGGTTAGCGCTCAGACTATTGTGTATATACCGATGGATGATCGACCGGTTAACTTGGAGTATGTCGTTGATGCGGCTCAAGCAGCTGGCGTGGATATTGTTGTGCCTCCCAAAGCACTTTTAGGCACTCGCGGTGAGATGGGCGATCCAGAGGGCTTGTGGGCGTGGTTATTTGCTCATTCACGTACTGCGGATGCGGTTGTCGCATCGACGGACTCGCTGTTATATGGTAGTTTGGTGGCTTCTCGCACGCATAACCTTTCGATGGATATTGTCGAAGAGCGGCTTGCTAATCTTGCTAAGCTGAAGTCCAGTAATCCAGGAATGATGCTGTATGTGTACGGTACCATTATGCGAACACCTAAAACTACAGAAGGCGGAGAAGAACCTTCTTATTATGAACGATATGGCCCTGCTATTTTTCGTATTACAGCTTTGCGGGATCAGATGGACAGCCAGGGTTTGACGCGTAGGGAAGACCAGGAGTTGCACGGCTTGCTGGATAAGGTGCCTCCAGCCATATTGAACGATTGGTATAGCCGACGGGAGAAGAACTTGCTTGCCAATCAGCGTCTGATCGGTTATGCCAAACAAGATATTGTCGCTTATTTTTTACTTGGGAAGGATGATTGTGCGCCGTTCTCTCAGTCCCATATGGAGTTTCGTCATTTGGCCGCAGAGACAGTCGGATTGCCGACTAGCAAGTATGCCTGCTTTCCAGGAGCTGATGAATTTGGCATGCTGATGATGACGCGAGCCATCAACAATAACACTTTCCGAGTGCCCATTGTACGGACTTTATTTGCTCCCGGAGTTGGTCCAAACACAGTACCTTCTTATGAGGATGTGGCTGTGGGGCAGACCATCAATGCCCATATTCTTTCTGCTGGTGGCATACCGCTCAACTCGCAGCGGGCTGAGTTGGTATTGGCGGTAAATACACCAGAGAATGGTGTCACGCGGGAGGCGGACAGCGCATTTAATCATAGCCGTTCTAGGGAAGCCACGGCAGTATTGGCAGAAGATATGGCACGCGAATTGAGGGCCGGGCATCGGTTGACAGTAGCAGATATTGCTTTTGCCAATGGTGCTGACAACGCGTTTATGTCCGAATTGAGCAAGCGGGGCTTGCTATTTAGAGTAGACGCCTACTCGGGCTGGAACACGGCCAGTAATACCATTGGTTATGCAATCGCTCAGGGCATGCTGGCAGATAGAATGGTTCCTGCAAGTAAAAATAGGCTTTTGGCGGTGAGGTTTTTGGATGATTGGGCGTATCAAGCCAATGTTCGAGATGCGGTGGGGGTGGAGGTCCTTTTTCCACTTGGCGGCCAGTGGGCTGATTTGGGCAAGCTGACGCCTCGCTTGGTGACGGAGACGGAGCGACGGCTGAGGGGGTTTGCGCATTCCTATTTCCCCGCATATCCGTTGGAGCGGTTCCAAGTATCGTTTCCTTGGAATCGGATGTTTGAAGTAAAGATCGACTTGCCTGACTAATTGGAAGCAAGGCGATATAATCCAATTGACAACAGGGACGTTCCTTTTTGTCACCTTTGGAAACGAGGATTCGATTTTTCGTGTTCCCATGGAAAAAAATAAAGATCAATGGTAACGACAAAACTCCTGCAAGAATTCTAAAGAGAATTTTTGCAGGAGTTTTGTATTCTTACATGACCGGTCTGTTATATCCGACTACTGTTCAATCGCTTTTAGTTCCTTGCTGTAGTCTTTATTTAGGGCAGCGGCTCCGAAACCACTAGCGCCTTGGGGTAATTCCATGCGAAACGCATGGATGCGGGACATCTGTACGTTGCCTGCTTGCAAGGCGGCTGTCAAAATATGTCCGCCAAATTTACGGTCTTCGGAAATAAAATGCAGGTGATAACCAGGAACATTAATCCCATTGATGTATTGCGGGCACCAAAACCCAATGACGGCGCCTTTAATGTTGGTAAGCTCAAATACATGCTGCTCTTTGGCCGCTTCGGCTAATGTTTTATAGGGCTTACTTTGTTTTGGTATCGCTCTTGTAAGAACCTTTGTGAAAACTCCATCAATGCGTATGGCGTAGAAGTAGTTGGTGTCGTTTTTCATTTGATCTAACGATTTTTGCAAGTTTTCGTAATCCAAAGAATGAAATTGGGCAGCTCTGTCGGATTTAAAGTGTAAAGAGGTTGCAAATGGAATTTTAGCGTCATCCGTTAGCTTCAATACGTCTCCATTGGCTTTTACTTGATAATAGTCGCCGTCTAGGCCGATTAATTCTCCGTCTAACCCATTTAAAGTTCCAATGCCAAACGATCCCTGTTTCTTTAAATCCTTAATGGTCAGTTCCCCGTCATATACGCCTTGTAGGAGTGCATTGATGGTAGAAAATTGATAAAGTTCATTTGCAGCTTGGGCGTAAGTAAATGCGTTGAAAAAAAGTAAAAATGCGAAGGCCATAGTGATAGTGCGTAATACAGTTTTCAAGATAAAACCTCCCGTGATTTTATTTCTACTCATTCGCCCCCTTTTTAAGAAAGCCCTTTTTTGTCACCTTTTTATGAGCGAGGGCGCCTCGTAAACTACTAAAACTCCTGCATGAATTCCAGCGTGAATTTTTGCAGGAGTTTACATAGTATAAAGAGAAGATAACATTTCACAAGCAAGAGTAAGTTATTGTTTTCGTTTGTTCAGCATAGGATTTATGTATCAAATGTTTGATAACTACGGATGCGCTTTATTTGCTAGGCTTGTTGGAACACTATCTTGCAGTGGAAAGATTTTTATTTTTGAGCTCAAATCCTTGTCGCTGCAAGAAATTCAAATTAAAAGGAGAAGTCGTCGTGTCGCAAGAAGTACAACCCGCAACAAAGTTACCTGAGTCACCTCAACAAACTAGTGGTTTTTTAGGTTGGATCGAAAGGGTCGGCAACAAAATACCGGATATTACAATGCTGTTTATAGCCGCCTTTTTCATTACCTGTATCCTGTCAGCCATTCTATCCAACATGCACTTTAATTATGTGCATCCTACAACCGGCAAAGCAATTGCCGTCACCAATATGTTAAGCGCTAAAGAACTTGTTACCTTGATGAGCAAAATGGTTACGAATTACTCCGGGTTCCCTCCTTTAGGCATGGTTATTGTAGCCACGTTAGGCATCGGTATAGCTGACGGTTCCGGTTACATTAATACCGGCTTGAAAAAGATACTAGCAATCACCCCGAAATTTTTGATCACGCCGATCGTCATCATTGTCGGCATGCTGAGCCACCTGGCGCCGGACAGCGGTTATATGATCATTATTCCGGTTGCCGCTTACTTGTTCTACGCTTCCGGTAAACATCCTTTGTCCGGCGTAGCAGCTTCTTTTGCCGGTATTGCAGGCGCTTTTGCCGCCAACTATACGCCATCGGCCATCGATCCGATTATTCAGGGATTTACGCAAATGGCGGCGCAAATCATCGATCCGACGTATGAAGTAAATGTTCTTTGTAATTATTTTTATGCGTTTGCTTCGACTTTCGCGGTTATCGGCAGTTGCTGGTGGGTTACGGAGAAAATCACGGAACCATGGTGCCGCAAAGCCTGCCCGCTCGATGCCGATATTGATATTCAGGAAGAAGATATTACGCATACTACGTCGCGTGAAAATCGTTCTTTCTATGTTGCCACTTTTGTTCTAATTGCTATGCTGGTTGGACTGGTGCTAGCCTTATTGCCGGCTGATTCCATTTTGCGTGATGCAAATGGCAACATAGCCAGTTTTAAGGCGCCTGTCATGCAGTCTATTGTCGCTATTATCTTCCTGCTTGCAGCCGTTACAGGCATTGTTTACGGTATTTTAAGCGGCAAGTTCAGAAGTTCGAAAGACTTTACCAACTCCATGGAAGAAATCACAAAAACATTAATTCAGCTGATTGTCTTTTACTTTTTTGCCGCTCAGTTCATGTACGCTTTTGCAGCGTCCAATATAGGCGCACTAATCGCCGTTTCCGGCGCCGAATTTTTAAAATCGCTGGCATTGCCGCCGCAGGCAACTATTTTCGGCATCATCGTCTTTGTTGCTTTGCTAAACTTATTAATTACTTCCGCTTCCGCCAAGTGGTCTATTTTGGCGCCTATTTTCGTACCCATGCTGATGTCGGTCGGCATTGCGCCGGAACTGACACAAGCGGCTTTTCGCATTAGCGATTCCGCTGTGAACGTTTGCACGCCTATGTTCGCCTTTTACCCGCTGATTATAATTTATTGCCAGAAATATTATAAACGCACCGGCGTCGGAACTTTAAGCAGTTTAATGCTGCCCTATACGATTGCGCTCCTGGTTGTCTTGACGGCGATGCTCTATCTCTTCTGGTGGTTGAATATTCCCTTAGGCTTCCAAGCCGATTACGTCTATCCTCGCCAAATGTTCTAATTCCATATCAACAATAGTATGATTTCATTTGATAAAAGAGGTTTTACACATGACAAATAACCAAGCTGAGTTAATAGAACGATTTCACCGTTATGTCGCAGTTCCTTCGCAAAGCCTTTCGAACGGCGGAACACAAATTCCCAGCAGCAAAGGCCAATGGGAGCTGGCAAAATTATTACAACAGGAGTGCGCCAAGCTGGGCCTTGTCGACTTACACCTGAGTGAGCAGTGTGTTTTGACCGGAAAGCTACCGGCTAATTTGCCAAATGGCTGCAGCCGCAAGATTCCTTCAGTCGGCTTCGTCGCCCATCTCGATACGGTCGACGTCTGTTTATCGCCGGAAATTCATCCGCAAATCGTCAAGAATTACGACGGCAAGGACATCGTGTTAAACAAGGATCAACTGATCGTGATGACGACCAAGGAGCATCCTGAGTTGCTGAACTACGTCGGACAGGATTTGATCGTTACCGATGGTACTAGCGTATTGGGCGCTGATAACAAAGCCGCCATTGCCAATATTATGACGGCGCTGTCAACCTTATCCTCTGATCCGTCCATTTATCATGGTGATATATATATTGCCTTCGTTCCAGATGAGGAATGCGGTCTGTATGGTTCCAAAAGCATGGACTTCAGCAAATTTCCAGTAGATTTTGCCTATACCATTGATTGCTGTGAGCTCGGCGAAGTCGTGTACGAGACTTTTAACGCTGGAAGCGCTGCCATTACAATTCATGGCGTAAGCGCTCATCCCATGAGCGCCAAAGGCGTACTCGTCAACCCAACACTGCTGGCCGTCGATTTCATCAACATGTTCGACCGCAAAGAAACGCCGGAGTGCACGGAAGGGAAAGAAGGCTATATTTGGTGTCAAGCCGTCCAGTCCAATCAATCCACCGCTAAAGTTGAGTTAAATATCCGCGATCATTATAAAGAAAAATACGAAGCGCGTAAGCAGCTTGTTTTGGAAAATGTCCAAAAGCTGCAGGCGGGAAACCCGCGCGCTAAAATTGAATGCGCAATACAGGATGTGTATGGCAATATCGCTGACGCGGTGACAGACCAAAACCGCATTGCCATTGATTATCTTTATACGGCGATGAAGCAGTTGCAAATCACGCCGAAAACAATTTCTATGCGCGGTGGTACCGACGGTTCTTTCATCTCTACCAAAGGGATTTTGACCCCTAATTACTTTACCGGAGGTCATAACTTTCACTCCCGGTTTGAATTTTTGCCTATTCCCTCGTTAGAAAAATCCTATCAAATGACGATGACGCTCATTGATCTTATCTATAGAGGATAAAACGTATAAGAATAATACGGAAATACCAAATCCTTGTAAACTTATTTGCCGTTTGCAGGGGTTTGGTATTTTTAATTTCTGTCCAATTTTAGCGACCCGAGTTAACTAAAAGAACCAAATGAACAAAATGAGCTAAAAGATTGTTCTTTTCTGAAAATTACATTACGTTAATATCAGTATAAAAAAAGCTAAAAAGAGAGGCGTTTAATTGAGGGGGGATTTTTTATTTGCTATAGAAGCGAAGTGTTTTATGCGTTTTTCAATAACCTTTGCAGGACTACATTATTAAAGGAGGGGCACAGATTATGGACACTACTCTTTTAGCGGCGATCGGCTTTGGAATGATTGCTGTAATCGTTTACATGTTATTACAGTCAAAAGTTACTCCAACTCCTATTTTTGTCGCCACTCCGCTGGTAGCTGCCTTAATAGCCGGTTTTGGAATTGATAATATTGCCCAATTTGCCCAAAAAGGTATAATGACTACGGCAAGTGTTGCCATTTTATTTATATTTTCTATTACTTTTTTTGGCGTGTTGATGGATGCAGGATTATTTGACCCTTTTGTCAATTTTTTAGTTAGAAAAGCAGGCAACAATGTTATTGCGGTGACCGTAGCCACTTCTCTTATCGCCACAGTGGCCCATCTGGATGGTTCGTTGGCTGTAACGTTGCTAATTACTGTGCCGGCGATGTTGAATGTATATAAGAAATTGAATATACGGCCAGTAATACTGCTTTTGCTTTGCGGTATGGCTATGAGTATTATGAATTTAGTACCCTGGGGCGGCCCGACCGCTCGAGTTGCGGCAGTAACTCATTCCGACCCTAATGTGCTCTGGCATGCGTTAATCCCGCTTCAACTCGTCGGTATCGTTGTAAATACCATTTTTGCCGTTATTTTAGGTATCATCGAAAAAAGACGCGGCGCCGGGCAGAATATCAATATTGAGATTCAAGAGGAAGAAAACAAAGTTGACGCCAAGAAAGAAGCTCTTAAACGGCCCAAGCTTATCTGGGTCAACGCCCTTATTGCTACAGGCACCATTGCGTTGTTAGTTTTAACTAAATGGCAAGCATATTTCTGCTTTATGATAGGCTTGTCCATGGCCCTTGTTGTCAATTATCCAAATGTCAAAGAGCAAGGTGCAAGAATTAAGGCTCATGCCGGAGATTCTATTTCAATGGCGGCTATTTTGCTATCATCTGGTATTTTCTTGGGTGTACTGTCAGGAACTAAAATGATTGAAGCTATGGCTAAAGTTATGATTTCTATCATTCCTGCTGCGTTAGGGCCTTATATTCATGTGATTCTAGGGATCTTTGCCGTACCTATAGGTATGCTTTTGGGGACGGATTCCTACTTCTTTGGACTTTTACCTTTAGCTATTGGTGTTGGCAAAGAATATGGCATAGATCCTGTCAATTTGTCTAAAGCCCTTTTGATCGGAAAGAACTATGGCGTTCTGGTAACTCCTCACGCCGCTACCACGTATTTGGCTATTGGCCTGGCGGGCATTGAGATTAAAGAGCTGTTTAAAGTCTGCGCCCCCTGGCTTTGGTTTTTAGGCATAGTTTCCTTATTCATAGCTATAATTATGGGCGTGGTAGTGATTTAATCGGCTTGTGTTATCTATTGAGAGATAGGCCTTGTTAGGGTATGAGATTTTAAAAGAAAAAGTAAAAGATCTCCTGCGGTAAGATGATTACCATGGGAGGTCTTTTTTGTTTAATGCAGGAAGAATTTAAAAATGCATTGACTATTGGAAAAAGTTTGAATATAATCATAGGTGAGAACAAAAAATCATAAATGAGCAAAAATGTGCATAAAAGAGAGGCTTGGAAAGTGTTGTACGAAGAAGAACGCAAAATGAAAATTGTAGAGTATTTGCAAGAGAATGCTAGGGCTTCCGTTCAAGAACTCGGCAAGAAATTTATGGTTTCGGATTCGACCGTACGTCGGGATTTGAAAGAGCTGGAAGAAGCTCGATTATTAAAAAGAACGCATGGCGGAGCGGTAGCCACAGACAATGTTAATTTCGAGCCTGCTTTTATTGAAAAAGAAGATAAATTTTGCAAGGAAAAGAAGAGCATTGCCCGAAAGGCGGTTGAGCTTGTTGAAGATGGGGATACGCTGGTTGTTGATGCGGGTACGACGACTGCCTATTTAGCTAAAGAACTGAGGGGACGCCATAATCTTAAAGTAGTGACAAACTCTTTGATTTTGGCGCAAGAATTGCAAGGCGCGGATAATGTGGAGGTAATCCTTACGGGAGGGACTTTGCGGCAGCGGACATTGTCATTAGTGGGGCCTATTGCGGAGCAAGCTCTTAGTTCCTTGAGAGTGGATAAAGCGATTATTGCGACGAATGGTGTTGATATAGACGGGGGCTTGACTACGCCAAATGTAATTGAAGCGGCAGTAAAAGCGAAAATGATTGAGATTGCGCAAAAAGTTATCTTGGTAGCGGATTATAGCAAGGTAAATAAAGTAGCCTTTGCAAAATTTGCAGATATGTCGCAAGTAGACGTTTTTGTAGTTGATGATAAAATACCGAAAGAGACCGTAGAGAAATTGAACAATTTGGGTGTATCAGTTTGTATCGTGACGGCGTAGGAGGCGATAAGTTTGAACCTGCATGTAGTAACGGTGACGTTGAATCCAGCTATTGACAAAACCATCGTGGTAGACAAATTGGAAGTGGGCGGTCTGAACCGTGTGCAAAGCGTGCGAACCGATCCCGGCGGCAAGGGTATTAACGTAGCCAAGGTTTTACATCAATTTGGCGTAGACGTTGTGGCTGCGGGGATAATAGCCGGAAGCCAGGGGGAAAATCTTCTTCAATATTTGGAGAAACAGAGCATAAGAAGTAATTTTCTGACCGTGGCGGGTGAAACTAGAACAAACTTGAAGATAGTGGATCGAACAGCCGGCGTGACTACGGAGCTGAATGAATATGGCTTTGAAGTAGGTCTGGAAGATTTGCAGAGCTTTGAACGCCGCTTTGCCAAGCTATTGAAAAATGCGTCCTATTTAGTATTAAGCGGGAGCCTTCCGCGGCAAACGGCAAGTACGATCTATTATGATTTGGCTAAAACTGCCGCGGATATGGGAGTAAAAACAATATTGGATGCAGATGGGGAAGCGCTGGCGGAGGGAATTAAGGCAAAGCCTTTTGCCATAAAGCCTAATATTCATGAGTTGGAAAAGCTGGCGGGACATTCTTTAGAAAATGATGATGAGGTCATCGCTGCTGCACGCCGCTTACTTGTCCAAGGAGTGAAAATTGTCGTGGTCTCTATGGGGGCTAAAGGGGCGATCGTTATTGCCGGAGAAGCCGTCTATCGGGTAGCGGCGCCGGTTATTACGCCGCAAAGCACGGTAGGGGCGGGAGATTCCATGGTTGCTGTTTTGACGTACTCTTTGTTGCAAGGCTATCCGTTAGAGGAAATCGCTAAGTGGATTACTGCGGCTGGTACGATAACCGCTTCCAAAGAGGGAACGCAAGTCTGCACGTTACAAGAAGTGAAAAAACTTGCGCCGGATATTCAGGTGCAGAAGATTTGACAGGCGGTTGTGTTTTAAAAAAGGAGGATTTTTATGAAAAAGATTCTTGCGGTAACAGGCTGCCCTACCGGTATCGCGCACACCTATATGGCGGCGGAAGCCCTCGAACAGGCGGCCAAAGAAGAGCAGGTGGAGCTTAAAGTGGAAACTCGCGGCGCGGTTGGCGTGGAAAATGAGCTGACGGCGGCGGACATTGCGGAAGCGTATGCGATCATTGTCGCGGCGGCTACCGATGTCGATGAGGCGCGCTTTCAAGGTAAGGCGGTCTTGAAGGTCGCTATTGGTCAAGCGATTAAAGACCCTAAGGCGGTGCTGGCTCAAGCGTTGGAGCTGCAACCTGTAGCGGATACGGTTGCTCCAACTCAGGTAATTGAAGAAAAGAAAGCGCAGAGAACCGGACCCTATAAGCATTTAATGACAGGCGTATCCTATATGCTGCCTATGGTGGTGGCGGGGGGCTTGCTTATTGCAGTATCGTTCATTTTTGGGATTGAAGCATTTAAGGAAAAAGGGACGCTGGCGGCGGCTTTGATGGATATTGGCGGCGGAGCTGCGTTTGCGCTGATGGTTCCTGTTCTGGCAGGCTTTATTGCGTTTTCCATAGCGGAAAAGCCAGGCTTGGCCCCAGGTCTTATTGGCGGTATGCTGGCGTCAAAGCTGGGAGCTGGTTTTTTAGGCGGTATTATAGCCGGTTTTTTGGCAGGGTATACGGCGAAGTGGCTGAAAGACACCATCAAGCTTCCTAAAAATTTTGCAGGGCTGGTTCCAATTTTGATTATTCCCTTTGCGGCCAGCGCCATTGTTGGTTTGCTGATGATTTATGTTATCGGCAGTCCGATGAAGGCGGTCATGGAGGGGTTAACCGCGTGGTTGACTAACTTGGGGACCGGGAATGCTTTGCTGTTGGGTCTGCTTTTGGGAGTCATGATGGCTTTTGATATGGGAGGGCCTGTTAATAAGGCGGCTTACACGTTTGCAGTCGGGCTTTTGAGCAGCGGTATTTATGCTCCCATCGCCGCAGTAATGGCCGCGGGTATGACGCCGCCTTTAGGAATTTGGCTGGCCACTGTTTTGGCGCCTAAAAAATTTACGCCGGAAGAACGGGAAGGCGGTAAAGCGGCAGGCGTATTGGGTATGTCCTTTATCACGGAGGGTGCGATTCCTTTTGCAGCTGCCGATCCGTTGCGTGTTATTCCCTCGATTATGGCAGGTTCCGCTGTAGCGGGAGCGTTGTCTATGGTTTTAGGAGCAACCTTGAAAGCGCCTCACGGCGGAGTTTTTGTTCTGCTTATCCCCAATGCTGTTGAAAATCTGGCTATGTACGTGGTGGCGATTGTGGCAGGTACGGTGGTAACGGCGGCGTTGCTCAGCGTTGTGAAGAAGAATAAAGAGTAAGTTCTAACGCGTCAAAATAAAGATAATAGCGGGGGTGTTTTAATGGAAATTATTAATATTATTAAGGATGAAACGGTTTTCCTGGGGTTAGAGACAACCAGCCGGGAGGAATGCTTGGAGACGATGATTGCCGGTATGGAACGCGCTGGTTTTGTAAGTGATAAGAAGTTGTATTTGGCTACGGTGCAGGAACGGGAAACCAAAGGCTCAACAGGGATTGGTTTTGGAGTCGCCATTCCTCACGGGAAATCGAGCGGTATCGCCGCCCCGGGGCTTGCGTTTGCTCGCTTGGCTAATCCGATCGATTGGAATTCTCTTGATGGCAAACCGGTTCAAATGGTGTTTTTGATCGGAGTTCCAGAGCAAATGGCAGGAGACGCCCATATAAAAATCTTAGTTGCTTTATCGAGAAAGTTGATTCACGAAGAGTTTCGCAGCAAGCTGTTGGCGGTAACCTCGCCGGCAGAGCTGTATCAAATTTTACAGGCTATGTAGGAGGTGCGCGAATGATTACGCTAGAAGAAGTGTTGCAAAATGAAAGCGGATTTCATATCCGTCCGGCCCAGTTGTTTGTGGAAAAGGCGTCTGAATTTTCCTCTGGTGTGGTTGTCGGCAACGAAGAAGGCATGGAAACGGACGGAAAAAGCATTTTGGGTTTGATGACGATGGGCTTTGTATGCGGCTCGAAAGTAGTCATCAAGATTGAGGGCGCGGATGAAGACGCCGCTGCGCAGGCATTGGCGGAATTAGTTCGAAGCAAATTTGGTGAAAAATAAATTTGAAGGGTGAATGCCATGACCGAGGTAAAATTAACAGGCATTGGCGTATCCGAAGGGGTGCGCATCGGCAAGGCGTTTCGCTATGAACGCGCTCCTGCGGTGCAATTTCGCCAAATTGATGAACAGGAAGCGGTTTCGGAGGTAAAGCGTCTTACAGAAGCCAAGGAACAAGCGATAAAGAGTATTGAAGAATTGAGTCAACAGGCTAAAGCAACAATCGGGGAAGAAAAAGCAGGAATTATCGAGGCGCAAAAAAGCTTTTTACAAGATCCCGCTTTTTGTCCAGAGATGGAAAAGCTAATTGGTAAGAGCTTAATCTCCGCCGAAGCAGCCGTTGATCAGGTTGTGAAAAAATTTGCAGCAATTTTTGAAGCTATGCCGAATGAGTATATGCAGGAGCGCGCCGCCGATGTTAAGGATGTAGGCGTTCGCTTGTTACAGGCGTTGAGCGGGGTTCAAGAGAAGACTCTTGAGAACATTAGGAGCGAAGTGATTTTGCTTGCTGATGATTTAGCGCCAAGTGATACGATACAGCTTAATAAGAACTATGTATTGGCGTTTGCGACGCAAAAGGGAGGCAAAACATCGCATACCGCTATTTTTGCCAAAACGTTAGGCGTTCCGGCGGTGATCGGGTTAGGGGCTTTTTTAGAGCAAGTTCAAGAGGGAGATTCCATTATCGTAGATGGGGGCGCGGGAATTTGCATTCTTCGGCCAGCAGCGGAAACCATCAAATTTTATGAAGAAAAGCAGCGGCAAGAAATGCATGATGCCGAGACGTTGGAGCATTTTGCCAATGAAGAAGCCGTTACTCGCGACGGGTATCGAGTTGAAATCGGTGCGAATATTGGTACGGCGGCGGATGCTGAGTTCGCATTAGAGCAAGGCGCTGAAGGCGTCGGCTTATTGCGGACGGAACTTGTTTTCATGGCCGAAGAGCGTATGCCTGATGAAGAAACGCAAGTAACCGCGTATAAAAGTATTGTGCAGTCGATGGGGGAGCGTCCTGTTATTATCCGTACGCTGGATATCGGCGGGGATAAGGCGCTATCCTATCTGCACATTCCTCAAGAAATGAATCCGTTCTTGGGATATCGGGCGATTCGCCTTTGTCTGGATCAAAAAGACTTGTTTGTTACGCAACTGCGGGCTATTTTGCGGGCTAGCGCTTTTGGCAAAGTTAAAATTATGTTTCCGATGATTTCCTGCATGGAAGAGTGGCGGACGGCAAGGGCTGTTGTGGAAGAGGTGAAACAGCAGCTGCGTGAGGAGCAGATTGCTTTTGACGAAGCGGTTGAAGTAGGAATGATGGTAGAAATCCCTGCTGCCGCTATTATGGCTGGGCAATTTGCGAAGGAAGTGGATTTCTTCAGCATCGGCACGAATGATTTGGTGCAGTATACGCTGGCGGTAGATCGTATGAATGAAAAAATTGACTATTTATATGATCATTTTCATCCGGCTGTGCTTCAGTTGCTTCAACACGTTGCTGTGGCGGCCAAGGCGGAGGGGAAATTCGTCGGCATGTGCGGCGGAATGGCGGGCGAGCCCAAAGCGGTTCCTCTTCTCGTGGCGTTAGGGCTGGATGAATTAAGCATGTCGGCAACCTCGATTCGCAAGGTGAAATGCGCTGTTTCTAAGCTTGAATTAGCGAAATGCCAGGAGCTTTTAGAAGAGGTTGTGAAACTGAGTACGGCTCAGGACGTGCGCCAAAAAGTGGAGGAATTTTGTAAGAGGTACGGGATTTCTTGAACTTTGAGAAGTTGCAATTAAATAGTTTGATCTCTTGAGCAGCCAAAAGGGTAATGAGGAGAGAGAACTCATTACCCTTTTTCCAATGGTTTTCTTGATGCAGAATGGATCGGCTAGGATTGGGTCATTGTGCTAAATTGCGCAAAAATAGAACTTCTGTTAAATTAATGATAATTTGGCAGGGGTTCTTTGCATTTTAAGGAATAAAGATAATAAGGCGGTATAAAGTATACAAACAATAGGTCGAGGAAAAGCTAGGTATGCTTATTTAGGAGGAATAGTTATGTCATTAGTTACGGTAGAAGTTTTAGACAAAGTGGGTATTCTTACACTGAATAATACCCAAAAACTAAACGCCTTAAGTTCTAAACTCGTGGAGGATATTGTTGAGGCGCTTGGTAACTTTCAAAAAGAGCAGATACATATCGTCATCTTGCGTGCGCCAGAAGGCGCCAAGGTATGGTCGGCAGGTCATGATGTTAAAGAATTGCCATTAAAGTTGAGAGATCCTTTAAGCTATTACGATTCGCTTGAGGTGCTTCTGCGAACGGTTGAAGAGTATCCTGGTCCCGTAATTGCCATGGTGCACGGCAGTGTTTGGGGCGGCGCTTGCGATTTAATTATGACTTGCGATATGGTGATTGCCGATAAGACAGCTAAGTTCGCCATGACTCCTGCTAAGCTTGGGGTTCCGTATAATTCGACAGGTATTTTGCATTTCATGAATCGCCTGCCAATCAATATTGCGAAAGAGATGTTTTTTACGGCGGAATTAATGTCGTCAGAAAGGGCTTTAAACGTAGGCATTATCAATCATTTAGTGGAAGAAGAAGAACTTCTTCCTTTTACCTTAAATATGGCTCAGACAATTAGCACTCGGTCCATTTTATCGATTCAGGTCATTAAGGAACAGTTCCGCGTTTTGTCAAAAGCATATTCGATCACTCCCTCCGCCTTTGAACGAGTGCAGGGGATGCGGCGGAAGGTGTATGACAGCCATGATTATGAAGAAGCAATCACTGCATTTTTAGAAAAACGTCCAGCAAAGTTTAAAGGTGAGTAAGAGTTCTGATAGTAATAGGGCTTGAGCGAATGGTGTGAAGCAGAATACTTACTTTTCTTATGCAGACAAGGAGGATGTTATGAAAAAAGAAAAAGGATTATCCAGGCGAGAGTTTTTGAACAAGACAGCTATGGGAGGGCTGGCGCTGGCAACCGTTCTAGATGGTTCCTTTTTGTTTTCCAACCGTGTTGCAGCTGCGGGATTGACTGCCGGAAGAGAGATTCAGCCACTGTGGCAAGCCGGTAGTCGCAAAGATAAAATTGTTGTCGTAAGCGATTTGCACTTTGGTATTGACGATGGTTTTGCTGAAACGGTTCATAATAAGGCGCTTTTTGTTGAGTTTTTGCAGAAGCTGCAGCAGACGACCGACGTAAGAGAACTGGTTATTGCCGGTGATTTCCTTGATGAATGGTATTTGCCGCTAAATTATGGCCCGGTAAATGATTTCCAAGACTTTTTTTACCAGGTAGCGATGAATAACCAGACGGTTATCGAAGCGCTAAAGCAAGTGATGCAGGCTGGCATCAAGCTGGTCTATGTCATCGGCAACCATGACATGAATATGGCGCCCGGCCTATTGAGCAGACTGCTGCCTGGCGTTATCGAGATCCATGATGCGAAAGGGATTGGCCGGTATATTACCGGGGATCGCGGAGAAATTGTCATTGAGCATTGCCATCGTTATGATCCGTACTCAGCCCCTGACCGGGTGTCGAATCGGGAGCTATGTCAGAGTGATGCCACGATGTATCCGCCAGGCTACTTCTACGCTCGTATGGCCGCCAGCTGGGTTACGGAAGGCAGACCCAAGATAAAAAAGAACTATCCAGTGCTTACAAAGGTTCCGGATGCAACGAATACGGATCAAACGGGCGCCTATGTGTATGCCAAAATATTGGAGGGCTTGTTTAACAAGATCACCGTAAGAAGTGCTTTTGAAGACAAGGTATTTGCGGTAAACACCTGTGGTTTCCATGGCAGCTATTCCTTGCAGGACATGTATCCGGTGGAGCAGCCTGACGGTACGATTTCCGCTCCTCTGTTGTTCCGGCATTTTCAGCGTTCATGGGAAGAACGGCAGGAAATGAATGATGTATGGGTGAAGATTCCCTTTAAAGAAGCGGGAGCCGGTGCCGTGGCGCATAAATATTTTTATAGTTGCGCCGGAAAGCAATACTTAGATCGTAAAGATGCCTCCTATGATGTGGTGGTGTTTGGACATACGCATATTCCTGATTTTCAGCAGAAGGGCAAGAAGTTTTATATCAATTCAGGGACTTGGGTGGATCACAATACTGACTATCCACAGGCTACAAGAACTTTTGCGGTCGTTGAAACGGGAGCGGTAAACAATGCTGCCTTGTATGAATACCGGAGAGATGGTTCGCTGAATGATTTATCCTTGAGCGTGGGGGCCGTGAACAGGTGAGGCCGAACAATTGTTCCACGTGTGCGAGGCCGCCCCTCAGTACCTCTTAACCATGTGGCTGCGCCTACCTCCTCGTCCAGTATCTGGGTGATTCTGAACGCCTCAGGGAGAAAGCGGGTCTATGGTATTGATTTCGAGTTAGAAGAAGTTCTTACGGAAACAAAAAATAAATATAGAAACCAACCTTCTTGTAAATTTTAAAGTCGTTACAATTTACAAGAAGGTTGGTTTTTCATTTTTAGAAAGCAGAGATTAGATACGACCATAATTATCTTCAAAACGAACAATATCATCTTCTTCTAAATAATCTCCATTTTGAATTTCGATAATTTTCAAGGGGAGTTTCCCTGGATTCTCTAAGCGATGTTTAATAGAAGGCGGGATATAAGCACTTTCGTTTTTGTGCACCATTCTTTGAGACTCTCCCACCGTAACTTTTGCGGTTCCGCCGATTACTACCCAATGCTCACTGCGGTGATAATGTAACTGTAAGCTCAATTTTTGTCCAGCTGCAACTTCAATAGTTTTTAGTTTATAGCCATCTCCTTCTCCTATAACGGTATAATTGCCCCAGGGACGATATACGGTGCTGTTTTCTGTCGCCTCTTTACGACCGCGGGCGGTTAATTCCACAACTAACTCTTTCATATCCTGTGATTCGCCTCGCTGTGTAACGACGATGACGTCATTTGTTTCAACGACTAAGATGTTTTCAAGACCAATGCATGCAAGCAACCGGCTGTGACTTATCATCAAACTGTTTGAACAATGCAATGGCAGGCAGTCGCCTTTGAGAGCATTTCCAGATTCATCTTTTGGCATTGATTCATATACTGCATCCCACGACCCGACATCGTTCCAATACCCTTGAAATGGAATGAGAGCCAGTTTCTTAGAATGTTCGGCTATGGCATAGTCAAGAGAAATAGAGGGCATTTGATCAAAGTTTTCCCTCATTTTAATATAAGGGAAAAGCAAATTTTGAAAAATAGCAGGCTGATATGCTTCAAACTCTGCCTTTATACAGTCAATAGTAAAAGCAAATATTCCAGAATTCCAGTAATAGTCCCCAGACTCAAGATAGGTTTTGGCCGTTTGCTGGTCTGGCTTTTCTTTAAACTCTTTTACTAAAAAGGCGTCATTCCAAGGAGGGCCTGCATGAATATAGCCATAACCGGTTTCTGGCTTTGTGGGTATAATGCCAAAAACAACAATCTTTCCGTGGGTTGCAAGACGAACTGCTTGCGCTGCCTGCGCAGAAAAATTACATTGCGATTGAATGATATGATCCGAAGGCATAACTAAAATGACTTCGTCCTTAGTACAGTCAAGCTTATCCAAACAATAACGTACCGATAAAGCTACGGAGGGAGCCGTATTTCTTCCTACGGACTCTAGTAAAATATGAGTGCCATCGGCCTTTGCATGTGCTATTTCTGCTTGCACATGATGCTGATAAGCAGAATTTGTAACGATTATTATATCTGATGGCGGTGCAATAGTAAGGCACCGGCTGATTGTCTTTGCTAATAAAGATTGCTCTCCGTCAATTTTAAGAAACTGTTTTGGATAGGAGCTGCGCGACAATGGATATAGGCGTGTTCCGCCACCGCCAGCTAAAATAACGATTTTCATTTGATTCACTCCTTCAAGACTAAAGCAAGCACGACTTTTCAAACAGCTGATAAAGCTAACTTGGCAATGCCATAACCGACAATGCTTTCAGAACCTTGGTTCTCATTAACTCCTGTGGGCGTGAGGCCATCAAAACACCCTCCTGTGTCTGGATCAATCAGACTTTTTCCTAATGAATTTTTTCCTAAATACCAAGAAAAACTTTGCTGAGCTAAGGAGAGCATCTTTTTTTCGCCGGTGATTTTGAAAGCGGCTATATGCGCTAAGGTAGCCATGGATGCTTCCACTGGTTGCTGATCATACAAGGCTGCATTACTTCCTCTGGGCCACCAGCCGGTACAACCAATTGGATGAAAAAAACCTTCTTGAAAAGTTGCTTGATCGAGAAACAGTAAGCTCTGTTGCGCAATTTGCAAGAATCGAACTTGTTTAGTTTGCTGAAAAGCTACAAACAATGCCCACGGTAGTAAGGCATTATCGTAGGTTAACATATCCTCGAACCAGTACCAACTTGTTTTCGCAGCACAGTGTTCATATTGAGCAGCAAGGGAATCTGCAAGCTTTTTGATTATGTCATCATACTCCGCTCCCAAAAGCCCAAGCCCAATTATGGCATAGGCTTGGCCACGAGCAGACTGCAACAATGGTATTTGAGGGAGAGCGAGCTTGATGGCGCTTGCACAAGCGGACTTTATTCCTTTTGGCAGGCGAGAAGAAGCCATTCCGTAACTTAAAGCCCAAAAACAGCGACCAAAGCAATCTTCTGATCCTCGATCTTCTGTAAATTCACGGCTATAGGTCATGAAATTTCGAAAATGCCCATCATTATTTTGGGCATATAAAATAAATGCTAAATAACGCATTACAAGAGTTAAATAATCTTTTGTTCGTTTTTCTTCATATAGCATGGTCCCTAAAATGAAGGCACGGGCGTTATCGTCCGTTGTATATCCTTTTGATAAATCTGGAATGCTATACCGAGTGTGTTGGAATATTCCCGTGTCATCGGTTAGAAGAAACAAGTGAGTATCATTGAATGAGTTTCCCCATGGAGTCATTATTCCACCTGCATTTCTGATTGGTTTATAGCAGCAACCTCAGAAGATTCTCTTTGTGTTGTTTTCAAGATATTACCAAATAGGTCTGCATATTTTTGAGCTACATTACTCCATAACATGGTTTTTCCAATAGCTAACGTTTTATTTTCCATTCTTTTTTTTTGCATAGGATGTTCTAGTACGGTTTGGATACACGCAGCAATAGAGGCTGCGTCTTTGAATTTTGCAAGCAAACCACGACCATTGCCTAGCATTTCCTGAGCATAACGATAAGGAGTAGATATAATAACTCTCCCGCAGCCCATTGCATAGGCTAATGTTCCGCTGACTGCTTGTTCTTTTGATAAATATGGCGTCAGATATGCATCGGATAAGCCCAGATAAGCCATGATTTCTTCTTTGGTCAAATATTTATCAATAAAGTGTACGTTTTTTTTAATTCCAAGGCGCTGAGACAAATTTATCAACTGTTGCCGATATGATTCTCCGTTAATCTCTTTAACAGAAGGATGCGTTTTTCCTAAAATTAAATAAAGCAGGTTTGGGTGATCTGAAGCCAGTTTTGAAATGGCCTTAATTCCGTATTCAAGTCCTTTCGCAGGGCTAATTAGCCCAAAACTGCTAATGACAGTTTTTTGCTGGAGGGAATATATAGCTTTCAGTTGGTTCCTTGACTGCGTTGTTATGCCGGGAACGCCATGAGGAATGAAAACGATTTTCTTTATGTCGATTCCATAAGTGCTCGCTAGTATAGATATAGAGCTTTCTGCCATTGTTATTACGTTTGTACTTAAATTCCCTGCCTGGCTTAAGATAAGCTGTTGTTTTAAAGAAGGAGACAAGAGCACAGTGTGCGTTGTGATGACGAAAGGAATCGTCAGCGTTTTTACTAAGTCGAGAATGTATTCACCGCATTCGCCGCCAAAAATTCCATATTCATGTTCAATAACTAATAAATCCAAAGAGGCATTTGCCCACTGAGCGGCCTGGATGTAGCTAGACCGTTCATGCTTGAATAAGCTAAAATCCGTCGCGTCCGAAAGTAATTCGTCTTGATGTTCAAGGACGGCAATCACTTTTGTATGCATAACCGGATGAACATTTAACGAGCGTACTAAGTCCTCTGTAAAAGTAGCTAAGCCGCATTCACTCGGAGGATATGTGCTTAGAAAGCCAACGCTTTTTGTGCAGGGTTTGTTTATCATAAAGGATATCTCCTTTCGTTACGCTACCGTAGAGAAGAAGTTTTTAATAAAGGGCTTCGTCCAAGGCTTCTGGGCATTGTTTAAGATATTCTAATAAATCAGTGGTTGTAGTTGTCGCCATTGCAATGCAAGAATCAGCGGCTCCATAATACATTTTCAATAAGCCGCTTTTACTGTCTAATACCCAGCCGCTTGGAAATACGACATCATCGACATCTCCGTTTCTTTCGTAGGAGTCAGAGGGTCCAAAGACCCACTCGTCACTCCGATGTAAAACCTTGTTGGGGTTATCTAAGTCAAGCAATGCCAATCCTAGTCGGTAGATAGAGCCGGAAGAAGTTTGTCGCACGCCGTGATATAAAAGAATCCATCCAGAATCCGTTTCTATGGGGGGGGCGGCTAAGCCGATTTTTCCTCCATCCCACCAACTGCCTCGACGTGCATGCATGAGTATCTGTCTTTCGCCCCACTGCTTTAGATCCAGAGACGTCGATATCCATATATGCGCTCCAGGCACATAGTTGGCTGTAATCGGCCTATGAATCAACACCCATTTTCCGTGGATGCGGCGGGGAAAGAGAGCCGCATCTTTATCCTCGGGAGGCATGATCGGGCCAAGTCGTTCAAAGTTGATAAAATCCTGGGTCAACGCCAGTGCGACGAGGGGACCGCCCCGGGAAAACGCTGTAAAAGTTATCGCCCATTTTTCAAGTTCAGGAAGCCACGTGATTCGAGGATCTTCGATGCCCCAGCGTTCCTCCGGATATAAATCTGCATCGGGTTCTAGAGTTGGAGACGAGTCTATTTGCCAGTTATTTACGCCGTTTGCACTAATTGCTTTGGTAAAGTGAGAAAAGCCTCGGCGATCTTCTACTCTGGCAAGTAGTAACGTCTTATCGTGGAATTGAACCGCAGCTGGGTTAAATACGGAATTTACGGGATAAGGCCAATCTTTTGCGGATAAAATTGGATTTTGGGGATTTCTCAAAAATAGCTCTTTGTAGGAGTGTTTATTAAAATCTTGAAGTTTTGTTTTAAAAATGTGCTTCCCCATAAAAAAACCCCCTTCGATTGGATATTCGGCACGAGCCGGAGAAGTGCGTCAGAGGGCGCACTTGGTCTCTATATCCTGAAGTGGTTACGTCGGCATAATAGAAATTGATAATTATTTTCTTTTAATGCAACCTTACTGCGAAATTAGAAATTTGTCAAATAATAATTTTATTAAATATTAAATACTATCAAATACAGATTGGTCATTAAAAGGCTGCGATTTATGTATAACTATTGTGTTGGCTAAAAATGTTATAGATATCGTTCCTTCGAATCTAATTTTATGTTTTTCTCTCATAGTAATAAAGACGGCAATAGATTACAATAAAAGCGAGAATATTCTAAAATTAAGATTGCTTAAAACTAGCGCCTTTTGTGATTACACAGTTGAAAAGAAGGGCTTATTGATGCAACTAGATTATGAGTAAGCGTCGGCTTGCTTCGTCTTTTGGCGGTTAAGCTGTCTTTAGTTGGGACCCTGTTTTGGAAATGACCGCGCCGAAGTAAATGTTTTATCATAGAGAGAAATGGCGGACATTAATCAATGACCTTGAGTGAAGGGGAAGGAACTACAATAGCTATGTAGAGGGAGCTGTTTTTAATGAAGTTGCAAGAGCTACTTCTGGCGCTTCCGGTGCGGAACTTGCGAATATTATCAATGAAAGCGCTCTGCGCGCGGTAAAATATGGACGCAAGCTTGTTAGTCAGAATGATTTAGAAGAAAGTGTGGAAGTTATTATTGCAGGCTATCAGCGAAGAAGCGCAGTCATTCCACCTAAGGAAAAAGAGATTATTGCCTACCATGAAATTGGACACGCACTGGTTGCGGCAAAACAGTCTGAATCAGCGCAGGTGCATAAAATTACCATAATTCCGCGAACTTCCGGCACCCTCGGCTATACTATGCAAATAGAGGAAGGTGAACATGTTTTAATTAGCAAAGAAGAGGCTTTCAATAAGATTGCTACTTGTACCGGTGGGCGGGCTGTAGAGGAAATTGCTTTTGGGACCTTTACTTCAGGCGCTGCTAACGATATCAAACAGGCGACAAGCATTGCCCGGGCGATGGTAACTCGGTTCGGTATGAGTAAGAATTTCGATATGATGGCCTTGGAAAGCATTGAAAACCAATATCTTAGCGGTGATTCGTTGCTGACTTGTTCCAGTGAAACGGCCTCGAAGGTTGATATAGAGGTGCTGGAGATTATTAAGCAAGCGCATGATAAAGCAACTGGTATTCTAAATGAAAATGTTGATAAGGTGCACGCCTTGGCTAGATATTTACTGGAAAAAGAAACCATTACAGGAGAAGAATTTTTGAATAAGCTTAAAGAAAACAGTACAAGTGTATGAGGGGAGGCAAGAGGAATATGTCTGAGCTAAAAGGGCCGATCGAAAAGTATAATCATGTTGGACATGTGATTAAAAATGTTAATATGGCTCATCTTGTTCGCCAGGACAAATTAATAATGATGCTTATGGAAAAATTGGAAGTAGACAAAGCGAAGTTTGAAAATGGGGGAGCTGGTTCATCATGACGCTTGCTAAACTTGGGGTTCTGTATAATTCAACAGGTATTGGTACGGAGAACTGTATCAGTGGTAACCGTTAAAAAGTAGAACTCCTGTCAAATTTACAATAATTTGGCAGGAGTTCTCTTCTTTTTAAGGAATAACACAAGCAGCAGTTCTATTATTCCTACGCTTATAAGGAGAGATTACGATGAAAAAGAATCGTTTTGGGGCGCTGCTCGTTGGGTTGCTAGTAATGCTGCTTGCCGTTCCTGTTTCCCAGGCTGCGGCAGAGCCGGAGCCTAATCAGCAGATCCTGGTAGATGCGAATAGTGGGAACACGTATGCAAAAATCGGTTTTGCGCTTATGAAGGAAACCATAGGGCCTTTGGCGCTTGGTATGGCTGCAGATGAGGTAGCAGCGCAACTGGGCCAGCCGGAAGAAAAATCGGATGCAAAAATATGGGGTGCTGATAAAATGGAGCACCAATTCTGGTATTACCCCGCTAAGGGCGTTGAGCTTGGAATGATAAAAAAAGATGGCACGCAGGTTATTGAGAGAATCGTAATAAAAAATTCCTGTGTTTATGAAACGCAGCGAGGTATTAAAATTGGCAGCAGTGAGAAGGAGGTCCAAGCTGCGTATCAAGAGGCGATGAATCCAGGGGCCAGCAGTCCAGGGAAAAGAATAGTTTGCGGCACGGTGTATGGAGGCATTATCTTTGATGTACAAAATAATGCTGTTTCATCCATATTTATTGGTGCTGCCGCCGAATAAATATGGAGGCTTCGTTATGGGCGAAGCCTCCTCGATTTTAGCCAAAAGAGATGAAACAAGACAGTAAGAGAAAAAGGGAGGATTTATTCATGAGAATTCTATGGAAAGAATTGCGGTTATGGGCCTTGGCATTAGTGTTGTTGCCAAGCTTTTTCACCGCCGCCCCGGCGGCAGCCGCTACGTTCTTGTTTGTGCCCATCGATGATCGGCCGGTCTGCTTGCAATACACGGTGGAGACGCTACAAGCGGCAGGGCATGAAGTATTGACGCCTCCGGTAGAGATCCTGTCTACGCGAGGCCGTCCTGGCGATGCGGATAAATTATGGGAATGGGTTTTCGCCCATGGCCGGGAAGCGGATGCAGTGGTATTGTCGGCGGATTCCCTAATTTACGGCGGCTTGGTTCCGTCACGGACGCATGAAATTGCCGAAGATGTACTTTCTCGCAGGGTAGCTAAATTTGCCGAATTTAAAGCGGCAAATCCTAATGTTCCGATTTATAGCTTTTCCACCATTATGCGGACGCCCAAATTTAGCGCGGGTGGGACGGATGCGCCGTATTATGAAAAATACGGTTATCAGATTTATCGTTTGACAGCTTTGTGGGACATGCAAGAAGTAAACGGTCTTACTAAAGCGGAGCAGCAGGAAGTGCAGCAGCTGACTGCCGCTATTCCGCAGGCAGACCTGAAAGACTGGATGGATCGGCGGGGGAAAAACTACCGGGCCAATACGAAAATGCTGGAAATGGCAGGCCAGGAACTTTTTCGCTATTTTATGATCGGACGCGATGATTCTTGGCCCTATTGCCAGTCTCACAAAGAAGCGAGGGATATGGCGCCGTTAACGAGTAAGCTGCCTAAATCCCGCTTCGCTATCTTTGCCTCCGCCGATGAAGCGGGGATGCTCCTTTTAACTAAGGCCGTGAATGATCTTACCTTTCAAATTCCCCGTGTTTACACGTTCTATAGCCCGGGGACCGGCCCTCGGACTGTGCCCGCCTATCAGGGAAATACTATGGGCGAGTTGATGGATGCCAATATTCGGGTGGCTGGCGGCTACAAAACTTCGTCGCCGGAGCGGGCCGATCTGATTGTAGCGGTCGGCATGCCGTTTAACGGCGTGACCTTGGAAGCCTCTGTTCCTGAAAATACGGATACGTTACGACCAGAAGTTAAGTTTTTTGTTGATGAGATGGCCGGTTACCTGGATAAGGGAAAACGCCTGGCGTTGGATGACGCTGCATTTAGCAACGGGGCGGATAATGCGCTGATGGCGGAGGTGACCAAGCGCAAGCTGCTGCCGAAATTGGCGGCTTACGCTGGTTGGAATACGGCGGGCAATAGCACTGGTTACGCTGTTTCCCAGGGAATGTTGTCCGCCTCCACCTCGCTTCCCGCGCGGGAACGGCTAATCTCCGTCCGTTTGCTGGATGACTGGGCGTATCAAGCCAACGTTCGCCAAGCGGTAAAGCGGGATGTTGTGCAGCCAGGAGGAGCTAGTTCCGTGGATCTGGGTTCCTTGCGCCTCCAAATCGAAGCCGCCACGACCGCTGGGTTAAAAGCCTTTGCAGCCCAGCACTTCCCGGAATATAACATTCATGGCTTAAGGGCTACTCATCCCTGGAACCGGATGTTCGAGGTGAAAATTGACTTTGAACATTAGACTATGAGAGAGTAGGCGCGTCTTGAGTAGAAGAGGATCGATCCAGGTGAATGGTTTGAATGACTGATTTGCAGGTAGTATGTGAAGTTAGTGACCTGTTTCTTCTTCTTGACAAATAATAATTTCTTTCTTAAAATTAATAAAAATACAATTGCATAAGTATGATACAGGTGCCTTTTTTAAGGCTTAATAGGGAAGTCCGGTGCAAAACCGGCGCGGTCCCGCCACTGTAAATGAGGAGCAATCCCCCTAGATAAACCACTGAAGTGCTAGCTTTGGGAAGGTTGGGGAAAGCAATGACTCTAAGCCAGGAGACCTGCCTGTATTGAAATCACCGTTAGACCTGCGAGCGATGGGGAGGGGATTAGCATGCTTGTTCATGCCTAGACATCTCTTTTTTAGGGATGTCTTTTTTTTATTTTAAAGCATAGTTTGATAATTTTATTGAGGTGAGAAATTTTGAAAAAGAAAAAGATTTTAACCGCGATGATTGCATGTGCATTATCTGTTTCTGTACCGTACTCTGTCGTAATAGCTAGCGAAAATAATAGCAATACAGTCAATACATATAAATTGGATGATGTAAATGTGGACGCTACGAAAGATGAAGAAGTGGTGAATCCATACATCACTGGTGGGGACGTACAAGTAATAAGAAGAGAGGTTATAGAAAAACACAACTATACTACGATTGTGGATGCATTAAAAACGATTCCTGGTATTCAAGTTTCCACTCCAGGCTATAAAGGGGGAGAGTATGGATACGCTGGTTATAATACAGAAGTTAGTATTAATGGCGAAAATAATATAATTATTCTCGTGGATGGAAGACGAGTTGATAATGATGCTAATACATATGCGGGAACAAAAGCTCGTGTAAATATAAGTACATTGCCGGGAATAAATAATGTTGAGCAAATCGAAGTAATAAAAGGGACTGGCTCAAGTATTTATGGCTCAGATTCTGCAGGCGGTGTTATTAATATTGTTACGCGAAAAGGAAGCAAACAACCTAAAACTACGATTGACATAGCTAGCGGATCATGGGGACGCCATAACTATGCGCTATCGCACACTGGTTCATCTGAAGATGGGAGTATTCAGTACGCTGCTTCTCTTAGCCGTCAAATGAGCGGTAATTCTCAATATCAAGACGTATATACAGGAAAGTCGGAAACCTATTCCAACACAGGATTTCGGGATGAAAATGCTTCCTTCAATATCAAAAAAGATTTTGATAAAAAACACTCCTTGGAGTTAACATATAACCATTCTTATGAGAAGGCTTTTTATCCGATTACAGCGCCGGACTATCGCTACTATAGTTCTTTTCTTAATGGGACAATGGCAACTGTTAATCCGTTAACTCATAGATATACAGGACTGAATAGTTCAGCGCCAGGATATCGTAACATATTCTTGTATGATGCATGGCTTGGTTCGTATGATGAAACGCTGAGTAACAATATCGACTTAAAATACGTATTCGGAAAAACAGATGAATTGGCTGAAAGTTACTTTAGGGTATATAAGAACTATACTCGCTATAATACTACGGATTATTCCAGCATATGGAATGTGCCCTATCCTTATCTGAGTGAATTTTTACCTACGGCTAAAAGCTCAGGGAACTTTCATTCGGATATTGAAGAGGTTATAGGGACGGCGTTGCAAATGGCTAAGCATACTGGTAAGAATAGCTTGATCGCAGGAATTAAGCTTCGTAAAAGCAAGTATGAGTATCATGACTCATCCAGTTCATATGAATCAAGCCGTAATGCGTTTGATGTATATTTTCAAGATAAAATCAAAATTAGTGAAAAATTTACGACAACACCTGGATTTAATTATGCCCATTATAGCGATGGAAACTATAAAAATGTTAATTTTGGAGGAGCTTCTAAACTCACTTTTTCTTCTTATAGCAGTTATGACTTTGATAAAAATACGAATATGTATTTCTCCATTAGTCAAATATTTAAACCAGTAAGCGGATTGGATTATTCACGTGCATTATCAATAGACCCACTGCAAAACGAGGAAGGATACAATTACAATATTGGTGTTAATAAAAAAATTACGCAAGATGATTCGGTGAGTGTGAATTTTGGCAATACGAGTATGAGTAATGCGATTGCGCGTTATAGTGTTTTGAATACTTCTACTGGAGCTTGGCAAAGCAAGGCTATTAATGCGGTGCGAAATAAGAAAGCACTAAATATAGGGTATACGCATTCAATTGATAAAACTTGGAATACAGGAATTTCATATAGTTGGGTAAATGAAAATTTCTATTCTAAAAATGTTCAAAAAAATCCTGACGGGACAAATCCCGATGAGTTGATTAATGCCTATCGACCCAAAAATATTTATAGAATGAATGTTTCTTATGACAAAGGACCATGGTCTGCTGATTTAGCATATACCATTTATTCGGGAAATAATATTAAATATTTTACCGGCAGTAGTTTTGGGGTGCTTGATTTAGCAATAAACTACAAGCTTACGAAGGATACTCAAGTGTATTTTAATGTAAACAATGTGTTAAACAAGGCATATGAAACGAAAGCATTGGCCGCGTATGGGCCAGGAGCGCTTCCTGAAAGTGGACGTAATTTTATGCTAGGGGTTAAGTACTCATTTTAAAAAATTAAGGTCGAAAGGTGCTTCAGAGATGGCCGCCTTTCGACCTTAATTAAAAAATATTGAAGTAATGATGTGGAGCGCATGAATAAGCAACGAGGCGTTATTATCTTTTTTCTACTGTTTCTTCTTATTAGTATTAAAAGTACTGATCTGCAGCAAGAGAAAAAAAGAATCGCAGAGACTGGCGTAATTGTAGAGAATTATGATGGCACAGGAAGAGCTGTTTCTAAATGTTTTCGAACTCCTCCAGGGCGAGTCGTTACTGTTTGGCAAAATTCTGTTGAAACACTATTAGCGTTGGGATTAAAAGATAAAATTGTGGCTGCAGTTGGAGTGCCTTATCCTGAATGTATAAAAGAAGAATATAGGAAAGAGTATAGTGAAATTCCGATTAAGCAATTTCAACTCTTAGATACAGAATCATTGCTTATGTTAAGTCCCGACTTGATTGTTGCATGGGCCTCGACTTTTTCTTATAAAGTAACCAAACCAACTGAATTTTGGGAGCAGCGCGAAGTTCAGACTTATGTTATGTGTTCATCTCTCAAAACGAGTAAAGCTAAAACAATTCAGGATGAGTATGAATACATTCGTGATATGGGACGTATTTTTAGAAAAGAGGAACAAGCAGAAGCGATTGTGGGGAAAATGGAAAGAAAGATTTCTATGATCAAACAGCAGACTGTAGGACGTGAGAAGCCGAAAACTCTAATTCTTGAGCTTATGAAAGATAGTGTTATGACCTATGATAAAAAAACGCTTGCCGGTGATATTGCTCAACAAGTTGGTGGAGAGGTTATTGATACAGAAAAAAGTATTGGTTATGAGCAGATAATTCAAGAAAATCCAGATGTCATCTTTTTTGTTGTGAGTGAGAGTAATTACGCTTCAGCAGATAATTTACTAGATGAGTTTATGAAAAAGCAGTACTTGCAAAGTGTAAATGCTGTGAGAAATAGACGTGTTTATGTTGCTCCGTTATTTATGGTATATGGAAGTGGCGTGCGAACGTATGAGGGCATTTGCCTGATGGTCAAAGGGCTACATCCAGATTTGCAGGAAGGCAGGGAAGGAGCAGATGAATAAGAAGCACTTACTACTTGCAGGTTTGGTTATCTTTCTTTTTTGTGAGATGATCTTCGTTGTTAGTGTTGGGTCTGTTTCCATTCCGCTTGGCAAAGTGTATTCTACTCTTTGGCAAGGCATTGCAAGTAAACACCCAATTGAAGGAGTAGGGAATGGTCCATACTATGATATTATATGGCTGTTGCGATTGCCTAGGGTTATATTAGCTGTCTGTGCAGGTTCTTGTTTGGCTGTTTGCGGCGTTGTTATGCAAGCTATTGTGAAAAACCCGTTAGCAGATCCGTTTATTCTTGGAGTGTCTTCAGGGGCTGCATTAGGAGCTACTCTTGCCATTTTTCTGGGGGTCGGAACGGCAATGGGAGCCAATTATATTGGAATATGCGCTTTTATGGGAGCTCTATGCATCTCCTATCTGGTCTTGATTATTGCGAATATAGGAAATTCATCTAATCCGGTGAAGTTATTATTGGTAGGCATGGCTCTTAATGCCGCTTGTTCTTCTATTACAAGTTTTATTACCTATTTTGCCAATGATAAAGATGGAATGCAATCGGTTTTGTTCTGGTTAATGGGGAGCTTTGCGGGTGCATCTTGGAGTCAACTTATGCCTATTGGCATTGTAACTGTAGGAGGCATAGTGTTTTTTTGTTCGCAAAGCCGTATTTTGAATATGATGTTATTGGGAGACCAAACGGCCATTACATTAGGGACCAATCTAAAAGTATATCGCCAGAATTACCTGCTGTTAATTTCGGTTATGGTCGGATTTGTGGTCGCTTTGTCTGGAATGGTTGGTTTTGTAGGCTTAATTGTGCCCCATATTGTTCGAATGTTAGTCGGAGCCAATCATAAGTTTTTAGTACCTATATCTGCGGTAATGGGTGGGATAATTCTGTTAACTGCAGATGTGCTTTGTAGATCTATGATTCCACGCCTTGAAATACCAGTAGGCATTTTAGTGTCATTTATAGGAGCTCCGATATTCGCTTTTTTAATTGCTAATAAGTTAGGACGTTCGGAAAGAGGCTAAATGATGGAATTCGAAATAAAAAATATAGGGGTAACTGTTGCTGGGAAAAGCCTCTTAGATCAGATTTCGTTTTTTGTTGAAAAGAATAAATTTGTTGGTATTATTGGACCGAACGGAAGTGGTAAGTCAACTTTATTGAAATGTATCTATAGAGTGGTTCAGCCAGATAAAGGAACCATTTTTTTTGATGGGAAAAAACTAGAAAGTCTAAAATTGAAAGAATCAGCGCAAAATGTGGCGGTCATGGAACAACATACTAATTACGTTGATTTCGATTTTTCTGTTGAAGAAATAGTTATTATGGGAAGGTCTCCGTACAAAAAAACATTTGAGATGGATACTCCTGAAGATTATGCAATTGTCAATGAGGCGCTAAGCATGGTAGGCCTTTGTGGTATGGAAAAAAGAAAAATATCTACATTGTCTGGCGGCGAACGGCAGCGAGTTGCATTGGCAAGAGTTTTAGCGCAGAAAACTCCGTGCCTAGTGATGGATGAACCGACTAATCATTTAGATATTAAATATCAATTACAAATTATGAAGATAATAAAAAGAATAGAGTGCACGGTCATCGCTGCGGTTCATGATCTAAACTTAGCGGCGGCTTTTTGTGATGAAATAATTGCGTTAAAAGATGGCAAAATAGTAGGGTATGGAAAACCGGAAGTCTTATTTTCACCAACGTTTATTTCGGAGCTGTATGGTGTTGTTGCCGAAGTACAATACTCTAAGTGGACTAATAAAATCAATGTTGTATATGTTGATGAAATTTGAACCTAATGAACTGTACTAGGGATAATGTGACTAAAGGTAGATGGAAAAGCTATAAAGCTAATATGTGTTATAGGTGTTGAAAGAAGATGAGGCAATATGAATGACATAAAAAGAATTGCGATGTTTAACTGTTTACAAGCTAATTCGTGTTGTACTGGCAAGGCTTGCTTGCAAGCTTTTTATCAAAAAACAGACTCGTTTTCTGTGTATGATAGAGTAAACATAGAATTGGTTGTATTTGCTCGTTGTAATGGATGTCAAAGCACGTTGGAAAATGATAAAGGATTATTAGAAAAAATTAATTGTATGTTGAGTAGTGCTATTGATGTAGTTCATTTTGGAATTTGCACAAAAAGAAACGGAAGAGAATGTGAGCTAATAACCGCGATTGGTAAAAAATTCGAAGATGCGGGAATAAGCATAGTTCGAGGTACACATAGAGCTAGAAAGCTAACCGACAAGTAAGGTGTATTCTGTTAATAAGTTTTGTGCTTAGACCATGAGAATATTTCGGCATGAGGCATTAAGCTTTCCTCTTTGCATGTTTTAGCAGGCAAAGGAAAATTAGCGCTGTTGTGAGTAGGTAGAGCCCCCAGCCAAACCAGTCGCCTAAGCGGCTGTTTAGAGAATGGCCGCCTCTAAGAGGAACACTGACAAGACGGTTGTTTCGTTATGAATATCTTGAACGATTGTTCCGCCTTGGGAGCCACGCCATCCGCAAAGAGAACGTGAACTCCCATGGTACTACCCCCTTTTTTTTTCTGTTTTGAGGAGTCCTCGGTATGTCAGTACCGTTGGCTCCTTTGTCATTTATCACCTTTTAATATGCAAGTTTGCCTAAAAACACTATGTGGAATTTCTAAAATGGGCAGGTGAAATTGCGTTGTTATGGAAATGAATAAACGATGAGGACAGTATAATCGGCCTAGTAATATGATATAATCGTCTCTAAAAGGAACCGAAAGGGCGCTTGGCTGAGAAGCGTCTGCGGGGATGAATTGTGCGGAGGTTCGTTGGCAGAACCACTGCTGAAGGGAGAAGGATGAACCATTGACACAATGCTTGTTATTCAGATGAATCTTTTCATGGTTTTATTACTATCACTTGTTGCGGTTCATGCTTTTTCTAAGCTCCAGAGAAGAGCTAATGCGGACCATCGGGTGTTTTTGGCGCTATTAGTATTAACAATGCTTATGCTGATCTTGGAGATTTTCAGCGTAGTATTGAATTTGCCTGCCTTCATCGGCTTTATAACCGTACACAAATTGGTGGATACGATTGGATTTACATTGACGCCGCTGGTACCAATTTTTGCACTGCTATTCATTCGTGCAAAAACCGGCAGCTGCAAAAATATAAATAGAAAGATTGTTTTGTGGCTGGGCGTGCCTCTTTTCATAAATACGATTCTATCAATAGGAAGCTTTCATTTTAACTGGATATTTACTATAACCAATGAAAATCTGTATCTGCGAGGACCGCTGTGGTTTGCCTCGCCACTGACAAGTTATTTTTATTATGCTGCAAACCTACTGCTACTATATAAAGCGCGCAATAAGTTCCAGCGAGAAGAGCTATTCATGCTTAGCTTGCTTATACTCAGTCCCGGGGTGTTGTCTGTCTTTCAACTATATTTCTTTGTGTATTTGACGCTTTGGAATAGTATTGCGATTGCCGTTGTTGTTAACTATATTCTTATTGTGCAGAGTCAGATAAAGATTGATCCGCTAACACGCTTGGGGAATCGTGCAGCCTATGATGATCAGCTTGAAATCCTAAGTCGAAAAGAAAATCTTGTTCTAACCGTGGTGAATATTGATATGGATAACTTTAAAACGATCAACGATACTTATGGGCATCAGGAAGGCGATAAAGTGCTGAAAATATTCGCTGGGCACATAAAAGAAGTATTCGATGGAAAGGGAGTTTCTATTCGCTTAGGCGGCGATGAGTTTATCGTCTTAGTCAATGAGAACCGACGGGAAGTCGTAGAGACGTATATAGAAACCCTAAAAGGAAACATGAAAGCATATAATAAAAATAGCGGCATGCCCTATCAAATTAAATTTAGCTATGGCATGGCTATCTTCAACAGCTCGTATAAAGATGTGCATGAACTCGTTCGGTATAGTGACAAGCTCATGTACCAAGAAAAGAATAAACGAACCAATCAATCTCGATAACTATCAGTATTGGTATTTGCGAAACACATTGAGGAAGAGAATTACGACCGCCATTACTCATGCCATGTAGCGGAGAGGTGTATTGGGCGTTAACAAAATGAAAACTTTATGCTATTTGTGGCGAGTTTTTATCTAAAAAAAAGGTTTTTAGTAAATGATTTGTTGACTCAAAATTGCCTTTTTCAATAGCCTATGTTATTCTTGAGCTAAGAAAGGGGTGCGCATATGGCTGGATTATTTACTGCAATTGGGAAGAACATATTGAAACGATTGGACCAATTGCAAGTATCGCAGACAGAGCTAGCCGAGCGAATCGGAGTATCGAAGCAAGTAATCAACAAAATTGTACAGGGAAAGAAAGCAATAAATGCTGTTGAAATTTCAAGTATTGCTGAAGCTTTGAAGCTTAGTATTGATGAACTAGTGCAAACCGAAACGGATATAGGCGCGGAAGACTCGTTTCTTTTGATGATGGGCAGTGTAAGTAAGAGCAACACAAAAGAAGATTTGAGTTTTCTCTATCATATGATGGACGAGATGCTTAAAATTGAATCCTTGGCAAAGTAAAGAGGAATTGACAATGACTGTGTTTCGATTAAGTAACTTTGACCCAAGTGTAATTAAGGAGCTGGAAGCTAAAAGCCGTGGGAAATTAGCAGAACTTAATAAGACTGGCAGGATAATTGGTGAAGAGATATTTAAAATAGTCGAACAGAATGCCATGCTGATTCAGTATCCGATTGAGGACGATGAGTTATGTGGTTTTGTTTGTAAAAAAGATAACCATATCTTTGCCTTTGTTAACTCTGCGATTCCATTGGAAAAGCAAATTTTTGCTGCCGCTCATGAGTTATATCATATCTGGTATGATAATAAAGCGCTTGCTTCTGGTGAGATGGTAAAAAATTATATGCTAGAAGCATTTGAACGCAATGGAAGCGAGTCCAAAGCGAATCGTTTTGCAGCCATGTTTCTAGTGCAGCAGCAATTAATTCGAGCTGAACTTGATAATTGGTCGATCACTACGGCAGAACAAATTGATCTATCACATATAGTTAAGTTGATGGATTTATTTGGTGTTCCGTATAAGACGATTGTACGCCGATTATTTGAAATAGGATTTATCGGGCAAGAACAATGTGAAAAGCTATTAGCCATTCCTGATAGAGAAGAAACCAAAGGCGTGCGCTTAATGCAAAAACGTCTGCAAATTGGTGAACGTTGGCAAAGGCGGACGGGTACAATTCGCTTTGGTAACTTAGTTAACGCTGCATTGGTGGCGTATGAGAAAAACGCAATTCCATTTGAAAGACTGAGTTACCTGCTTGCTATGGCTCGTAAAACGCCCCAAGAATTTGGCATTGAAACCGAACAAACTGGACCGAATGAGGCAGAATTGCAAAAAATCTTTAACGAGACCGAAGATTGACTTTATCAAGTTGATTTTATAGGACAGTGAGGGGAAACCTCATTGTCCTTTTTCATACCCTTTTCTTTTGCCGCAGCGAAAGCAAGAGTTGTTCATTTTTAAAAAATGGATGTGGTAGAGTGGTAACGTGTCCTAGTACCAGTGGGTAGAAGCATATCCTAGAGCTATGAGGAAACGATAAAACGAACAACGGAGGTTTCATAATGAATAGACGAGTAGTCATTACAGGCATGGGAGCGGTGTCTTCCTTCGGGTGCGGCGCAGACCGGCTCTGGCAGTCCATCAAGCAGGGGAAAAGCGGGATCAGTAGAATTGAGAGGGTAGATGTGTCTGACCTGCCTACGCAAGTAGGGGCGGAGGTAAAAGACTTTGATCCCAGCCAGTTTCTAGAAAAGAAAGAACTAAAACGCATGGATCGCTTTGCGCAGTATGCGCTGGCGGCTACGCAGATGGCGCTGGCGGATGCCCGGATCGATCTGGCTGTGGTCAACAAAGAACGTATCGGTGCGATGGTTGGAACCGGCATTGGCGGCATAGAGTCCATCGAAGAGCAGCACAGCGTGCTGTTAGAAAAAGGACCCAGCCGGATTAGTCCCTTTTTGGTGCCGATGATGCTCCCCAATATGGCGGCGGGGCTTATTGCCATTAAATATGGAATTAAAGGCTTCACCGAATGTACGGTTTCCGCCTGTGCGTCTTCGACCAATGCCATTGGCGACGCGTATAAAATCATCCAACGAAATGATGCGGACATGATGATTGCCGGTGGGACGGAAGCCTCCATTACCCGCTTGGCGCTGGCAGGCTTTTGCGCCATGAAAGCCATGACGACCAATCCCGACGCCGCCACCGCGTCCAGACCGTTTGACTTGGAGCGGGACGGATTCGTGCTCGGAGAAGGAGCCGGTATTCTCTTTATCGAAGAACTAGAGCATGCCTTGCAGCGGGGCGCGGCGATTATCGCCGAAATCGTAGGCTATGGTTGCACCAATGACGCTTTTCATATTACCGCTCCGCCGGAAGGGGGCGCGGGCGCCGCCCAGTGTATGAAGCTGGCGCTGGCGGATGCAAGGATACAGCCGGAGGCCATTGGCTATATTAACGCCCATGGAACTTCCACGCCTTTGGGGGATAAATTTGAAACCAGCGCGATCAAAACCGTGTTTCAACAGCATGCCTATGAGCTGGCGGTAAGCTCCACCAAATCCATGACCGGCCATCTGCTGGGAGCCGCCGGAGCCATGGAGGCCATCATCACCGCCTCGGCCTTGAAGGACGGCTTTTTGCCGCCCACCATCAACTACAAGACAAGCGATCCGGAATGTGACTTAGACTACGTTCCCAACGAAGGAAAACCGGCGGCGCTGTCCTATGCCTTGTCCAATTCCTTTGGCTTTGGCGGGCATAATGCAACACTGGTACTAAAAGCGTTTTAAAGTTTGGGGTTGGTCATCGATTATGGTAGATATGAAAGAGATCGTAGCGGCCTGTGTGAATTACATCGAAGACAATATTTATACGAAGATTACCCTGGATGATATCGCCGGACAGGCAGGCATCTCCAAATACCATTTGCACCGGATGTTTAAATCCTTAACCGGCGAATCCTTGATGGACTATGTTCATTCGCGGAAGCTTTCCGCCAGTATCAATGAACTGATTCATACCAACATGCGCATCATTGATATTGCCCTGGAATATGGCTTTGATTATGAGCAGTCTTATATACGGGCGTTTCGGAAGAAGTTTGGACATACGCCCCTCAAAGTGCGCGTAGAAAATCTATCCTTCATCATTACGGAAAAGCTGAATGTGCATGATATCTTGTCCGTTAACAACTCGATTATCTACAAGCCCTTCTTTGTGTATAAGCCGAAGATGTACCTGATTGGCCAGCAGCATAAAATCGTCAGCAAATCAGGGGACCGCACCGCCAACGCCTACGGAAACGACTTCTATTACCACCACAAACAAAAAATCATCAACGCCGTCAATCCTGCCGTCTACTTCGGCTATACCGACTGGGGCTCCAACGACGAAGGCTATATCTACTATACCCCCTCGCTGGAGGCGCCGGATCTCTCGCATATCCCCGAAGGCATGACCGGCATCACCATCCCGGCCCATAAATACGTAGCGTTCCGCTTTGTCGGCTTCTTTCATCCCAACGACATCAATGGACGCCAAGTAGGACGCTTGCTCGTCCACATGTACTCCAAATGGATCTTCCAGTCCGGCTTCCAGTTTGCCGACACCTTTCGCTTTGAGTACATTGATACGTCCTTGTCAAAAGACAACTACTGCGAGCTGGACATCTACCAGCCTATTAAGGAATAGGAACGGAACGGGGCGGGTGAAGGCGCTTGGAGACCAGTGTAAAATGAATATAGAAAAGGAAGTTTCTGCAAAAAAAGTTTGAGTGGTTGCAGGAACTTCCTTTTATTATGGTAAATTAGTTATTTAAAGTTTTTGTAGGACGTTGAAGGAGGAAAGGAGCAAGAAGACTAGAACTGTACTTCGGTTTTTTAAAAAAATATCTCTGTTATGTGCTGTGTTTTCAAAATCGCTGAATTTTAGAGGTGGTAAAGTGAGTGTTATAAGGCAGACTCAGACACGAAAACATCAAATAGAAGTAAGCGTTGAACAAAATTTATGTAATCCTAATGGAAGAAGTAGTTATCCTATAGATAGATTAAATAATAATACGTTTATATTTGAGTTTAGTTTATTTAAGCTAATTTACTCTGTTGCAATCATACAAGTGAAACGGCTTAATTCTAGTAATAGACAAAAATTTACTGATTTCGAGTATTTATCATCATTTATAAATCAAGGGAAAGATCTTAAAATAGAAATATCACAAATACGAAATCAGAGAGGTTCTGAATGTTTGAAGGATTGTTCTGCGGATTTAGCAGTTGGTTTGGCGGTTTTAGTAGCAACTGAATTGTATGATATAAAATATAATACATTGACAAGAATATTGGGAAGTGGAACTAGACCTGATTTTAAATGTTTTACAAAGGATAATAAAGAATTAGTTATAGAATCTAAAGGTTCAATAGCGAGAATAAATACAGGAACTACTGAACATGCAGTAGGACAAAAATCGGCAGTTCCTTCTGATATTAAAGTCGTATCACTTAGTAATTTTAGTGAGTCTGTAATTTCAAAAGTGAGCTTTATAGATCCACCTTCAATTCAAAATGATGATGATGTGATTAAGCGAATAAAAATAGCAACTGCTGAACATTATGTTGATACGTTTAACCTGATTGGGCAGGTTGAATTGAGTCGATATTTTTACTTAATGAAAAATAAATTATCTAAAGGAGAGCATTTTACTGAACAAAACGAAAAAAGCAATATTTATGAAAGAATTGTTAAAAAGTATTTAAAAATTACAGTCAGAGGGAAAGAATATTTTGGAAAAGTTGAAGAAATTAATGATTTTGAGAGTAAAATATATAGATTTATTGGAATCGATAAAGAGTTATTACTAGTTCCCGACTTTTGGGATTTTGAAGAGTATAATGACGACATAGAATATGTTGAAGATGACAACGGATATTACATATTTAGAGATGGTGTTTGCGTTGTTGACATAAAAAATATTTTGCCTTTTTATTCATTGTTAGGAGGAACTAAACTCCGGCATTGGCAAGAATCAACTAGAATAACGGATATTGATACTATGAATTTATTTAACTTCGAAAATTTGTTGGAATATTTGTTTATTGTAAATAAATTTGTTATTGAACGTAGTAAAAACCAAGAATACAATCACTTTGATTTTTTGATTAAATCTTCCACAGGAAAATACTATGCGGTTCAATATATTCTTGCTTATAAGAATAGAAATGTTAATATGAATTTTATAAACCCAGAAAAGTTAGCGGATTTTGAAACAGTATTAATTACAAACTTGAATGTAAAACATGATATATTGTTAAAAAGAAAAACAATAGTAATTGATCGATTGTTTCTAAAGGATATTTTAAGAAACCCTAAAAATTTGAAAAAATACATACTTGAATAGAATATATTGACATTGGTCGAGCGAGTAAGGAGGGATGTGACCAATATTTGTAAAATGTGCAAGTGAGATTCGAAAGAAAAAATGAGGAGGGATTATTTTGCTAAATAATAGCTTGGATGATTTAGATGTCGTAAATGAGGATGATAATTATATTGATGAAATACCAAAAGAAAAAAGGTCTTTGCGTACACAAGCTTATGATAAAAGTGTAAGTGATTTGGTAAGAATGGTACGAGATAAGGATATTATTTTTAGTCCTGAATACCAAAGAAATTATATATGGGATAATAAAAAGGCTTCATTACTAATTGAATCTATTCTTTTAAATATTCCCATCCCAATTATTTATGCTTCTGAAGAAGAAGATAGTACCTGGAATATTGTAGACGGACTGCAACGTCTTAATGCTTTGCGAAGATTTTATGATAACAATTTTAAACTTACAGGTTTAGAAGTTTTTCATGAACTCAATGGTTTAACATATGAAACATTGAATGAAAAAGCTAGGCGCATACTAAATAATGGGATGTTAAGAATTATACTGATTTTCCATGATTCTCATCCTGAAATAAAATATGATATTTTTATGAGACTGAATACTGGATCGGTGAGACTGAAGGAACAAGAATTACGCAATTGTCTTTACCGTGGTCGCTTGAATGAAATGCTTAAACAATTAAGAACTAATAAGAAGTTTCTTAGTATTTTAGGATTAAAAGAACCACATAAGCGAATGGATGATGTAGAGCTAATTCTTAGATATTTAGCAATATCAGAGAATTATCGACCAGAAGAGAAGAAGATTGTAGGCTATAAAGGTAAAGTTAAGTCGTTTTTAAATGAGTATATGGGGCAAAATAAAAATATTTCTGAGGATAATTCTACAAAGCTTGAAGAGAAGTTTAGTGGGACTATTGAGAAGGTATATGCTGTTTTTGGCACAAAGGCATTTCGGAAAATAGCTGAAGACGGCGAATATGAAAATTCTATTAATAGATCAATTATGGACTGCATAACGGTTGGATTTGAGAAATATAGTCTTGAAGAGTTAATAGAAAAAAAAGAAGACATAATTAATCTGTTAAAAAGCTTACCCATTCAAGTTCCAACTTTTAATGATGCAATAAGTGCGGGTACTTCTGATACTAGAAAGTTTACATATAGATTAGAAACATGGTCACAGGAGATGTCGAAGGTGATGGGTGATAGATAATGGAAATTAGTTTTGAATGCTTAGAAAAATTTTATGAAGCGTTGCAAGAAGTTGAAGTATTAATTGCAACTGCGAAAGCATATGAAACTGATAAGGTAAAGTATTTAACTTATAATAAAGCCAGTCTATTGTTGTTAGCAGCTAAATTCGAAAATTTTGTTGAACAAATTGTAGCAGAATATATAGATGTGATAAATAGTATGAAATTAAATTGCGAGCAAATACCAGAATGTTTACGGATAAATCATTCCCTTTTTAAACTAGAAAAGTCAAAAAGTATTTTTGAGCAACAACATCGACAAGAAGATATAATTCGAGTATTGTCAGAACTAGGGGAACTTTGGAGTGAACAGAATATCTTTGAAAAAATTAGCGTTAATTGCAAGTTCAACTATGGACGACATGGTGATAAAGAATTGATAAAACTCTTTGCGAATATAGGCATAAAAGATATTTTTGCTAAAGTTAAAATTTATAATGATCAAGAATCATTAATGAGTGATGATAAAATTGAAGTTGATTTTCGAGGACTATTCAATTCGATGTCTGGCATGAGGAATAATATAATTCATCAAGATGCGACACCTGATCTCACTCATAATGAAATTGAAAAATATGCTTGTAATTTTAAAGAATTTGCTAAAGAGGTTTCCGTGAGATTGGCAGAAGTATTATCCGAAATTTACGGAGGAGCAATAATTCAGAATTCAAATGAGCAAGGTGTTTGTTCTGTGACACTTTGATTTTGAGGAATTATAAGAATTGAAAAAATAGAACGGATAACGTCAAGAGTGTTTTGCAAAAGATATAAAAAGCAGTTGGAAAATCATTAATGATTTTCCAACTGCTTTTTATTGTATACAGGTAGATACAATATTTACTTTCTTTTGGGGTCATCAGATAAACCTACTAAGTAGTCCAATGATACGGCGTAGTATTTTGCCAAGGTGGTAGCAATATCGAGTGGAGGAAGTCTATCACCCTTTTCCCAGTAGCTTACGGTTTGTTTTGTGACATTAAATTCTACACCTAGCTGCTCAAGCGTTAACTGACGGTTTTGTCTTAGTTCTCTTAACCGTTGACCAAAGATGTTTTGTGAAAACATAATAGACTCCTTGACAGTCAACAAAAAGTTGACTAAAATAAGCAGTATAAAAGTCAACTTAAAGTTGACAAAAGAGCGGCTGTCCCAAGTAGTTATTTATTATTAAGTCTGTGATTACATAGCGGGCAAGCTGCGTTCAACTCTAGCAGAGAAAACAAGGCTGCCGTGTAAAAAGGAGGGACACCAAACCTGTATAATGACGTCAGCCTTAAAATAGGAAAGGAGTAGTCAATACACAGTTTGTTTTAAAAACCCAAAGTACACCCGGAAAGCAGCAATCGCGGCCAAGCAAGTTGCTGCTCTAGTTTAGTGCGCCCTAATGACACCGTACCAATTTTTATTATACTGTATCTACCCGAAAACGCAAACCAGTCTGTTGTGCTGCTGCCAGAAACGCATTGGGGCAAAGGGGGGGGATTTGAAAACGCCAGTGTTGGCGTGCTGCTTGGTAAAAAGAGACCGAGCGGCGTAGTAGTTTCTATTCCACTTCAAGCAGACAGGGGAGGCGTAATCAATGGGGATACCCAATCTGGAAGAAACGGTGGAGCAAAATTTGCCTTTGGGAAAAAGAAGTCCGGCGCAGCGGGCCGGGATGACGGAAGTCGAATGGCGAGAAGCCATAAAGTTTGACGGTACCGACTGGGGCTGGGTCATTATGAGTATCGGCATGGCTATCGGGGCCGGTATCGTATTTTTGCCGGTGCAGGTGGGGCTGATGGGGTTATGGGTCTTTTTACTGTCCTCGGTCATCGGCTATCCGGCGATGTATTTATTCCAACGGCTATTTATCAATACCCTGGCGGCTTCGCCAGAGTGCAAAGACTATCCCAGTGTTATTTCCGGGTATTTAGGAAAGAACTGGGGGATTTTCCTCGGGGCCTTGTACTTTATCATGCTGGTGATTTGGGTGTTTGTATATTCTACGGCCATTACCAATGACAGCGCGTCGTTCTTGCAGTCCTTCGGCGTTACCGATTCGCTGCTGTCGAAGAATCCGTTCTACGGTTTGGTGCTGATCTGTTGTTTGGTCGCTATGGCGTCTCGCGGGGAAAAGGTGCTCTTTAAAATCTCTACCGGCATGGTGCTGACCAAGCTATTGGTGGTAGCGATTTTAGGGATTTCCATGATTGGCCACTGGGATCTAAACAATGTCGGAGCCGTGCCGGCTTTGGGCGGCTTGACCACGGACACCATCGTCATGCTGCCGTTTACCTTAACGTCCATTTTGTTTATTCAAAGCTTAAGTCCTATGGTCATTTCCTATCGTTCCCATGAAAAGTCCATTGAAGTAGCGCGCTATAAAGCCATGCGCGCCATGAACATTGCTTTTGGTATTTTGTTTGTGACCGTCTTCTTTTACGCCGTGTCCTTTACCTTATCCATGGGCCATGAGCAAGCCGTCTATGCGTCCAAAGCCAATATTTCCGCGCTCGCCATGGCGGCGCAGGGCCAAGGCCAGCAGACCGTAAAAATCTTCAGCTTGATTCTCAACATCTTCGCCGTCATGACCGCCTACTTCGGCGTCTATCTTGGCTTTCGCGAAGCTTGCCAGGGCATTGCCATGAACCTTCTGGCGCGGGTGATGCCGGAAAACCGTATTAATAAGACCATGGTGAAAAACGGCATTATCGCCTTCACCATCTTGGTTTCCTGGGGCGCGATTGTGCTCAATGCGCCGGTACTGAGCTTTACCTCCATCTGTAGCCCCGTCTTCGGCTTAGTAGGCTGTCTGATTCCGGCGTACTTAGTCTACCAGGTACCGTTCTTGCAGCACTATAAAGGCTGGGCGCTGCGTATCATTATCTTTACCGGCGTCTTGCTGTGCGTATCGCCATTCCTGGCGTTTTCGTGAAGTATAGTTAAGGATTGAGAAGCAGAGAAAAGGAGAGGAGCATGGATGATGACGGAACAAGGGAAGGCAGAAGAAAAACCAAGGTGGGCGGATCTACTCAAGGCGGTGCAGCAGGAAGTGCGTCCGGCCATTGGCTGTACCGAACCGGTAGCCGTGGCCCTGGGGGCGGCTATCGCCGCCCGGGAGCTGGGCAAACCAGTGGAACGCATTGAGGTCCAGGTATCCGCCAATATGATGAAAAACGGCATGGGCGTCATGGTGCCGGGAACAGGCATGGCGGGCCTCGCCATTGCCGCTGCCGCCGGAGCCGTCAGCGGCGACCCGGAGGGCAAGCTGGAAGTGTTAAAATGCCAGAACAAAGCCGACGTAAAACGGGCCAAACAAATGGTGGCGAAACATAAGGTGCACCTTGCCATTGCCGAAGTGCCCCATGTGCTTTATGCAGACGTGAAAGTCTTTAATGGCAGCAAGTGGGCTCGCGTGTGCATTGCCGACGATCATACCCAAGTAGTGCGTGTGGAGCGCGAGGACGAAGTGCTGTATGAAAAGCGCAGCGAGGAAAGTACCGCAGAAAGCGCCTTCTCGCTGGAGGGCGTTACCGCCAGCGAGATTTATGAATTTGCCACCACTGCGCCGCTGGATTCGCTTCGCTTTATCGTAGAGTCTGCCAAGCTGAACGATGCCTTGGCCGACGAAGGACTAAAGGGAGGCTATGGCCTTCATATCGGCGCGACCTTGCAGCGTCAAAGCGAGGAAGGATTGCTGGCCGATAGCTTGATGAACCGCGTTCTGCTCCGTACCACCGCCGCCTCGGACGCTCGTATGGGCGGCGCGTCGCTGCCCGCCATGACCAACTCCGGCTCCGGCAACCAAGGCATTACCGCCACCGTGCCGGTAAGCGTGGTGGCGCAGTATGTACAGGCGGACGAAGAAACCCTAATCCGCGCGCTCATGCTGTCGCATGCGATGGCAATCTATATCCACAGCAAGCTGCCCAAGCTGTCCGCTTTGTGCGCCGTCTCCACGGCGGCCATGGGCGCGGCCTCCGGTATGGCGTGGCTGCTGCGCAAGGATTTTGGGACCGTAAGCATGGCGATTTCCAGCATGGTAGGAGATATGGTGGGCATGATTTGCGACGGCGCGTCCAACAGCTGCGCCATGAAAGTATCCACCGCCGTATCCTCCGCCTGCAAGGCGGTACTCATGGCGCTGGAGGGAACCCGCGTTACCGGCTGCGAAGGCATTGTGGCTGAAAACGTGGACGCCTCTATTGCCAACGTCGGGGAACTGGCCTGCAAAGGCATGGTCCAGACCGACGACCAGATCTTAAAGATTATGCTCCATAAAGTAGGCTAAAGAAGAAGGTGCAAAAATGAAAGAAGTGATCTATACGGACGGTGCGCCCAAAGCCATCGGTCCGTACTCGCAGGCCATAAAGGCGAATGGATTTCTCTTTGTTTCCGGCCAACTGCCGAGCGACCCGAAGAGCGGCAAATTTCCAGCAGGCGGCATTGAAGCGCAAACACGCCAGTCTTTGGAGAACCTAAAAGCCATCCTCGAAGAAGCCAATATCTCCTTCGAGGACGTGGTAAAGACGACGGTCTTGATGCAGGACCTGGAAAACTTTACCGCCATGAATGCAGTGTATGCTGAATACTTTACCAAGAACCATCCAGCTAGAGTCTGCGTGGAAGTGGCCAAGCTGCCGCAAAACGCACTCGTGGAGATTGAAGCCATTGCCGTGTGCTGCGGCTAACCAAGGCCCCTCTAACATACTATAGATAAGCGACAGGCCGTGTGAAATGAAACCTTCACACGGCCTGTCGCGCTTTTGAAGCCTCATAAGGATATGCCAATTACAACAAGTTATCATTCAAATAGGGAAATACGATATAATATAAAGTGAATGCGCGAGGTCATCAGGGGGAACCGAGATGTTTTTAAATGAACGGTGTGCTGTGTGTGGGCGCAAATTAACCGGAAGATTTGGGAGTTTGCCAATGTCTTTTAAATATTGCCCAGCCTGTGGTGCGGACGGAAATCCGCTGATGAAGACAGTGCAGCGCGGTGACTCATAGATATTGCCATAATTGCGGACAAAAGCTGCGGAGTATCTTATGATAAAGTGAGATACACGAAGATGATGCTAAAATCTTATTACAGCAATGGCAGCAGAAAGAGGAGAAGGTACGTGATTTCGTTTATACTTTCAGGGATTACATTAGGATTTTATGCGGGATTTTCACCGGGGCCGTTATTTGCTATGGTGATATCGCAAACCATACATTATGGGTTAAAAGAAGGCTTCAAGGTGGCCGTTGCGCCACTGGTTACCGACGGGATGATTGTGGCGTTGGCGGTAGGCGTGATGTCTCTGCTGTCTTCGGTGCAGGGGATGCTGGGCGTTATTTCCCTGCTCGGCGGTGTCGTTGTTTGCTACCTGGGGTATGAGAACCTGCGGTTTCAAGGAGAGAGCAACGGTATAGGAAACGCAGAACCTGGGTCGGTAGTAAAAGCGGCGGTGGTAAATGCGCTGAACCCCCATGCGTATCTGTTTTGGTTTATTATCGGCGGGCCGCTACTGATGAATGCCTATACTGTGGATATCATGGCTGCCGTCGGCTTTATCGCCAGTTTTTATCTGGCCTTTGTTTGCGCCAAGGTTACGTTGGCGATGGTGGTGAATCGCTCTAGAAGATTTTTACAAGGACCTCTTTATATCGGCGTGATGAAAGCACTGGGCGTTGTGCTGATGGTATTTGCCATGAAGTTGTTTTGGGATGGGGCGCAGCTGTTGCAAGAATACTGGAATTGAAAAATAGGCGGTAAAGGCGATGAAACAAAAATGGATGATCGGTGAACTGGCCAAGATGTTTGACGTGTCCACCGATACGCTGCGGTACTATGAAGCGGAAGGGTTGCTCCGGTCTCATCGAGATGAGGCAAACGGGTACCGCTATTATTCGTATGATGACTTGTTTGTTTTGATGGATATTTTATTGTTTCGCAGTCTGGGCTTGCCGGTTAAAGAGATTCAGCCGCTGGTAACGACAAAAAAACTTGGCGAAATTAAAGCGGTATTACAACAAAATGATCGTCTTATTGAGGAACAAATGGAACTGCTGCAGCTACAGAGAAAGCAGCTTGCACAGATTATTTCCCAGCATGAAGTATGCGAAAAACAGCTTGGACAGTTTTCGATTGTTGCGGCGCCTGCTTTTCAGTCTAAGTTTTTAGGGACCGAAGTGGAAGATTTGATTCATGTGGTCAAGCAGTATAAAGCCGTACACGGGTTGGTAGAGCGCATGCGTTATACGATCCTGTTAACCGCAGAAGAAGTGCAGAGTAATAAAAACTTTGAAGCGGCGCAAATGGGAGTTAGCTTTGATGATGAAACCATACGGGAATTTGAGGCGGACGAGCAAGAAAAGTTTTCGTTGTCGTTGGGCAAGGAGTGCGTGTATACGGTCATCGGAACCAATTATTCGAGTACGGAGCATGCGGTGTTTGAACAGGCGCGGGCGTGGCTTGCAGAGCAGGGGCGAGCTATGTACGGCCCTCTGCTTGGAAGATATTTAGCAAGCTCTTATCATGAACGACTTGATTATTATGAAATATGGATTGCCTTGCAGGAAGCTTGACCTTGGAGTTACTCCAAGGTTTATTCTTTTAGTGGGGGTGATCGCTATGCAAGAAAATGCGTTGGGCACAAAAAGTATTCCGACGTTGTTTTGGCAATACAGCATTCCGACCGTTGCCGCGATGCTGTTTCTGGGGGTCAATACGATTGTGGACGGTTTGTTTGTGGGGCGCTATATCGGTGCGGACGCCTTAGCGGCCGTGAATATAGCCATGCCGTTCAGCAGCTTTTTGTTGGCGTTTAGCATTGTTATCGGCATTGGCGCGCAGAGTTTGATAGGAAGAAAATTAGGCGAAGGAAGCGGTAAGGAAGCCAATCTCGTTTTCACTACCGCTTTGCTTTTAGCTGGCGGGATCGCATTTGTATTTGCGGGGCTGGGGGTGCTTTTTTCTGAACCAATTGCCTATGTATTGGGTTCCAGCGAAAAACTAATGCCGCTGGTTTCGTCTTATATCAGCTATTTGGGCTTGTTTTTACCCTGCTTGGCGTTGATGATGGTTTTGGATTATGCTTTAAAGACGGTGGCCATGCCTGTCTACGCGATGTGGGCGCTGGTGGTGGCCGTTATAAGCCATATGCTGTTAAATTGGCTTTTTATTGCGGTGTTGGATTTCGGAATTCAGGGGGCGGCAATTGCTACGGGGATTGCCTTTGCCGTCGCGTTTATTATGGCGGTTCTTCCGTTCTTGCGTTCCGGTTCGGCGTTAAAACCTTTTGCAGGAACCTGGAACCAAGCGGCGGCGAAGAGCATTCTGTATCATGGAGCGTCCGAGGGCGTGACTGAGCTGGGAACGGGGATCACTACCTTTTTGTTCAACCTTACCTTAATGCGGTATGTTGGAGAAATGGGAGTGGCGGCCTTTACGCTTATTAGCTATTTGGCGTTTATAGGCAATAATGTGTTGTTGGGCTTGTCGGACGGCGTGGGCGCGATTATCAGCTACAACTATGGGAGCTGTCAAATGAAGCGCGTGAAAAAAGCACTCCAGCTTGTTGCCGCCAGCGCCGGTGTTATCGGCATCGGGATGTTTGCTGCTATTTTTATTTTTGCCGGAGATGTTATTTCGTTGTTCTTGCATGAGGGAAATGAAGACATCGTGCGCTTTGCCGTCTATGGAGCCAAACTATATGCGTTTGCCTTTTTGGTCAATGGGTTCAATATTGTTGCGGCAGGTTATTTTACGGCGATTGGGAACCCGGGGCAAGCGGTGTTGGTTGCTTTGAATAAAGGGGTCTTGTGGATCGTTGCGGGAATCACTATTTTGCCTGTTCTATTTGGGGTTAAAGGAATCTGGTTGACGGTGCCTATTGCGGAATTTGCAACGCTGGTGTTGTCGGGAAGCTTGCTGTATCGGCATTTTCGATGCTCGTAAAACGTTTGGATAGACTGTCTTGAACGAGCTATAACGTATCGCAAATGAACGGTCGTTATATAAAAAGAAGTTGAGATGAAACAAAGTTTCATCTCAACTTTTTTTTATATAACCCTAGTCGGAAGCGAACTTACAGTTTTATTTATTGATCTGTAGTAGAGAAATCTAAAAGACCTTGCTCAGTTAGCCAAGTGTAGATGCATTGAATAAATTTTTTAGCAGCGGGAGAAAGTTGTTTGAAAGAAAGCGTGGCTAAGCCAATGATGCGATATTCTTTTGGTTCTAAGGGAAGCAAATGGATATCAGGGGGAATGTTTTCTAAGATCAGTTCCGGCAGGATGCTAATGCCTAACCCTTTTTGGACCATAGCGATGATGGTTCTTCCTTCCATAAGCTCATATTTAGTCTGCAAGGGAATGTTGCTATGAAGCAGGAGGCGGCGGATATTATCATCAGCGCCCCATTGCGGCATAATAAAAGGTTCATCTTTGAGCTTAGATAGGGGAAGTTTTTTTTGGCCTTTCAGGTGATGTGTAGGAGGCAATAGGGCGAATAACGTATCTTTGCATAGCGGATATACTTCAAAAGGCTTAGACGTAGGTAAGGAGACAAAGCCAAAATCAACTGTTTTGTTCGAAATCCATTTGTTCATTTCATCATAGCATCCTAAATGAGTTTTCACTTCAATTTGTGGATATTGAGAATGAAAAGAAGCTAGAATGCTGGGAAGCCATTTAATAGAGATACTGGATAATGTGCCAATGCGCACTAAACCGGTCTCAATGCCTTTAATAGAAAGGGCTTCTTCGCGAAGCTGTTCTTCGTGGTGCAAAATCATTTTAATATGAGATAAAATACGCTCGCCGTTATGAGTAAGTTGCATGCCGGAGCGTTCTCGTTTAAATAATGAAATCCCCAACTCTTTTTCGAGAGAAGAAATAGCGTAACTAACGCTTGATTGCGTCAAATTTAATTTTTCAGAAGCTTGGCGGAGGCTGCCAACTTCGGCGACAGTATGGAAAATTTGATATTTCGAGATAATCAAGGCAATTCCTCCGTTGGCATGTAGACGTCTTAAAACATACTTTAGTCCATGAAAATCGAATTAGCAAGCAGTTTATGTTAAAAAAGTGTACAAGAAACCGACACTTTTATTGATTCAATGAAAAAATGTTCACCGTTCAAAAAACATGAAGTGTAATATAAAATATTTGAACTATTGGTCTGCAACAGGGAATGCTAGAATGAATTTAAATTACTTGAAATATTATACAACGGAATTTTTCCGGTTGCTCCGTTGGGTCTTCAGGAGCCATGAGGTTAGCAGCAGGGAGATGGCATCGGAAGATGAATTCATAACCGAGAGGAATCATTAGGTCAGGAATTATCTTATTCAATGAGAAGGAGGGGGTTGTTAACGTGGAAAATCTAGGAAATATCATTAATCTCTTAAATGGCTATGTCTGGTCACCGGCCATGCTGGTCTTTGTTGTTGTATCCGGCGTATATTTTTCCATCCGGCTCCGTTTTACCCAAGTCCGTAATTTGCGGGATATGGTGAGGAATTTGGTGAGTAACCAAAGTTCGGAAAGCGGAATCTCCACCTTCAGTTCCTTTTGGACAACCATGGCGGCTCGGGTCGGTGTCGGTAATATTGCTGGCGTGGCGGTAGCTGTTTATATGGGGGGGCCGGGAACCATCTTTTGGATGTGGGTTACCTCGATTTTGCTAGCGGCCATATCTTTTGCCGAATGTTCCCTGGGGCAGCTGTATAAATTGCGGGTTGACGGCGAGTACCGTGGCGGCGCTTACTATTGCGCTGAAATCGGTTTAGGTTGGGGCTGGTTTAGTAAGCTGTTTGCGACGGTCACTGTCGTTGGCATGCTGTTCGGCATGCCGGGCATTCAGGCTAACATGATCGGCGAAGGCTTAAATCACAGCCTGGGAATTCCTCCGCTACTGACCGGCGTAGTTGGAGCAATATTACTGGGGGTCATTATCCTTGGCGGTATCAAACGGATTAGCTCATTTGCTGCGATTCTTGTTCCTATCAAAGTAGGAATCTTTTTACTGCTGACGGCCATTGTGCTGATTGCAAATTATGATCGGATTCCTACTATGTTTAGCTGGATTTTTTCATCGGCATTTAATCAGGGATCTGTATTTGGCGGTATGATGGGCAGCGCCATTTCTATGGGCATTCGGCGCTCTACGTTCGCGTCCGGCGCTGGAATGGGTGAAGAAACTCCGGCTGCAGCTGCGGCTGAAGCTGCACATCCGGCAGGGCAGGGGTTGGCTAACTCATTTGGTATTTATATGGATATTATAATCTGTACCTGTTCCGGCCTCATGATTCTGGTGACCGATTGCTTCAATACGGCTTCCGGCTATATTGGTTCGGGTTCTCCCCAAATGGCGGCTTTGGCTGCATCCGGCAAGAATGGCATTGTTTTTCCCCAAGAGGCTGTTGGTACGCTGATGCCTGGTCTTGGTGAATTCGTTATGGGTGTAGTGGTCATATTATTTGCCTTTACTACGATTCTTAGCTATTATTATCAAGCGGAAACCGGCATGGCCTATCTCTTGGGCAAGGCCAGCGAGAACAAACGTAAAAATGTTTACCTGGTTATGAAAATTATGGTGCTCCTAGTTTATATTTACTTTTCCACAACCACTTCGAGCGTTGCTTGGGGGGCCGCTGACCTGGCCTGTGGGATGATGGTATGGCTGAATGTGTTAATGTTGTGGTTTTTGTTTCCAAAGGTCGTTGCGATACTGAATGACTATGAAGAACAACGCAATGCCGATCAGGTTCCTTTTTTCGATCCGGATAAAGTCGGTATTTCGAATGTCGATCTTTGGAAAGAGATTAACAAGGACAAAATTGCTGCGACAAAAGCGAGTGATAAAATCGCTGTTGCTAGAAAATGAATCTTCCAGGCGAATCAATAAAGTTTTTTGCTGAGCATTATTATGGATGAGCAGCTTTTAATGGCTATAGCCAGAGTGGGTAGGCGTTGGCCTCTCAGCACGCTGGCCTAGCCACGGAAGTGTAGGGGCTGCTTCAATTAAAGAAGGGGCTGTGTTGAAACTAAGTTTCAACACAGCCCCTTCTTTTTGAATTTAGGTGAGAAAAGCGCGAGGAGTAGCTAAAAATTCGCCGGAGTGACAGCAAAAATCACTTCGACTGTAGAATCAGTTTCATTTTTCCACATGTGACGTATACTGGGAGGGATTTTTACACTGTCTCCCTTTTCTAGTGTTTCTGTAGTTTCATCTAGATAAAGCGTAACCGTTCCTGCTAACACGTAAGCCACTTCTTCTCCCGCATGAGATAGCGAAACCTCCGAGGATTGAGAGTGAGGGGGGATAGACATTAGAACCATCTCAATGGCTCCGGTTAAGTCTGGCGAAAGCAGGGTATACTCCCAATTGCTGTGAGGAAAGATGATTTTCTTTCGGTTATTGGCACGAGTGATTAATTTGTTAACATTTGTAGGTTCGACAAACAAGCTGAAGAGAGGGATATCTAAAGAAACTGCAATCATTCGCAGCGTGTTCAGAGAGGGATTGGCAAGACCTCTCTCAATTTGGCTTAACAATGAAGGGGAAACGTTTACTGATAAAGCTAGTTGGCGGAGGCTGAGGCCTTTGTTATTTCTAGCGGTTGCAATTTTTTGGCCGAGTTCAATACTATCGTCATTAATTGGCATCGTAAAAACATTCTCCTTACAAATTTTAATACTGGATGTATTCTAGAAAAATGCAAAGTTCAATGAGTAGAAAGATAAACCTAGTTGTGTTTAATGTAATTTAATGTTATCAGAATCTGTGTTTTTTAACAACTGCTTGTGATGATTTTCCTTGCGTGTCAATATGCGGTGATTTTTTGATAAAAAATAGACTGTTTGTAAAAATAATTCTATTGCAAATGGAAAAGACTTGGTGTATATTAAACGTAATTAAACAGTTAAACTGTATTTAACAAATTGAACATTTATTAAACAAAATAACGATGGTAAATAAAGATACTGTGATTATGATGATGCTATCCAAAGAATGAAAATAAATTAGTGGAGGGGTATATGGAAAACAGGCATGTTTTAGAGACAAAAATAGAAACTTGGAAAAAAGAGCACCCGGCCTTGGCTGATTTGCAGAATATGCGCGAAATCGTTTGGTTAAATCCGCTTTATGGGCAAGAAAAGCATGAACAAGTTGCTTCAATTTCAGAAAAAGATATTCAGGATGCGGAAGAGCGGCTTGTGCGATTTGCATCTTTCATTGAAAAAGCATTTCCGGAAACAAAGAAGGATGAAGGCGTCATTGAATCGCCGCTTGCACACATCCCTACTATGCAAGAGCAAATGAGTCAGTTGTGCGGTGCGCGTATTCCAGGGAAAGTTTATGTTAAGCTCGATAGCCAACTGCCTATTTCCGGCTCAATAAAAGCAAGAGGCGGTGTGTATGAAGTCCTCTATTTAGCAGAGTCTATTGCCATGGAGCACGGAGGCTTATTGTGGACAGACGACTACGCTGTACTTAAAAGTAGTAAATTTCAACAGTTGTTCTCGCAATACACTATTGTGGTTGGTTCGACAGGAAATTTAGGACTGAGCATCGGCATTATGGGAGCGGCATTAGGGTTTCGAGTGATCGTTCATATGTCTGTGGACGCGAAAAAATGGAAGAAGGATATGCTTCGGAGTAAAGGAGTATCCGTCGTTGAGCATGCTGCTGACTACTCGGAGGCAGTTGAAGCTGGGCGAAGAGACGCTGAAAAAGATCGTAAGAGTTATTTTATTGACGACGAAAATTCACGTCATCTTTTTTTAGGATATGCGGTGGCGGCAAAAAGACTGCAAAAGCAATTAGCGCGAGAAGGGGTAGTTGTTGATGAAGAGCATCCTCTTTTTGTGTATTTGCCCTGTGGTGTTGGAGGTGGCCCTGGTGGTGTTACCTTTGGAATGAAATCAATTTATAAAAAAAATGTTCATAGCTTTTTTGTAGAACCCACGCATTCGCCTGCGATGCTGCTCGGCTTGATGACGGGTTTGCATGAAAAAATTTCTGTGCAAGATTTGGGTATTGATAATCGTACTGCTGCGGATGGACTAGCCGTGGGGAGACCTTCCGGTTTGGTAGGACGGATGTTGGAAAGAGATATTTCCGGCGTGGTCACTGTACAGGATGAAAACTTGTATTTGCTCTTGACGCTATTAGCCGATTCAGAAGGGATTTTCTTGGAACCATCTGCATTGGCCGGGTTTATGGGTCCGATGCAAATGGTAGCAACAAAAGAAGGCCAGCGCTACTTGGAAGAAAGAGAACTGGTAAAGAAAATGGATCGCGCTACTCATATAGTATGGGCAACAGGGGGAAGCATGGTGCCTAAAGAGGAAATGGACAAATTTTATCAGCATGGCCTTGAAATTATGCAAAGTAAGACGGTTTGAGAACGAGCATTCCTTAGTGAAGTGGAAATGAAGTAAATTTAGAAAGAAGGTCTGAGCATGAAAAAGGTAATTTTTACGAAAGAAGCGCCGGGGGCGATTGGTCCCTATTCGCAAGCGATTGAAGCAAACGGGTTTGTATTTGTATCCGGTCAGACCCCGATAAGTCCAAGTACTGGTGAAATTGTGAGCGACGATGTGAAAGAGCAAACAAAGCAATCGCTAGACAATGTAAAAACGATCTTGCAAGCTCGCGGCCTTGATGTTGACCATATCGTGAAAACAACTATTTTCTTAAAGGATATGAATGATTTCAAGGTTGTAAATGAAGTATATGCTAATGCGTTCAGCGGCAGCTATCCGGCGCGCTCTTGCGTAGAAGTGGCACGGCTGCCCAAAGATGTGCGCGTCGAGATAGAAGCGATTGCTGTAGTTAAGTGACTGTTGTTAAAAAGCGTCTCATAAGGAGGGGATTAACATGCTTGATATTCTAATCAAACAAGTGAAAGTGCTTGATGGTACTGGTAACCCTGGATTTATTGCAGATGTAGGAGTCGTAAAAGGGAAAATTCAAGAGGTTGGATTCATTACAAGAAAAGCGAAGCTTGTTATTGATGGAAACGGGCTCTGCGTCTCTCCGGGGTTCATCGATCCACATGCGCATGATGAAGGATGTCCATTTTTTGATGAAGCTGTACTAAACAAATTGTCGCAAGGGGTAACTACTGATATTTCTGGAAATTGCGGGCAAAGCTTAGCGCCTGTGTCGGAGCGGTATTGGAAGGAAAATCAAAGCGTGCACGCTTTAATTAACCCGCCGGAGTGCATGCACGAGTTTACATCCTTCGGTAAGTTTCTGGATGCGGTTGAAAAGAAAAAAATCGGAGTGAATATGGGCTTTCTTGTTGGCCATGCGGCATTGCGAATTGCGGTTATGGGACTGGAAAATCGCGAGCCAAGTCTGGCCGAACTAGAGCAGATGAAAGTATACCTAAGAGAATCTCTTGAACAGGGGGCTCTAGGCTTATCTGCTGGATTGCTTTATCCGCCCGGGAGCATTGCTAAGCAAGATGAATTTGTCGAGTTATGTAAGGTGATCAAAGAGAAGAATGCGATATTTGCAATTCATATTCGTGACGAAGGCGATTATGTGATTGAATCAGTAAAAGAAGCGATTGAAATCGCAAAACGGTCAGGTGCTTTTGTTAATATTTCGCATCATAAAGCAATCGGTAAAAAGAATTGGGGTAAAGTAAACACCACGCTCAAAATGATTGAAGAAGCGAATCAGGACGGGCTTAACGTAGGGTTTGATCAGTACCCATACAATGCAAACTGTACATACTTAAATACGATTCTGCCGCCTAGCTATCTCGTGAGGGAGCGAGAGCAGTTAGTGATGAACTTGAGAGAATCTCAATTCCGGGAACGTGTAAAAGAAGATATTCTTGCCTGTCGCGAGAAGTGGGACAATTTTGTAGTGAATGTAGGGTTTGCAGGGATGCTGGTAATCAAAGCCGATAAAACGCCCGATGCGGTAGGCAAGACTGTTAGTGAGTACGCAAATGCGCTCCAAAAAGATCCATTTGATACAGCGTTAGATTTATTGGTGGACAATCATTTGGATGTTATTGCGGTATATTTTAGCATGTCTGATGATGATGTAGAGACGGTGATGAAGAATCCCTATGGCATGGTTGGCACTGATGGCATCTATATGAAAAATAAAGAAAAGACGCATCCGCGGGTATCTGCTTCATTTCCGAGAGTGTTAGGCCGTTATGTACGAGAAAAGAAGGTATTGCAACTAGAAGAGGCCATTCGTAAGATGACGTCCTTACCAGCGCAAAGACTGCATTTGAAAAATAAAGGGCTGATAAAAGAAGATTTTGATGCCGATTTAGTCGTGTTTAATGCCAATACGATTATGGATAATGCCGACTTTATTGTCGATTCTTATGCACCCAATACAGGTATACGTTATGTTATTGTTGCTGGCGAAGTGGCGCTTAAAGATAATTTATATACCCATGCAGCTTCAGGACAAGTAATCCGGCGAAAAGAATTTTAAAGGGGTGAGATTTATGGTTTGGAAGAAACGATATAATGTACTGAGCGTAATTTTTGTCGCGTATTTGCTGTGCTACATGGATCGCATGGTAATGTCTACAGCCATTCCGTTTATAGCTAAAGAATTTGCATTATCTCCTTTAGAAATGGGAGCTGTGATGAGTGCTTTCTTCTTTAGCTATGCTTTATCACAAATACCTGGAGGTATTTTGGCGGATAAGTTTGGCGCACGGCTGGTTGTGGCTGGCGGTTTAGTTTGGTGGAGTATTTTTACGGCGATAACAGGAATGGCGTCTTCTTTAAAGACTATGATTGTATTTCGTGTTTTGTTTGGAATTGGGGAAGGGATTTTTCCGCCTGGCGCATTTAAAACAATCGCTTCTTGGTTTCCACATCGAGAAGTAGGAAGAGCAAGCGCAATTATGCTTACGACAAACTGCTTAGGCCCAGCGTTAGCTCCTATTTTTGTGGCCTATCTTGTTGTTGAATGGGGTTGGCGGATGGTTTTTTATAGCCTTCTGATTCCGGGTCTCATTGTGGCAGCGCTCGTATGGTGGCATTGTAAGAGCCCTCGTGCAAGTCAAGGAATTTCGGCGGAAGAGTTGGCTGAAATAGAAGGGGATCGTGTTGAAAAAGCGTTGCCGGAAAAGAAGATAGGCTTTGGACAATTAGTAAGAATGCCTTTAGTTTGGAAATGCTTTTTCACTTTGTTTTTCTTCAATATTGCATTATGGGGATTAATGTCGTGGTTGCCGACGTATTTAATGCAAGCCAGGGGTTTCAGTATTATGAAGATGGGAATTGCCTCATCGCTTCCATATGTATCCGGGACGATCGGGATTTTGATAAGCGGCTATCTTTCCGACCGATGGTTTAAAGATAAACGCCACTGGCTAGTTGTTTTTGGGGCGAGTATCGGCGCTGTATTTATTTATCTCAATGCAATGGCCGTATCGGCAGAAACGGCGGTACTTTATCAGATTATAGGTTTCTTCTTTTTGTGGATTGCGATGGCGTCAATTTTTACCATTCCGATTGCAACGCTGCCTTCTGAAGTGGCCGGGTCGGCTATGGGCCTTGTTAATACAGCTGGGCAAGCGGCAGGTTTTCTGTCTCCCTTAGCAGTTGGTTACATTTTGACGGTTACTGGAAATGACTACTATTATGCATTTATGATGTTTGTTGTATGCTTAGGTTTAAGCTCTGTTGCAGCATTAACAATTGGTTCAACTAAAAATAATGCAGTACCCAGTGATTCCTGAACAACAAGTGAACTAGCACTATTTCAAAAAATAATGATGAGAGATCTTACTGTAAAAACAGCTACACCCCTTGAATTTTAAGGGGTGTAGCTGTTTGTTTATTTAAAATCCAGCATGGGAAGGACGTGGATAGTAGGAGAAAAAATGGCTTACTTAGTTTGTCAGACGGAGTAGGCGCGGTAGTTATGGCTAGTTTTCTTTTACGGTAGTGTAAATGAAAATGGGAAAAGTGATAGAAACAGAAATCGGCAACAGGCTGGTGCGAAGTTACTTGCATAGGTTGTGTTGAGAAGTTCAAAGCAGTTGAAGCAATGTTAGAAATGAATACATTATAATCTTAAAAAACTAAAGGGATAGCCAGAAAATAGAAGAAAAAGGATAAGGCGCAGGCGCGAATTTAGAGTGAGACTTTAAAGGAGTGGATCGTTGTGAAACAATTTTCAATCCGAAAAGCAGGATGGCTAAGTGCAATTTTTTTATTCTTTTTTTTGACCATTTCTTGTGTAAGTGAAGCTGCAGAATTTGAGAAACATGATGTTAAATTCAAGAGTCAAGGTTTACAGTGCGCAGGATGGTATTATGTTCCTAAAGATGTAAGTGCAGGAGAAAAGCATCCTGCTATTGTTATGGCGCACGGCTTTACTGCTGTTAAAGAGATGGGGCTTGGCAAATTTGCTGAAGAATTTGCAAAAGCTGGCTTTGCGGTTCTCGTGTTTGATTATCGCTATTTAGGCGCTAGTGAAGGAGAACCGCGAGGCCAGGTTTTTTATTTTGAGCAGCAGCAAGACTATCGGAATGCTATTACCTGGATGTCGTTGCAAAAAGAAGTGGACCCGGAGCGCATTGGTATTTGGGGGACTTCGGATAGCGGAGGCTATGTATTGCATTTAGGAGCGTTTGATAAGCGCGTAAAAGCGGTTGTAGCTCAAATTCCAACCATTAATGCCCGCTATCAATCCTTGAGCACAGAGGCGCAAGCGCGTAGGGCTTCGTTTTATGCACGGAATCGAGTAGAAGAGTACAAAAAAGGAATTGTGAATTACTATCCTGTCGTTGCGCCTGTCGGACAGCCTGCCTGTTTTACTCAGAAAGACGCATATGACTATTTTACTAAAGGGGCCAAGGAGGCTCCAAATTGGAAAAATCAGATTACCATGGAGTCGCTTGATATTTACAAGGAATTTGCTCCCGCAACATTTATACATTTAATAGCGCCGACGCCCTTGCTGATGATCGTTGCAAGTAAAGATATAGTGACTTCTTCAGAAAATGAAATAAAGGCGTTTGAGCGTGCAGGAGAACCCAAGAAGCTAGTTGCTTTTGAAGGGGGGCATTTTGATCCTTTTGAAGGAGTTGCTTTTACTGAAGCATCAACAGCAGCTGTTGCGTGGTTTAAGCAATATCTTAATCCATAAAAAATGTTCTTAGCCTGAGGTAAGAGGGCTTTCTCTTAGAAAACGAGGGAGGTAAACTAATGAAAAAAGTAGCGGTGACTCTGTTTTTGTTTTTACTTGTCCTAACGTATCAAGCACAAAACGCAAATGCTTGCACTACATTTACCATTAATGATCAAAAGGGGAATATAGTCTTTGGGCGTAATTTCGACTTTAAAAACGGCTGCGGGCATGTGAGCGTAAATAAAAAAAATCTTAAAAAAACAGCGTTGATTTCCGCGTCGGAAAAACCTCTTGTCTGGGTCTCTCAGTATGGCAGCGTTACGTTTAATCAGGCCGGCAAGGAACTACCGTATGGCGGCATGAATGAAGAGGGATTAGTTGTTGAAGAAATGCTTCTGCCAAGTCCTAAGTCGGATTATCCCTCGCCTGACGAAAGGTTTGGTTTAACCTCCTTGCAATGGATTCAGTATCAATTGGATACCGCGGAAACGGTGGAAGATGTTATTCAGAGTGATGCGAATGTCCGCGTTGCTTACGCTAGTCAACGTAAAAAAAGTACGCTTCATTTTTTAGTTAGTGACCGTTATGGAAAAACTGCTGTAATAGAGTACATCGAGGGGAAAATGAAAACCTACCAGGGCAAGCAATTAATTTACCCGGTTTTAGCTAATAATACGTATGACGATTCGCTGGCTAATGCCAACAGGTATTCCGTTTTCGGGGGAAAGGAAGAAATTCCAAGCCATGGTGAAGAGCCGTTGGAGAGGTTCGCTATTGCCGCAGCTATGGTTCATAACTATAGCCTCAACGATAACCGTATTGACTATGCATTTAGCGTATTAGACAGCGTAGCTCAGAGCGAACAAACTGGGTGGCCGACGCAGTGGAGCATCGTATATGACATCAATGCCTTACAGATCTATTATAAGACGGCCAATAACAGTAAAATAAGAAAAGTAGCATTAAGCGAGTTTGATTTCAACGGTAATTCGCCAAGCTTGTTTGTTGATATTGATAATGATGTAGATGGGCGTAGCGACTTTGAGGAATATAGTACACAAGCTAATAGAGATTTAATTGAAAAAGCAAGCTTAATACCTCGAGAAGGCCAAGAAAAAGTTGCAACGTATCCTGAATCTATAGAATCGTTATACTAGTAAGCGTGTGTCATATTGTTCGTTTCTGCTCTTTTTGCTCGGTATAGGTGACAGGAAAAATAAAAAATTCCGAAAAATAACTCTTGATAAATTTAACCCAATATTCTATACTTGGGTTAAAGATGGACAATTGAATAGTGCAGATTGATTTAGGCAGATTCGGCAGAGTCAAAAAGAGTCTAGCCTAAATGGAACTGGGATCAAGAGTATATGTAAGATCCCTATAGGAACGCAAGGATAGTATTCTTGTGTTTCTATAGGGATCTTTCTTTTTTCAAAGGAGGTAAAGAGGCCATGGAGAGAACCGAGGTGGTAGTAATTGGCGGAGGTTGTACGGGGACGGGTATTCTGCGAGATTTGGCGCTACGGGGCATTTCAGCGGTGCTGCTTGAAAAAGAAGACTTGGCTTGCGGCGCTACCGGCAGGTGTCACGGTTTGTTGCATAGCGGCGCTCGGTATGCGGTCAAAGATGTTGAAGCGGCTAAAGAATGCATTGCGGAAAATCGTATTTTAAAAAAAATTGCAGCCCATTGCATCGAAGATACCGGCGGGATGTTTGTTCATTTAGAAGAAGACGATCCGGAATATGTAAAAAAATTCGTCAGCGGGTGTCAACAAGCTGGTATTGCCATAGAAGAATTATCGCCGAAAGAAGTGCGAGAGCGCGAGCCTAATGTTACCACTGAAATAACGAAAGCCTACACCGTTCCCGACGGGTACATTGATGTGTTTCAGCTTACGGCTGCGAACGCTCAAGATGCGATCCGCTTAGGGGCGAAGGTAAAAACGTATTCGCAGATGACCAAAGTAGATATAAAAAACAAAATGGTGCAAGGCGTGCATTATACGGATACGCTTACTGGTGAAAACCAATATATTGCTTGCGAAGTGTTGATTAACGCAGCCGGTCCTTGGGCGGGCATTGTTGCGGAACAATTGGGAGTTGAAGTAAATATAGTCTGCAATCGCGGCAGTTTGGTGATTTTCAATCAACGTCTTACGAATAGCGTAGTGAACCGACTGAAAGTACCTGGCGATTGTGATCTTATTGTACCCGGCGGACCGGTATCCATTTTGGGAACAACATCAATTAACGTTGATCATCCTGAAAATCTTGAACTCAAACCGGGAGAGATTGATTACATGCTTGGTCTGGCGGCCGTGACCTTTCCCGGACTGAAAGAAGCGCGCATTATTAGAACTTTTTCAGGAGTTCGGCCGCTGTATAGTCCGAAGTCTTCGGCAGGAACAAGCGGCGGCAGAGAAATAAGTCGAAACTATGTCTTGCTGGATCATAAAGTGGAAGACGGAATCGAAGGATTTGTTTCGATTCTCGGAGGAAAATTGACCACATATCGCCTTATGGCGGAAGTTACGGTTGATCTGGTTTGCCGCAAGCTAAGCGTTAGCAAGGAATGCAGTACCGCTCAATTGCCGCTGAAGCCGGAGGCGGCAAGTAGCAGCTTGCTGGAAGACCGGAGAATCCTTTCCGCGCCGGTTTTTGAAAAAGCGAAAAGCCGTCTTGGCAGCGATCTGCCATTGCTATTGGAACGAATAAAAAAAGATCCATTGCAAGCAGAAATTTTATGTGAATGCGAGTATGTAACTCGGGCGGAATTGGAGTTGGCTTTAGAGGGAGTCATTACTGTTCCTTCCCGTACAATCAGCGATTTGGCGCGCCGGACAAGAATGGGCCTGGGAACATGCCAAGGAAGTTTTTGCGGTTATAAAGCGATGCTTGTAGCGTATGAAAAAGGGATTTGGAAGGGAACTGAATCTAAAGCGGAGTTGGATAAATTTCTCGAAAAACGCTGGAAGGGACAGAGTTTAGCGCCGTATGGGAAGCAGAATCAGCAAATGGATCTAAGCCGCTATTTGTATGATGAGACATTAGGGTAATCTTGCTGGAGGAAAGTTGAGGCGAATAACGCTTTGCTTTCTTAACTATAAGTATTTAGGCGAGGTGGTGATGGAGAATCGCTTGTAAAACAGGGGCTCAAATTATTTAAAAGGAGTTGTTGAAAGATGAAAGACTTGTACAATCCTAGCTTGTTTCCGTTGTATGAAGGTATTAACAGTGACGAGTATGTTATTGCGACGTATTTAGTGGGCGGGGGCGCTCAAAGCGATTTGGTTGCAAAATCGGCAGCGTTGGCAATTGAGCAGTCATCGGGGTCTTGGTTTGCCGTGCCTGGAGAAACTGAAGCGGTTAGAGCCAGAAGCGCCGCCAAAATCATTGGCATTTATAGCGTTCCCAATTATGAGCTGATTGCACAAACTCCTAAAGAGGAAACAAGATATTTTGTGCTGCGTTGTGCGTATCCTTGGGTTAACTTCTATGACAATATTCCGTTAATGTTATCCTCTGTTATTGGTAATATTTCATCTATGCCAAACCTAAAGTTGCTTGATCTTGAGTTCCCGGAACCCTTTTTAAAGCAGTTTAAAGGTCCTAAATTTGGCATTTCCGGTTTGCGCAGTTTGTTGAACATTCCCAACCGGCCTATTGTGAATAATATGATCAAACCTTGCACCGGGATTACTCCTCAAGAAGGCGCAGAGCTGTTTTATAATGCGGCTGTTGGCGGAACGGACTGGATTAAGGATGATGAATTAATTGCGGGCAGTCCTTCTTTTTCGCCGTTGGAAGAGCGGGTTAAAGCGTATATGGCCGCTGCGAAACGTGCGGATGCAGAAAAAGGCGAAATGACTTTGTTTACAGTAAATGTTACCGATGAGGTAGTGCGGCTCCGGGACAATGCATACCGAGCGATTGAAGCTGGCGCTAACGCCATTATGGTAAATGTCTTTGGTACGGGGTATTCCGGTTTGCGCATGCTGGCGGAGGACCCGAACATCAATGTTCCGATTTGCGTTCATACTTGTTTTGGCGGCGCACAAACGGTATCGCCGAATCAGGGGATGAGCACGGAAGTGGCTCAAAAGTTAATTAGAATCTGCGGCGGAGATATGTCTCTTAATGTGGCCCCGTCTGCTAAGTTTAACGCTCTTAAAGAAAAATTTGTTCGTACCTGGCATGTCGGTTATTCTCCGATGTATCATATCAAACAAACCTTTACTCATATTGGAGGCGGTGTAACACCGGGGATGGTCCCGTATCTAATGGATAATCTGGGGACGGATATTATTATTGGAGTCGGCGCTGGCATTCACGGTCATCCGATGGGACCTAAAGCGGGAGCGATGGCATTCCGCCAAGTGATTGATGCGGTAATGGCTGGTGTTGATATCAATGAGGCCGCCAAAAATCACCCGGAATTAGCTGCTGCGATCAAGACGTGGGGGATTTACGGCGTAGATGACTATGACAAGCTGTATGATATTGAATCGTAACTGGTTCAACTCTTGAAATGAATTTACGTACCGATGCCTGCGCTATGTAGCGAGTTTTCGTGCATGGCGCAGGTTCGGATGTAATGATAGGTAGCTGGATTTAAGAGCATAGATGATGGGTTGCCTGCTAAATTCCCAAGAGTATTGAAGTGGAGGGAATCGTATGGAAAAACAGTATATCATGGCGCTTGATGAAGGTACTACGGGTGCGAGAGCTATTATTTTCGATTCATGCGGGCGCATTATCGGAGATTGTTCTAGAGAATTTACTCAGATTTTTCCTACGCCAGGCTGGGTTGAGCATGATCCGTTAGAAATACTTGAGACCCAGATTGAAGTGGCTCGCAAGGCGATTAGCAAAGCTAAAATATCGCCGGACGAGATACGGGCAATTGGCGTAACCAATCAACGAGAGACCTCAGTTATTTGGGACAAAGCTACAGGAAAGCCAATTTACAATGCCATTGTGTGGCAATCGAGGCAAACTGCGGAAATTGTAGAAAAATGGGTTGAAGAAGGTCTGACGGAAGAGATTCGTGAAAAGACAGGCCTGGTTATAGACGCCTATTTTTCAGCATCCAAGATTCCTTGGATTTTGGACAAAGTGCCTGGTGCGCGTCAGCGTGCCGAAAACGGAGAACTTTTGTTTGGAACGATAGATACATGGTTGATTTGGAATTTAACGAACGGTAAAAGCCATAAAACCGATTACTCCAATGCTTCTCGAACCATGATTTACAACATTATGAAAATGGAATGGGACGAAGATCTTTGTCGAAAAATGGATATTCCAATGGCTATTCTTCCCGATGTAATTGATTCCAATGGAGATTTCGGATATGCCGGGGCATCGTTATTTGGCGCTGAAATACCCATTCGAGGGGATGCCGGAGACCAACAGGCGGCGCTTTTTGGACAGGCCTGTTTTAAACCGGGCATGGCGAAGAATACCTTTGGTACTGCCGGCGTATATGTTATGAATACAGGAGATAAGCCTGTATTCAAAGACGGGCTAACGACTACGCTTGCTTGGGGGATTAACGGCGAGGTAAGTTATGCGTTAGAAGGCGTTATTTTTATTTCAGGCGCTACGATTCAATGGCTTCGAGATGAGGCGAAAATTATTTACACCGCGGCCGATACGGAATGGTATGGCTTTATGGTTCCAGATACGGGAGGCGTCTACTTGGTGCCTGCCTTCGTTGGGCTATGCGCTCCTTATTGGGATATGTACGCGAGGGGCATGATCATTGGGATAACTAGGGGAACCAGTCGGAACCATTTGATCCGAGCGGGGCTGGAAGCATTGGCTTATCAAACGAAAGACATTATTAATGCAGTAATCAAAGACGGCACGATCGAAGTAGCGGAACTAAGAGTAGACGGAGGCGCGGTCAAAAACAGCTTGCTTTGCCAATTCCAAGCGGATATTTTAGGGATTCCGGTTATTAGGCCGACGGTTACAGAAATGACGGCGCTAGGCGCTGCGTATTTAGCCGGTCTCGGGAGCGGTCTCTGGAAGGATACGGATGCTATTGCTTCGCAATGGGGCGTGGACCAAACTTTCATACCGGAAATGACTGCTGAACGGCGAGGCGATTTGTATTATGGTTGGCAAGCGGCTGTAGAACTTTGTAAAGGGTGGGCAAAAAAAGTCAAAGTGTAACTAGCGGCGCTTTGCTGCCGAAGGACCTGCCATAGGTAAGAGATGGCTCTTTAAAGAGTTTGTCTAAAACGTTTTACCGCGGAATGGATAGTTAAACGCCTAACAGGCTAGGTGATAATATGAAAAATATTCGAGAAAATAAGGTTTTAGTTATTGGCGGCGGATTGGCCGGCATCGTTGCCGCCTTGGCGGCGAAAAGAAGGGGCGCACAGGTAACCTTGGTAACAAACGGGCCAGGCACATTTGCTTTGGGCGGAGGATTAATCCGTACTCCTAGCAAAGCATTGTCCGAGATTCAAGAAGCTATGCGTTTTTTTCAAGATATAACGACCGCCGCCGGGTGCGAATACAAAGGATCTATCAGGGAAAAAGCTTTTTTGCCCAATGTTACGGGAGGCTTTCAAGAGGTAACGTTCGCTCCGGCTTCGCTTTGGCATGGGAGACCGGTTTGCGGCGCCCGGATCCTATTAGTCGGAGTACGAGGCTTGACCGGTTTTAATGCGCGTTGGATGGCGGAAATGCTTAACGCCTCGGCACGACAAACGGGCATATCGATGGAGTATAGTGCGGGCGAAATTGAGATGCCGTGGTCGCGCCAAGGGGCTTTTAGCACCTTAGATGCAGCGAATTGGCTGGAAGACGAACGCTTACAGGAACAAATGGCAAGAATGATTCGTCCTTTGGCTAAGGAACAGGATAAGGTGCTATTACCGGCTATATTTGGAGCGTCGATGGGGCGAAAGGAATTTGCTGATTTTTCCAGCGTAATAGGGTGTCCGGTGGGAGAGATACTTACTGTGCCGCCTTCAATGGCAGGGATGCGGATTTTTCAAGCATTGCAGAGATACTTAAAGAAAGTCGGAATAGAAGTAATTTCAGGCTATCCGGTACAGTCATTGCAGATCGAAAATGGAGTTTGTACGACGGCGTTCCTGGACACGCCTGGACGGCCGCATCCAATCAAAGCTCAGGGGATTGTCGTTGCTATAGGGAGAATCAATAAGAAGACGTTTAGCTTAAAAACACCGGGCTTTACGGCAAGAGCACTGTCGCAGGATGTTTTTTTTGCAAATGAGTCTCTGCAATTATTGGACGAGAAGAAGATTCCTTTGGCGACGAATGTCTATGGAGCAGGGCATATGTTAGAAGAGAACGCTTGCAAGACTGGAAATGCTTTTGCGATCTTGACTGGGTATCAAGCGGGACTGCTAGCGGCAGGGGAGGCTAGGTAGCATGGAAAAAGAAAAGCTAAATCTTGACAGTTGCCTAAAATGTTCCTACTGCAATACCGTATGTCCGCTGGTGAAAGCCTGTCCAGAGTATCCAGGCCCTAAAAAAATGGGTTCCGATATGGAACGATTTCGGCGAGAAGGAATTGACTGCAGTTTGGATTGGGCTGATTATTGCTTGGGGTGCGGACAATGCGAATTGATTTGTCCAAATCAAGTTCATGTAGCGGAGTATATTGCCGAAGCCAAGAAGCGGCAAAAAAAGTCAGGAATGAAGAAACTTCGCGACTATATGTTAGCGCGTCCGGCGATGTTGGGAACGATGAGTACGGTAGCGGCTTCGTTCAGTAATTTTGCCATCAAAGCGGCGGCGCCGCTTATGCCCTTGGCCGGAATCAGCGCGAAGCGAAGAATGCCAAAGTATTCCTCGAAAGTAATAAATGGTTCAGACATGCAATGCAAAGAGAATCAAAGCAAAGAGCCAATTTTGTTTTTCCCGGGATGCTTTACGTTGTATAATCGGCCTGAAATAGGCATAGCTTCCGTAAAAGCTCTAGAGATGGCCGGATATGCGGTGAAGATTGCAGAAACTGGTTGTTGCGGCTTGCCTGCGCTAGGGGAAGCAGAGAAAGCGAAAGAGGATGCCAGAAGAAATATAGAGGCTATGGAAGAAGCCATTCGACAGGGGTGGAAGATTGTTGCTTCGTGTACTAGCTGCGGTCATACTCTTAAAGCTAAATATGAGGGGCTAGTCAAGGGTGATGCGCAGTTAGTGGAAATGGCGCGACAATTAGCCGCGAATACGTATGACTTGGGTGAACTGCTATTGGAAGCGGATCAAGCAGGCGTTTTGATCCATCATGAGCAAGAGAAAAATTCGCTTAAGCTGGCTTATCATGCTCCTTGTCATCTTAAAGCGCAGGGGATTGGAACGCCGTGGCTTCAGTTGCTGCAGAATGTATTCAACATAAATATACTGGATGTTGACAGCGGTTGTTGCGGTATGTCGGGTACGTATGGATTTAAAAAAGAGAAGTATGATATTTCTATGAAAATCGGACAACCGTTATTTCAGCGCCTTGCTGAATGCAATCCAGAAAAGGTTATCAGCGAGTGCGCTACTTGCCGCTTGCAAATCGAGCAAGGAAGCGGCTATCAAGCGGTTCATCCGGTTGAAATTTTTGCTGAAAATTATTTCCAATAAAATGTAGCGGTATTGAGATCAGGCGGAGCGTTTCAACCCCGCCTGATTGGCTATTGTAGAGTAATGCATCCTCAAAAATTAAAGCGCAAGGCGATGGGGGAACTAAAAATGCTAAAAAAAGCAGATGTTAAATTGTTGGTATTTGATCTTGACGATACCTTGTTAAATGATCAAATCGCAATATCCTTGCGGTCGCAACAAGCTATCCGCGCAGCCTTAGAACAGGGGATAAAAGTGACGCTGGCTACAGGTCGGATGTATTGCTCGACGGTATTTTTTGCTGACTTATTGGACGTGAATGTTCCTCTTATTACGTATAATGGAGCGATGGTTAATGAACGGCCTTCCGGAAAACCGTTATTTCATTCCCCGATTAAACCGTCGTTGGCTAAGGGAATTTTGCAATTGTGCAAGGAACGGCAGTGGTATATTCAAAGTTATTGCAATGATCAATTGTATGTAAGCGAAATGAACGATTATGCAAAGAGGTATGCTGAAATAACGGGGGCTAAACCGATTCCGGCAGGTAATCAGCTGTATACTATGGAGCAATCTCCCACAAAGATGCTAGTGGTAGCCGGGCCGAATCAAGTTTCTGAAATCGTAGAAGAGTTTCAAACACGTTTTGGGGATCAGGTTTCCATAGCGGAATCCAAGCCAAGCTATTTGGAGATAACCAACCCGGATGTAAATAAAGGAAATGCGTTGAAGGTTGTTGCAGAACGAATAGCAATTGACCTGCGTGAGGTTGTAGCTTTTGGCAATGGCGTTAATGATATTTCCATGTTGCGCTGTGCGGGTATGAGCGTTGCTGTCGGGAATGCGCATCAAGATGTAAAAGAAGCCGCTTGCCTGGTAACTGGCACAAACAATGAGGATGGAGTTGCGGCTGTCATTGAACGATATCTTTTGAGCTAGGCAAGAAAGAGAAGGAATGAGGTTACGAGCTGCAGAATTAAATAAAAAGAATTGCGTAGGAGAAAGAGTAGGAAAGAAGGGGAAATATGCTTCCAACTGAGAAACTTTTAGAAGCTCTAAAAGAATGTCCCATTATTGCTTCTCTTCAAAAACCGGATATGGTTACTGCAGCGATTAATAGCAACGTGCGGATTGTTATGATTTCATCAGGAGATATTTTTAATATTGGCGAGATTAGTCAGCTCTTAAAAAAGAATAATAAAATAGTATTGGTTCATGTGGACATGGTTGGGGGTATGGCAAGAGATAAGGTTGCAATACGGTATTTAAAAGAGAAGCTTGATGTAGATGGAATTGTCACTCCCAACGGGCAACTGGTTGCGTCGGGGAATAAAGAAGGATTAATTACGGCGCAACGGATCTTTGCGCATGATACTCCTTCGGTACTTAGCGGAATCAATGCATTGCGGCAGTCGAAGCCTGACTTTATCGAAATTATGCCAGGTGGAGCGGTATTGAAAGTGTACGAAGATATTAGAAAAAACTTTCAACAGCCGGTCATTGCGGCTGGACTCATTAAGAGTGTTCAAGATGTCAAGCAGGTTCTTAAAGCCGGGGCGGTTGGCGCTGATACCAGTAATCCGGGCTTATGGAATTTTGTTAATGATGGTTGCTCGGTCTTGCGTAATAAATAGAAGCAGATGAGCGGTTGGCGTTTTATTGATGTTTTTGCTTGTTCAATTGTAGTAAAAGAATGGTCGTATGGATTGTATATCTTGGTATAAGCGTGTTTTTGCAATGGCGTATGGTGACGGCTAAACGGCATATGTTGAAGGCGACAGGAGAGACGGCTGGACAGGTGCTGCAAATTTTTAACGGGTTGAGCAAGTTTCGCATGCAGGGAGCAGAGGCTCAAGCTTTTTATTTGTGGTCTCGAAAATTTGGTGAACAGTGGAAATGGAATAGAAAGTTTCGTTGGAAGTCCAATTGGCTGGAATGTGTCAATACAGTGCAACCGGTGATTTTGAACATGCTGATTTTTGGTTTGACGATGTATTGGCTTGATCGGAATGGGGTAGGAGCGCCGGCGAATTTCATAACCTTTCCGGAATTTATGGGCTTCAACGCGGCTCTGGTTGGCTTTAACGCTACGCTGACAGGCCTGATCATGGTGAGTGCCAATTTGCTTGACGTTGTTCCGCAGTTGGAACGGATTCGTCCGAGATAGTGTCAAGGAATGTTCGCAAAAACCAT